>Ga0307986_10000439_pt1 | contig 31099 bp, 31 predicted proteins | sample EllFjometageno82_FD_203170 | JGI IMG/M metagenome (GOLD analysis project Ga0307986, IMG submission 203170) | Marine microbial communities from Ellis Fjord, Antarctic Ocean - #82 | ecosystem: Environmental > Aquatic > Marine > Unclassified | place: Southern Ocean | collected 2014-10-09 | reverse complement strand
GCTATAATTTTGAACAATTGAGTTTAATCCTTCTTGATCTAAATTTTTAGTCATAAATTTATCTATAAACCATTAAACCTTGAATTTCCTATATTTTTTGAGAAGTAATTTTGATGAACATCTTGAAATAGTCAGCCCAGTATCTATATGAGGGTCATACTATAAAGGAGAATTTTATGAAATTTAAACCATTACACGATAGAGTTTTAATTGAAGTACTAGAAAGCAGTGAGAAAACTGCTGGAGGAATAATCATCCCAGATACAGCACAGGAAAAACCTCAAGAAGGTAAAGTTGTTGCAGTTGGTGGTGGTGCAAAAACAGAAGATGGAAAACTAATTCCAATGGATGTTAAAGTTGGTGACAAAGTTTTGTTTGGCAAATGGTCAGGAACTGAAGTCAAAATTGATGGCAAAGAATACAGCATAATGAAAGAGTCTGACATTATGGGTATTTCGAGCAAATAATTTAATTTAAAGGAGAAAGTAAAATGGCAAAAATAATTAAGTTTGACGCTGAAGCAAGAGCGGCGATGATGAGAGGTGTCAATATTTTAGCTGATACCGTTAAAGTTACACTGGGTCCAAAAGGTAGAAATGTTGTTATGGACAAATCTTATGGTGCACCAAGAATAACTAAAGATGGTGTGTCTGTTGCTAAAGAAATTGATCTAGAAGATAAGTTTGAAAACATGGGTGCACAAATGGTTAAAGAAGTTGCTAGCAAAACTAATGAAGAGGCTGGTGACGGAACAACTACTGCAACTATCCTTGCTCAAGCGATTGTAAGAGAAGGAGTAAAATATGTTACTGCTGGTATGAATCCAATGGATGTTAAAAGAGGAATTGATGCAGCTGTTGAAAATGTTAAAGAAAATTTAATTGCTTCTGCAAAAAAAGTTAAAGATAGTGATGAGATTGCTCAAATTGGAACAATTTCTTCAAATGGTGATAAAGAAATAGGATCAATGATTGCAAAGGCGATGCAAAAAGTTGGTAACGAAGGTGTTATCACGGTTGAAGAAGCTAAAGGAATTGAAACTGAACTAGATGTTGTTGAGGGTATGCAGTTTGACAGAGGTTATCTATCTCCATACTTTATCACTAATAGTGATAAAATGACAACAGAGCTAGAAAATCCTTTCATCCTATTACATGAAACTAAATTAACTAACTTACAACCAATGGTTCCATTACTAGAAGCTGTTGTGCAATCAGGTAGACCTTTGATGATTATCTCTGAAGATGTTGAAGGAGAAGCTTTGGCTACTCTAGTTGTAAACAAACTAAGAGGTGGATTAAAAGTTGTGGCTGTTAAAGCTCCTGGATTTGGTGATAGAAGAAAGTCAATGCTTGAAGATATTGCTATTCTAACTGGTGGCCAAGTTATTTCTCAAGACTTAGGAATTAAACTTGAAAATGTTAAACTTGAAGATCTTGGATCTTGCAAAAAGATTAAGGTTGATAAAGATAACAGCACAATCGTAAGTGGTAGTGGTAAAAAATCAGATATCGCAGCCAGATGTGATTCAATTAAAAAGCAAGTTGATGAAACAACTTCTGATTACGATAAAGAAAAGCTTCAAGAGAGACTTGCTAAATTAGCAGGTGGTGTTGCAGTTATCAAAGTTGGCGGTGCAACTGAAGTTGAGGTTAAAGAAAGAAAAGATAGAGTTGAAGATGCTTTAAACGCAACTAGAGCCGCTGTTGAGGAGGGTATTGTAACAGGTGGTGGATGTGCATTGTTATATGCTGCTCAAGATCTTGAAAAGCTTAAAGTAAAAGGTGATGATCAAAAAGCAGGCGTTGATCTTGTGAGAAAAGCGCTAGAAGCTCCTATCAGACAAATTACTAAAAATGCTGGTGTAGATGGTTCGGTAGTAGTTGGTAAATTATTAGAGCAGAAAAAAACATCATATGGTTATGATGCTCAAAATGAAGAGTATTGCGATATGTTTGCAAAAGGCATCATTGACCCTGTAAAGGTTGTTAGAACTGCTCTACAGGATGCTGCTTCAATTGCAGGTCTATTAGTAACCACAGAAGCTATGATTGCTGACAAACCAGAAGAAAAAGATGCTGGTGGTGGAATGCCTGGCGGAATGCCTGGTGGTATGGGCGGCATGGGAGGAATGGGCGGAATGGGAATGTAAAAATCCCAACCCAATTAAATATTCAAAAAGGGCAGTTTTTACTGCCCTTTTTTTATGTCTACTCTCAAAACCTTCATTATAAAATAATATTGAAAACTTAGTTGGATTGTAAATTAATTATTTTTATTTCTTTCATTATTAAGTCATTAACCATTTTAGCACCTCTTAAAGATAGGTGATCATCATCACTATAAAATATTTTTTTTTCATCGTGTGTTAGACATCTATCTTTAAAAGTTGTATCGCAAAATAATTTATGAGGATATACTCTATAAATATTATTTCCTTGAACTGAATCTAATAATTCAAAACTTGTTTTAGTTCTATCTTTATAGACCTTATAAGAAGTTGTTACATAATTTGAATTATGCTGTTTGGAAAATTTATTATTTCTATTAACAAAAATTTTTCTTTTTGGATTCCATCCAACTTCTGGAATTGGATAAATAAGAATTATTTTATGGTTTTTTGAAAGTTCAAATACTTCATTTTTAAATGATTGTTGAATAACATCATATTTTGATGTTGCTATAGGAATATATTTGAAATCCCACTTATCATCTCTACCACCTTCTTTCTCAATGCCCCCCTCTTTATTATCAAAAAAATAATTAGAAATATAAAGAGGAAATCTTCCACCAAAAATTATGATAGAATTTTTTTCTTTTGATAAGTTTTTTTTAATGTTTTGAAAATATTTATTACTACATTTTTTATTATATTGACCTGAATTTCTTATCAAATTAAAATTTGGAAAATATATACAAGCACTCAAAATTGAAGCAATAAATTGATATTGATTTTCAATAACTCTATTTTTTAAATCTACTGCTAAAGTTGCCATATGACTGTCTCCAATCATATATATTTTATGAACTGAAGAAATATTAAATCTACAACCTTGAATATTTCCAAAACATCGTTCACCATTAACATCTTTTAATTCAGTCAAAAGTCTATCTACAGAATTTTTTTGAATTATTTTTGGGAGTCTTTCTTCATGCCCATTTTTTAATATATTGTTCAAATTAAAAATGATTAAAATAGATAAAGAAATTACAATTAAAGTTAGAATAATATTTAATTTATGACTTTTATTCCTAGCAGGTTTTTCAATAAAATAATATGATGCGGTTGATAAAACAAAAGTAACCACAATAAAAAATAAAATATTACCTTGAAAAAAATCATTTACTCTAGCGAAAGCAAAAATTGGATAATGCCAAAGATATAAAGAATATGAAATTAAGCCTGTCCCAACAAATAATTTTGTTGAAAGGAGTTTGGTAACTATTTCATTTGAACTAGAAAACCATATAATCAAACATACTCCAAAAATTGCTGGTAAAGAATATAATGATGGGTGTGGAAAATGTAATTTAAAAAAAACAATGGTAAAAATAATTAAAAATAATCCAATAATTGGTAATATTAAATTAAGTGTTTTATTTTTACTTCTATATCCTTGTTTGACCTCAAGATATGCCAATATTGAACCTGCCAATAATTCCCACATTCTTGTGTGAAGAAAATAAAAAGAAACAGATGAATAATTTTTGCTACTCCAGTCTGCTAATCCTAAACTTATAATAAATCCAAATATTAAAATGTGAATTAGATGCTTCCTAAAATATCTAAATGAAATTAATAAAAACATTGGGAATAAAACGTAAAATTGTTCTTCAACTGATAATGACCAAGTATGAAGAAAAGGTTTTAGTAGTCCACTTTCAGCACCATATTCTAGACCCGAAGAATGAAAATAAAAATTTGAGCTAAATCCAAGAGAATAAAGAATTGATTTAGAAAAATCTATTAAACTGCTTGGCAATAAATACATCCAAGCAAATGGAAGTGAAACCAGCATTACAAATAATAATACTGGCAGTATTCTTCTTATTCTTCTTTCATAAAAATGTTTAAATGAAAAAGAACCTGTCGTGACTAATTCTTTTAAAATAATTGATGTAATTAAATATCCAGAGATGACAAAAAATATATCAACACCAATAAACCCCCCTTTAAAAGGTTGATGACCAAAAATATTTATTTGAGAATGATAGAGAATAACTGCGCCAACAGCGATAGCACGTAGACCATCTATTTCTGGGCGATAAGTAAGTTTCATTTTATAAACACTTACCATATTTTTTATTAAGGTGTTATAAGATATGTGTATGTCAAAAAGGTATAGTGGAAAATCATTTAAAGATTCAAGTGTTAATAAAAAATCAAAATTAAGTTTAAAAGAAAAAAGGAAGCTTAAAAAAGAAAAATCTAAAAAATCTTAAACTTGATTGTTTTCAGTTAATTTTTGAAGCTTTAATTTAATAAATCTTAATTTTTTTTCAAAGAGTTCGCCTGTATAATTCCATCTTCATCTAGTTCTCTTTCATGATCTTGGCCAGCCATTGCTGCTTTACCATGTCTTATAAAAACTATTTATTTCATTCAGTCCTTAAAAATTTTTTTCATTATTAAATAATCTTTTTTACTGTCTACTTCTGCCCATTTACCATCATATTTTGATGCTTTAATAAAAAACTTTTTTTCTATAAGCTTTTGAAATACATCTGTCAAATATAAATTATCAAAGTTATTATTAAAATCATTTTTTAAACATTTTTTTAAATTCTGCCAACCTTGAGGCTTAAATTTCACCAGGCCCATATATTGTCCCTGAATATCTTTAATTTTAGAAGTTTTTTTACCAATCTCTGTAATCTTTTTATTTTTAGTTATTTTAAATGTTTCGGCGTCACTTAATGGGTCTGAAAATCTTTTATCCCATAATTTTTTCCAAAAAGGATCATACGAAATTGTTAATGGATTTTTATCTTTTATCAAATTTTTTATTGCTTTTTTTTCATAAAAAATATCCCCATAAGAAACTATGCAATTATATTTTGATAACCAACTATTAGCTTTATTCAAAGAATAGACCATATTAGTATTTTTCCATTTTTGATTATGAAAATTTTTTAATTTAAATTTTGTAAACTTGTTTTTTTTATAACCAGTTATTAATGCTATTTTATTAATGCCTAATTCAAAAAAATTCTGAATTAATTTTTCAATAATAGTTTTTCTTCCAATTTTTAAAAAGGATTTGGGATTTTTTGATAAATGTTTGGGGAGCCTGCTTCCCCTGCCAGCTACTAATATTATTGCTCTCACCTGAATAAACGTTTGAATGATTTTATATCAAAAGACTTAAATTTTTTATATCTTTCTGGATGCCACATCCAACCTTCCATTCTAGAATTTACCGAATATATAGATTCTATCACACCATCTTCTGCCTTAAATTTAATTTTAAAATTTTTTGGGCAACTTTTTATTGCTAAATTATGGAAGCTATTGACTTTAACTTTTTTATTTTGACTTTTTATAAGATGATTTTTATTAACATGATTTTTAACTTTGTATAATTTAGAGCCAAAGTATTTAGCTAAAATTTGCATTCCTCTACAAATGCCTAAAATTGGAATATCATGTTTTTTTGAAAAATTAATCAAAAAATATTCAGCTGTATCTCTAAACTTGTTTGTTCCAATATTTTCACCCCCTGAAAGAACAATTCCATGTGGTTTAATTTCGTTTAACCATTTTCTTAAAAAAAAATTAGATTTTTTTTTATCATATGAGTAGTACGGAATTGGAACAGGTATATAGCCTGATGAAGAAATAAAATTAAAAAAATTAATATCCAGTTGCGGTCTAATTTCTTTATGTTTAGAAACTTCTACTCTTTGTGAAACAGCAATCATCTTCATATTATATTGAATAAATTGCCGAAGAAGAACAATCAAGATAAATTGATTTTTTTTTCAAAAGCTCAGAAAATATTTGATCCCCACAGCCAATGGCCGCTGGAATTCCTAATTCAGCACACCGAATAGACATGTGTGAATTAATTCCACCATATTTTGTTACTAGCGCCAAGATGTTAGCACTGAATATCCAGTCAAATCCAGGATCTGCATTTTCAATTAATATAATCCTATTTGATAATTCTTTTATTTTTTTAATATTAGGATTAAATAATTTTTGTCCTTGTGCTTTTTTTTGAGTTATAAAATTTGGTGAACTTACCTGAAAAGGAATAATTCTTGTACGTGAAATATCTGGAATTAGTAAGGGCAATTTTACTATCTGGTTTTTTTCATACTTAATTTTATTATTTTTAGATAAAATCTTTAATTTTTTAATATTTTTATACAAATTTTTATTTAAAAAATTTTTAATGTTTAAATTTGTTAATTCATCTCTTTTTAATTTATTTTTAGACCCATAATTTGCAATAATTTCTAAGATCAAACTTAAATACTTGGTAAAAATAAATTTACCATACTCTCTTAAAGAAATTGAATTTCCGATATAATCAAATAATTTTTTGGAATCTATATTTTTAAATTCATTTTTTTCAAGAAGTTTAGTTATAATTTTTTTTTGCTTATCAGATAGTTTGAGTTTGTCTTTTTTAATTTTTTTTCTATCGATCTTGAAATAAAAATTTTTTATTTGATCATATCTTTTGGATGTTATGTCATAAGTTCCAGGTCTCAGGTGTCCATATTCTGTCATAAATTTTTTAGGGCTAATTACTTTTTTTTGAACAAGATCTAAATCATTTAGCATTCTTTTAGTAATCGTATTTAAATTTTGCTCAAATTTTTCAACCTGTTCATTGGATATCACTTTTTCACTTTCCAGAGAGTTTAAAAAACTTTTTGCAACAAAACCGTGTCTAGCCAAAATTGAAAAGTTAAAAGTACCATAATTTTTACATAAAAAAATTAATTTGGGTATTTGTTTAATATCTTTATTGTTAAAATTAGAAAATATTTTGTTTAAGTATTCAATTCGATCAAATACTTTTGATAAAGAATATTCTTTTTCTTCATCAAGGAAGTTTAGTGTAAGCGACCTTAATTCTTTTATAAAAATTTTTATTTCGTTTTTAGAAAGTTTATTTCTAAATCTTTTTGAAATTTTTTTTTTTATATCAAATATGTAAGATGGTGTTGAAATTTCAAATTCAACCTTGTCATGTAATTGTGGTTTTTTTTTTAGCTCTTCTATCCCAAAATCAATAATTTTTTCCCCGATTGTGGGGGGAAGTTTTTTTGGTAGAAAGGAATTAAGACTTAATCTTGTGTCTATATAGGGTTGGCCACAAATTTGATGCATAAGGGAGTGTTTAGACATATTTCTGTAACCCATAATTGCTCTTGATTTTGCCCAAGTGCTGTCTGTAATCAATTTACTATACAAAGAGTATGATAACTCTGAAGGATATTTTCCCAGCATCTCAACTGGATTCCAATCTGGCATTTGCCCCAATACAGTATTCTTTCCTAAAATATCTTTTTCTCCTTTAAATATTTTTTGTATTTTTTTTTCAGCACTAAACAAATACCTTTCATGTTCTTTTACAGAAACTTTTTTCCATTTTTTAATTGTAGTAATTGGTCTCACCTGAAATAGATATGGTTTAAGATTTTTTGTAATAGCAAATTCTATATCAATTGAATTATTGTTAATTATTTTTTCCAGGTCAATAACACAATCGATTAATTTTTTAAATCTTGGAGATTTAATTTTTTTTTCAAACTTTTTAAAGATAAATAAAGTTCTATTAGAGTGTGCACCACTACCGGAAGTTACGGTGTCAGTCTTTCCAGTTATATCGTCATAATTAATTACATAATAATTTAGTCCTGTATCCACGTCTTTTGTAAATAAAACACCACTTACAGATACATTTGAAATCATTTCTTGAATAAAAACTTGATCTTCATTTTTTTTCTTTTTTTTATAACTCTTAATAACTAGGTTGATAGCTGCTATTATTTTTTCATTAATGATTGGTATGTTTAATAGACTTAAAAACTTTCCTGCATTGCTGCTGTTTAAATTATCTTCACTTCTAGATGAGGATCTTATTGCTATACGTTTTGTATTTTTAAATTTTTTGTTAATATCTGTTATTATTAATTTTTTTTGATTATTCCATTGACTAACTGTGAATGAATATGTTTTTGGAATGTTAAATTTTAATTTTTTATCAATTAAATTTTCTAATACATCTACTTTACTTTTTTTATAAAAAAAATTTAATTGCTTATTATCTTTTTTCATTTATTCTTTAATCTATTCAATTAGTATTTTTAACTACATTTAACCATTTACTGTCTATAGCTTTTATTTTTGTGTTTTTTTAGATTTTTATCAATTATTTAGACATTATTTAAAAATTAATTAATAAATCAAATTAACCAAAATATCATTCAAAAAAAAGCAGGCTTAATATGGTTTTTTTTAAGTTTTCAAATCAAAGAATTAATGTATAAGAACCACAATTTATGAGCAATAACATCAGAAACATCACCATCATTGCACACGTTGATCACGGCAAAACAACCATGATTGACAATCTAATGAAACAAAGTGGTTCATTTAGAGAAAATGAAGTTGTTGATGAAAGGTTAATGGATTCAGGTGAGTTAGAAAAGGAAAGAGGAATTACTATTTTAGCTAAACCAGCATCGATAGATTGGCAGGATACAAGAGTTAATATTATAGATACACCTGGTCACAGAGATTTTGCAGCAGAAGTTGAGCGTGTTTTAAGTATGGCTGACGGAGCATTATTACTAATTGATTCTGCTGAAGGTGTAATGCCTCAAACAAAATTTGTATTAGCTAAAGCTCTTAAGCAGGGTTTAAAACCAATCGTTGTGATTAACAAACTAGATAAGGCTGATCAAAGAGCTAATGAAGTATTAGATGAAACATTTGATTTATTTGTAAGCTTAGATGCCAATGAAGAACAATTAGATTTTCCAGTTTTATATGCTAGTGGAAGATCTGGCTGGGCAAGTAAAGAGGTTGATGGACCAAGAGAAAACCTTCACCCATTATTAGATTTAATTATAGAACACGTTAAACCTGCAGATCTTGATAAAACAAAACCTTTCGCAATGTTATCTACTTTATTATATGCAGACAGTTTTTTAGGAAGAAGTTTAGTTGGAAAAATATCACAAGGTACAGCTAAAGCCAACCAGCCTATTAAGGCAATAAATCTTAAAGGTGAAAAAATTGATGAGGGTAGATTAACTAAAATTTTTAGATACGAAGGAACAAAGAAAGTACCTATCGAAGTTGGTGAGGCAGGAGACATTGTTATAATTGCTGGCCTAGAGAAAGCCAATGTAGCAGATACTATTTGTGATTTAGAAGTAACAGAGCCAATCCACGCCACTCCAATAGATCCGCCGACTATGTCCATTACAATAAGTGTCAACAGTTCACCTCTAGCAGGAACAGAGGGTAAAAAATTAACAAGTACACAAATTAGAGATAGATTGATTACAGAAGCCCAAAATAATGTTGGAATTACCTTTTCTCAAAATGCTAACGTAGATTCTTTTGTGATAAGTGGTCGAGGAGAATTAATGCTTGAAATATTACTTACACAAATGAGGCGTGAAGGTTTTGAAATGACAGTAAGCCCTCCAAAAGTTTTATATCAAAAAGATGACAGTGGAAACAAGCTAGAGCCTATTGAAGAGATCACAATTGACTTAGATGAAGAGTTTTCATCAAAAATAATTGATTCAATGAATAGAAGAAAAGGTAAATTACTTGATCTTAAAGATACTGGAAAAGACAAAAAAAGATTAATTTTTCATGCACCAACAAGAGGCCTGATGGGATACACGAGTAGATTTTTAACGTTAACAAAAGGTACCGGTGTAATTAATAGAATTTTTTATGGTTTTGGAAAATTTGAAGGTGAAATGGATGGAAGAAAAAATGGTGCTTTAATATCAATGTCTAATGGTAAAGCTGTTGCATTCGCAATATTTAATCTTCAAGCAAGGGGTGAAATGTTTGTAACTCATAACGATCCTGTTTACGAAGGAATGATTGTCGGACTGGCTCCAAAAGCTGGTGATATGATCATTAATGTTATGAAGGGCAAACAATTAACAAATATGAGAACTCAAGGTACTGATGAAAATGTAGTACTTACTCCAGTTAGACAGATGTCAATTGCTGAGCAATTAAGTATGTTAAATACGGATGAAGCTTTAGAAATTACCCCTAAATCTTTACGATTGCGAAAAGCTATTCTAAATCCTACTGATAGAAAAAAAAATGAGAAGTCTGGAACACCACTTTAATTAAAGGTTTTTCCAACTAAATATAATCCTAAAGCAACACACGGACCTATTCCAAAAGCAAACAGTAAAGTTCCAACACCTACAGTGCCACCTAGGTACCAACCAACACTAACAACTAAAATTTCAAGAGATACTCTCACAGCTGCTATTGGTAAATTTGTTTTTTTTTGCAACCCAATCATTAGGCCATCTCTTGGCCCAGCTCCTAAGTTTGAGACCAAATAGATACCACCCCCAATTCCAACTGTTATTACTGAAACTATCGCTAAGATTAATTGATTATAATAATTAGAAGGAGTCGGAACAAATTTAATACAAACATCAATCATTAGTGCAATTATTAAAGCGTTTAAAATAGTCGCCATACCAGGCTTTTGATTAAGTGGTATCCACAAAATTAAAACGAAGACACTTATTAAAAATGTACTCATTCCTATACTTAGGTTTGTATGCAGAGAAATACCTTGAGCTAAAACACTGTAAGGAGAAGCTCCCGTAAAGGAAACAATCAATAATCCTTCACCCAAACCAAACAACATTAAACCAAAACAACAAAAAAATAATGTGGAAAATCTTGGCTTAAAATTAAATATTTTATTTGAGCTCCATGATACTTTTGGGATATTCTTAATTTTTAAAAACATTGATTAATAAATTACTTCTTTTAAAATTAAAGTCTATTAAAGTAATCGTTTTATGAAAAAAATTTCTTTACTCGTATTTTTCTTAATGTATTCATTTAGTGGTAGTGCACACATGTCTCACTATAGCAAATTTAATAAAATTGAAATGGAAATTTTAAGAGACGGCGAGATCATTGGCTATAATTATTATTATTTTAAGAAAGCTTTAGACAAGACAACTGTCACAAATCAATTAAAATTTACAGTCAAATTATTTGGTGCAACTATTTTTGAAGTTGAGTCATATGGTGAAGAAAAATATATTAAAGATAAATTAATTTCTTTTAACTCAAAAACTCGTCAAAATAATAAAGATAAATATGTAGAACTTAAATTGAACGAACAAACAAATGAGTATGATGTTAAGGGTTCATCTTATACAGGGAAAGCATCCACAGAAAACGTAATTGGAAATTGGTGGAGTCATAAAATACTTCAATCAAGCAGCCAAATAAGCCCTATATCTGGGAGTATTAAGGAGCAGATAGTCACATTTGTTGGAAAAGAAAAACTAGAACTTTATGGCAAATCTTATGATGTAGATCACTTTAAATTAACTTCAAAAGACATGACTATACCTAAGGACAAAAGGTTAAATTTTGATATTTGGTTAGATAAAAAAAATGCTTTAATATTAAAAGTTGCCTATTCAAGAATGGGTAATTGGGAATATAAAGTTAAAAATTTTGAATAAACTTATTTTTTTATTTTTTTATAAAGGTCGTTAGCACTTATCCACCCTGCTTCTAATCTTGGTCCAACAAACCAGTCCGCACATACTCCTAAATTTAATGATGAATTCCAATAACTTTTCATATTTAGTGGTTTTGAATTCGATGAATATTTCCATCCATGATTAAGTGAAAATAATGTTTTGGTTTTTTTTATGCCTGTAAGGTTAAAAAACTTATCAATTAAGACTTTAGAATTTAAATCTTTATTTTCTTTATTTTTGTTAATATTTTTATTTGCCCATTTATATGTACTTTGCAGTGTCCATAAATCTAAATCATTTTTAAATCTATTTTTACTATTTTCTTTAGCAGCCCAGCCCAGAATTTTATCATTAAAAAGATAACTACTAATATTTTTATTAGTTTTTTTAATTACAATCATTACGGTAATATTAGCATCCATTTTGAGGTTTTTATTTATGAAGGGATTTTTAATAAATTTTTTAGATAGTTTTGATAATTGTGGAAATGGGCAGGTTAAAATTATTTTTTCATAAATTTTTTTTTGGCCATTAGCAAATGTTAAGTTCCATTTTTTTTGTCTATAATCAATTTTTTTCAATTCATTTTGAAAGTAACAATTAATATCTCTTAGAAGGTATTTACTAATATCGTTATTACCTTTGCATCCAATTACCTTTATATGATTTTTTTTTTCTTTTTTAGTTTGATTTAAAAATAAATGTTTACCATTCCAATTTTTTAAAATTTTTTTTTTAATCAATTCTTCAATAAATTTTTTAAATGCAGGGCTTTTGGGTGAAATATATTGAGTTCCATGATCAAACCCCTTAACTTTATCTAATCTTTTAAATGATGACCTTCCTCCGTGGCTTCTTGCTTTATCAAATAAATCAACAGAATATTTTTTACTTAAAAGATTTGCAATTGTTGCTCCAGATATACCTGAGCCAACAACACAAAATCTGCTCATTTTCCAGCTACAACCATGCCTTCAATTAACATTGTTGGAGCATTGGTTGAGTATTTAAATTCCAAATCATCTGCTAGAGTAATATTCTTAAATATATCTTTAAAATTTCCTGCAATCGTAATTTCGCTAACAGGATGTTTAAAAATTCCATTTTCAACCATAAATCCTGTTGCGCCCACTGAATAATCTCCTGTTACTAAATTACTTCCATGACCGATTGTTTCAGTAATATATAAAGCTCTATTATTTAACTTTAAAAGATCTCTATAAGAAGTCGATCCCTTTTCAAAATATAAATTAGTAGTTCCACCACTTCTGCCATTTGATTTTAAATTTAATTTTTTTCCATTATAAGTGTCTACTAAATAGTGTTTTAATACTCCCTGCTCTACTAATTTTAATTCTTCCATTTTTACACCCTCACCATCAAAATATCTTGATCCTAATCCTTTAACTATATTAGGTTTGTCAAAAATATTTATTGAAGGTGAAAATACATCTTCATTGATCTTATCTTTTAAAAATGAAGTACCTCTTGCTATAGAAGATGCAGATATTGCGCTTGCAAAAACACTTAATACTCCTTTTGAAATTCTCCTGTCAAAAATAACACTAATTTTTTCACTTTCTATCTTTTGGGGATTTAATTTTTGTATTGTTTTTTTTGCAGCTATTGCCCCAATTTGATTTGGTTTAAGCATATCACATAAATGACAAGTATCTGTAAATTCATAATCTCTTTCCATTTTGTTATTTGCATTTTTTGCAACAGTTACACAAGATGCTGAAAACGATGAGGACTTATGTCCATTTAAAAAACCATCACTGCTTGCCAATATAAAATTTGATTTAGACTCTGAAAAACTAGTTTCTGTATTTGTAATTTCTTTCTTTTCAAATGCAGCTTCCTCAACTTCTTTTAAATATTCAATTTTTTCTTCATTACTTATATGGTCATCGTCATATAAATTTAAATCAATAATTTTTGTAGCTAACAAATCTTTGTCTGGAAGAGAATTAAATTCATCTTCAGGTGTGATTTTTGTGGTTTCAATACATCGCTCTATTAAAGTTTTAATATTGTCCTCACTAAAATTTGAAGAAGTTATACTAGATTTTTTTTTACCAATATAAGTTTCTAAGGCAACCACCAAACTATCTGATCTATCAGACTCATCTAATTTTTTATTTCTTAAATTTACTGTCTCAGAAATTGAATTTACTACTATCGCCGTAACATCTGTTGCACCTAATTTTTTTGCTAGATCTACACAAAAGGATGCAGTTTTTTTTAAAAAATCTTGATCTTTAACCATGGGATTTATAATTGAGTTCCACCTACGGTCATTTTATCAATCAAAATTGAGGGCTGGGCCACGCCAACTGGTACGCCCTGTCCTGCTTTTCCACAAGTTCCAATACCTGGATCAAGCATCATGTTATTTCCAACCAATGAAACTTCTTTTAAAATTGATGGACCGTCACCAATTAGAGTTGCTCCTTTTATAGGTGAGCCTATTTTACCATTAATAATTTCATAAGCCTCTGTACAGTTAAACACAAATTTTCCTGAGGTAATATCAACTTGACCACCACCAAAACTTACAGCAAATATTCCTTTATCAACCGATTTAATCATTTCTTCTTGAGAATACTTTCCATTTAACATCATTGTGTTTCTCATTCTTGGAAGCACCACATGTTTATAGCTTTCTCTTCTTCCGCTTCCTGTTGATCTAGTATTCATCAATCTTGCATTCAAACGGTCTTGCATAAAATTTTTTAATATACCATTTTCTATTAAAACTGTTTTTTCTGTCGGAGTTCCCTCGTCATCAATTGTTAAACTCCCTCTTTTATTATGCAAAGTGCCGTCATCAACAATTGTAACTCCTTCACTTGCAACTCTTTGACCCATTAAATCATGAAACGCTGACGTTTTTTTTCTATTAAAATCTCCTTCTAGACCATGGCCTATTGCTTCATGAATAAGTATTGCAGGCCAACCTGATCCTAATACTACTTTCATTTCACCAGCGGGAGCTGGCTTACTATCTAAGTTTACAGACGCAATTCTAAACGCTTCATCACATACTTTTTTCCAATTATCATCTTTAAGATATTCGTCATAAGATTGCCTTCCACCAATTCCATATACACCTGTTTCTTTTTTTCCATTTTTTTCAAGCATCACCGAAACATTAAAACGAATTAGGGGCCTTACGTCTGTTAAAACTTCTCCTCCTGATCTTATAATTTCAATTGATTTATGTTCCCCAGCTAAACTTGCTGTGATTTGCTGAACAATTCCGCCTTTTGCTCTGGTGTAATTGTTAACCTCCTTTAAAAGTTCCAGTTTAGAATTAAGTGACTTTTCTTCAATTGGATTTATACTTTTGTAAAATTTTTCATTTGTCTTCAGAATTTCATTATTATAAATCCCTTTTTTTGATTTTAAAGTTGATTGTAAATTTTCTGATGATTGTTTTAGTGAATTTTTTGATATTTCATTAGAGTGAGAATAGGCAACAACCTCTCCTGTTACAGCTCTTAAACCATAACCTAAGTCAGAACTATAGTTTGAGCTTTTAATTTTATTATCATCTAGTAAAATTGATTCACTTTTTGAATTTTCCAGATAAAGCTCACCATCGTCACATTTGTTTAATGTATCGGAAATAATATTTTCTGCATCTTTTCTACTTAAGTCTGTTTTTGTAAAGAAATCAGCCATTTTTATTAAATAATATCTATGTAGTTTTTTTCAACTGTTGTAATTAGCACATGTACAAAGTAATTGATTTTTAATAATTTTACACAAAATAATTTATGAAAGTTTATTATAATGAGTCTTGTAGTATCTGTAGAGCCGAAATTAATCTCTATAAAAAGCAAAATATTGAGGAAATTGATTGGATAGATATTACCAATAATGAGACTGCTGAAAAAGAAACATTAAAAGACGATAAAACTCTTTTAAGAAGGTTACATGTCATACAAGATGGAAAGGTATTTGATGGTGCGGAGGCTTTTTTATTAGTGTGGAAAAAAATTCCCAAATATAAGTTTTTATATAGTTTTTTTCGACTTCCAGTTATTTTTCAAATATTTTCTATTGGATATGAAATTATTGCATTTTTCTTATATCTAAAAAACAAGAAACAAATAAAAATTAATCAAGAATGAATATCATAAATTTACTCAACCAAGACATAAAGGAGAGAAACAAAACTAAAAATATTGAGTACATAATAGTAATAAGTTTATTTCTTTTTCTTCTAAGTCTTACAAATTCTTTATCATCTAGATCAGATACATCTCTCTCACCAATTACTGGATAATCGTAGCTCCATCTCCATGTGCTACTGCCAAACCTAGGGTCTAAGCCATTGAAGTAAACAATCCATGATAAAACATATTTCAATATAAAGTAGAGAATTACCAAAAAAATTGTTCCAAGAAACATTAGCTATTATACAATTAAAAAATTAATTACCGTTTTTTTCTCTTTTTCTAGCAATTAATTGTGTTAAGGAATCTACCATTGTGTCTGAAGCTCTGAAAATTTCCTTATTTTTAAATTCGTGTGATATATTTTTTTCTGGATTTGTTTTATCTTCAATAACAATTCCTTCATCAGGAGAATTGTTTTTAATATAAATTAATAATAACCATTCTTCATCTTCAGCTTCATCCCATTTTACAAAAATTTCACCAGTTTCAAATCTTCTATCAATGCAACGTAATATAGACATGTGTCGAGTAATATGTCGCTTGTTAAGTTGAAAAACTAAACTACCTGCACTTCGATAAAAACTTTCAAGAGCAAACTCAATTTTTTGTCTTGCAACTGTATATTCTTTTTCTTTTTGTAATAATGTTTCTCTATCTTCATCACCTTGTATCGTAACCCCAAGAGCCTCTACTCTTTCTCTAATTTTTTGATCTCTAATTATACGATATTTTTCTTTAAGCTTTTCTATTCTTTCTTGTAGGCCTGCATAATCCTCTCTTTTTTCTTTTAAAGATATTTTTTCTAATTTATCAAGCTCCTTAACCTCTCTAATTCTAAATTTTTCAATTTGTTTTTCTAATTTTAATTGTTGTAAAAATTGTTTTTGTTTTTCTGATTGCTCTATTCGTATAAGAGCTTGTTCTTTTCTTAAAAATAATTTGATTTCTTTGGTTCTTTGCTTTTCTAAGCTTATCTCATCTTTAAGATTTTGTTCTTTAAGCTTAATTTTTAAAGCGGTTGCTTCTTTTTTTTTTGTTTCTATTTCAATTTTTGATTTTCTCTCTATTTCAATTTTTTCTAGTTTTAATTTTCTTTTTTCATCATTTTTTAAAATTTTATAACTTGAAATTGATTCAGAAATTTTATCAAAGAATCCTTGAATATATTTCTCTAAATTAAAATTAATTTTGAAATTAAATTGAGGTTTTAAAAATAATTGTAATTTAACTAGTTTTAAAATTAAACTCTCATTTTGAGTTTTTTTTACCTTTGATTCTACGGTATTTTTAGTTTTTTTTTTCTTTTTTTTTTTAAATTTATTTTTAATAATTTTTTTTTTCTTTTTCGAAAATTTTTTTGAAGGCCTGAGTCTTAATACTTTTTTTTTAAATTTTTTAGATTTTTTAAATTTTTTAAATTTTTTAAATTTTTTTTTCATTTTTAAATAATCTAAATTCTATCAATGATTTATTGATAAATATAGTCTCTAGTCACAGGGGTCGAGGTATAATTTTTTGTAAGTTGAAATTGATATACAACCTGGTCACCCCATTTAAATGCCATTTCACATCCTGTAAGATAAAATTCCCACATTCTAAAAAATTTTTCATCAAACATTTCAATAATCTCGCGTTTATTTTTAATACAATTTTCTTTCCAATATCTAAGAGTATGTGAGTAATGAAGCTTCAAAACTTCTATATCAGTAACGATTAAACCTGCTTTTTCTATAGGAGTTGTTACTTCACTTAAACTTGGTGTGTAGCCACCAGGGAAGATATATTTTGTTATCCATGGATGTGGGTTTCTTGGAGGGTTAACTGACCCTATGGTGTGTATTAAAGAAATACCATCATCTTTTAATAAATCATTAACTTGGTTAAAAAATTTTTTATAAAATTTTCTCCCAACATGCTCAAACATTCCGATACTTACTATTCTATCAAACTTTTCTTTAAGCTCTCTGTAATCCATTAATTTAAATTTAATCTGATTTTCTAAGTTCATTTCTTTTGCTTTTTGGTTACAGTATTTGAATTGATTTTCCGACAATGTGATTGCAGTAACTTCACACTTTACACTTTTGGCTATATCAAAAGCCAATGAACCCCAGCCACAACCTATATCTAAAATTTTTTGATTAGGTTGAATATTTAGTTTCTTTATAATGTGTTGAATTTTATTATTTTGTGCTGTTTCTGAACTATCATTTTCCTCTTTAAAATAAGCACAAGAATATTGTTTTTTTGGATCTAAAAATAAATTATAAAAATTATCTGAGATATCATAATGATGGGATACATTCATTTTAGATTTTTTTATAAAGTTAAAATTTGTTAGATATCTATATGAACCTCTAAGTCTATTAACTAAATAGCTAATAAAATTTAATTCCCCCCTTCCAAAGTTCATTAATGCCAGATCTAAAAATTCAGTAAGAGTTCCATTTTCTAAAATTATCTCACCATCTGTGTAAGCTTCTCCAAAATACAAATCAGGATGAAATAATAATTTGTAATGTAGTTTTTTATTTAAAATTTTTAATTTCATCGGATTGTTACCAGGATTACCAATAATGTAATCTTTTGAATTAGCATCTGTTAAAATGAAACCACCTTTTTTAAAAACCTTATCTAAAAAACTTGCTAGCTGCATTCTACGTTGCGATTGATAATTTATTTGTAAAATTTAAATCATTTAAAATATTTATCAAATCTTTTTCATCAGCTTTGCTCAAAAGACTTAGGGGTGGTAAAATATTTTTATAAATTTCATTTTTTTGAGAACAGAAAGAGTGCAATCCAGAGATCAAATTATATTTATCAAAAGCACTTCTTACATCACATAATTTTTTATTATATGATTGTTCTTTTCCTGAAAGATAATCGTCATAAACTTTTCTTGACAGTTCAGCAGTCACGTTACATGTGGCAGTTATTATTCCCGAACATCCTATTTGCAAACCTTTTAATAACTTAAGCTCTGAACCAGGTAAAATTGAAAAGTTTTTTAATTTTAATTTTTCAAATAAATTATATGAGCTATCTTTTACACCTATTATCTGATCAGGAAATTTTTTTACAAGCTCTTCAACACAGTCTATACTAAATTTATATCCACACAATTTCTCAAAATTATAAAGAATAATTTTACATTCTGGAACCGACTCTACTAATTTTGTATAAAATTTTATTACCTCAGAGTCCCCATACTTATAATAGGCTGGGGGCATAATTAAAAATTTCTTAAAATCTAATGAAGTTGCTATTTTCATAAAATTAATTGTTTCACTTAAGGAATTTAAACCTGTACCAATTAAGTGCTTGTCTTTGTGTTTGCTTTTTGAAAGCTTATTTAATAAATCAATTTTTTCAGAAATAGATATCAATTGAGATTGCCCTGTACTTCCAAATATTGCTGTACCATGACACCCTTGATCTATTAATTTTTCAGCATGATCTATAGTTTTTTCAACGTTTAAGCTCAAATCAGAATTAAGAACTGACATTGTAGCTGCGAAAATTCCACTTATTTTTGTCATAATACAAATTTATATAAAAAATATACTTAGTAAAGTTTATAAATACTATATGAAAATATTAGCGATTCAAAATAGAATGGGCATTGGAGATACCGTAATTTTCCTACCTTTTATAAAAGCTTTATCTAGAAAATTTAATTCACCTATCAGTATACTTGTAAAAGAAAATTCTAAGGCTAATCAATATTTATACCAAACTAAATATATTGATAAAATTCTTCTTTTAGAAAGAAACAAGAAAACTAATAATAGACATGGTGGTTTTTTTGGAAGTTTTAATTTAATTAAAGATATTAAAAAATATAATTTTGATAAAATCATTATTTTTAATTCATCTCTTAGATACAATCTGATTGCCAAATTTTCTAGAATTCCTGAAATTTATCAATACCCATTGTTTCAAAAATCCAAACAACATATCACTGATTTTCCAAGAAAGTTTATTAAAGATCAATTAGATATAGATGTTAATGAAGATCCCGAAGTTCAAATTGATGACGCATCAATCTCTAAATCAATTGAAAAATTTAGAATAAATAAAAATGAAATGAATATACTTTTAGGTATAGGAGGTTCGGGCCCTACTAAAAGAATACCTTCAAGCACTTTTTTAAGTTTAATTGAAAAAATATCAAAAATTAAAAAATGTAAATTTTTTTTAGCTACAGGTAAAGATAACGAAGAACAGATTATCTTAAATGAAATACTGAATTCTAAATTTAAAAATCTTTGTATACCTTTAGATGATTTTTCAATTAAAGAAACTTTACCAATTATAAAAAGTTGTAATTTATCTATTTGTAATGATTCTAGTTTTAGTCACTTATCTGCTGCTCTAGGCATAAAAACTATAACTTTAATGGCAGACACTCCTTTGGTTTATGGAAACTATAGCTCTAAAATGTTTCCAATAATTCCCGAGGGGGAAGAGACTGTTACACATAATACACTAGGAAAAGAAAAAATTAGCTCCCAAAAAATATTTGATAAATTTATTGAAATTAATAATTAAGAGATATCATTTAAAACTAAATCTTTAGCTTCATTCACGATAGAAGATAATCGAGAAGTTTCAGGAGAAATATCTGGATGAATTTTTTTTTGAATTTTAATGTAAGCTTTCGTGACATCACCTTTGGTAATTTTTTTTCTCATGTCTAAATTCAAAATTTTGTATGCCTCTGAAACAGATATGGATGATAAGTTGTTAGGGCTTGGTTGATTAAAAGAAAATCTTCCTGATCTTCTCAAAGTTTGAATTAATCTAAAAAGTGATATTAATTGAAAAATAGATAAACCTTTTAATTTTAGTAGAGCAAGGCTCACTAAAGTAAGAGGTAAAGTTAATAAAAATCTCCCACCAATTGCAAATAAAGTTGCTAAAATTATTAATCCTACAATTATTAAAATTCTTAGACTTTTTGATATCTTTTTAGATGAAATATTACTAATAAATCTCAACAGAAAATAAAAAATAGTCAATATTACTAGTATATAAATTATTATATTCATATATTTCTTCTCATTTATGAAAGTACCACAACTTAAAAAAAAACCAGAAACAAAATTTTGTCACAATGTCACTTGGGAAGATGATTATAGCTGGATCCATCAAAAAAATATTTTAGAAGTTTTAAAAGATAAAAGTAAATTGGACCCTGAGGTAAGGGAATATTTAGATCAAGAAAATGACTACACAGAGTACCATTTAAAAGATACTAAAAGTTTACAAAAAAAACTATTTGATGAAATCAAGGGTAGGATCAAGCTTGATGACGAATCTCTTCCTTACAAAGATCACACATACGAATATTGGACCAAAACAACAGTTGTGGGAAACTATTCAATAAAATTAAGAAAAAAAATTAATACTGATGAAATTGAGGAAATTTGGAATGGTGACAGCGAGAAAAAAAAATTGGGTGTGGAATATTTTGGTATTGGTGATTTAGAAGTCAGTCATAATGATAAACTTTTTGCCTATTCTTTAGATGTTAAGGGTTCTGAATATTACACAATTTTTATCAGAGATATTGTTACTAATAAGATAATCACAAAAGAAATTACTGATACATCTGGTGGTATTATATTTAGTTTAGATGACAAATATATTTTTTATTCAAAATTAGATCAAAATCACAGAGCAAGAAAAATTTATAGACATAGAATTGGAAATTTTAATGAAAAAGATGAATTAATTTTTGAGGAAAAAAGTGAAGCTTTTACTGTTAGTATCGACTTAAGTTCAGATGAAAAATATTATTTTATTTCAACATCAGATCATAATACCTCAGAACAATACTACTTTGCTATAGATGAAAAAAAACCACTACCTAAACTAATAAGAAAAAGACAAAGAGGAGTTTTATATTCTATCAACTCTTGGGATAATAATTTTTATAATCACACAAATAAAAATGCTGAAGACTTTAAGGTTGATATTTCAGAGAGCCTTGAAGAACAAACTTGGAAACCATTTATTTTAGCTAAAGATGAAGTTTTAATTGGTGGATGTGTCTTTTTAAAAAACTGGATTATTCGATCAGAAGTTTCAAATGCATTGGACAAATTATTTGTAAAAAATATTTCTACAGGAACTGAGGAGGAATTAATTTTTACCGATGAAAAGGTTTGTGAGCTAAATATTTCTCTCAGACAAAAAGACAAGAATACTGATGAAATTTATGTTGGATATTCATCTCCAAAAACGCCTTCTAGAGTTTATTTATATAATCTTTCAACTAAATCTAAAAAATTAATAAAAGAACAGGAAATACCTTCGGGACATGATACAAATGATTACATTGTGGAAAGAGTTGAGTTCAAATCGCACGATGGAAGATTGGTTCCTCTAACTATTACAAGGCATAGAAAAACTAAGATTGATGGCTCTGCAAATTTATTACTATATGGTTATGGCTCTTATGGAAATTCAATGAGTCCAGGTTTTTCTTCTACAAGATTAAGCCTTGTAGATAGAAATATAATCTGGGTAACTGCACACATTAGGGGTGGCTTGGAAAAAGGTATGAAATGGTGGAAAGAAGGGAAACTTACCAATAAAAAAAATACATTTGAAGACTACATTTATGCTGCTAGATACTTAGTTGATAACAAATACTCATCAAAAGGTAAAATTATAGGCATGGGAGGTTCTGCTGGAGGACTTCTGATGGGTGCTGTAATTAATCAAGTACCAGAATTTTTTTTGGGAATAATTATGGCAGTTCCCTTTGTGGACTCATTAACCACAAACCTTGATCATTCTCTACCATTAACAGTTGGTGAATTTGATGAATTTGGAAACGCAAAAGAAAATAAAGAGCACTTTGATTATATTTACTCTTATGCTCCCTATAATAATATTAGAAAAATGGATTACCCAAATATTTTAATTACAACAAGTTTGAGTGACAATAGAGTTTTGTTTGATGAACCAACAAAATTTACAGCGAAGTTAAGAGAATACAAAACAGATAATAATCTTCTTCTACTAAAAACCGAAATGAATGCTGGTCATGGAGGAAAATCTGGAAGAGATGGGGCTATCGAGGAAATAGCTCTTGATTATGCCTTTGCTTTAAAAATTTCTAAAAAAATTTAATTATCTAATCTTGAAAAAAAATAATTAATTCTCGACAGGTAATCTAAAAACACCCATTTGAAACAAATCCAATTACTATAGAGTTTGAATTAAGTTCAAATCTTCTCTCACAAGGAATTCCATATTTTTTTGTTTTATAAACTAATTCAAAATTACCTTTTTCATTTTTATAATCTTCATCAGGTTTACCAAGATCTAACTTTAATTCGTTAGATAGTTTTCCTATATATTTGCTTAATTTTTTATTTTCTTTTTCTACGATTGCATCAGTTTTTTTTTTTACTGTTTGACACCCTGAAATTAAAATAGATAAAAAAATAGCTAGGATAATAAATTTTAATTTTTTCACTTTTAAATAATAACAACTTAATTAAAGCATAAATATAAACTTCTAAGTTGTATTATGTGAATAAGACTGAATTTTATTAAGTATTTACAAAAAAAATCGAATATTAATATTGAATAATAATGGAGGAAAAATGTTAGAAAAATATTTCGAATATAAAAAACATAAAACAGATTTCAAAACAGAAGTAATAGCTGGAACAACAACGTTCTTAACTATGGCTTATATAATGTTTTTAAATCCGTTTATATTATCTGGAGAATTTGCTGGACCTGAAAAAGGTTTCTTTGATTTTGGTGCTGTCTATACAGCAACAATATTAGCAACTGCATTAGCATGTTTTATAATGGCTTTTTATGGAAAAACTTGGCCAATCGGGCTTGCACCTGGAATGGGTATTAATGCTTTTGTTGCCTTTGGTGTCTGTGCTGGTATGGGCTACACACCTCAAGAAGCTTTAGGAGCAGTATTAGTTGCAGGAGTTTTGTTTCTAATTATATCTCTGACACCTATAAGGGCTTGGTTAATTAACTCAATTCCCAGAAGTCTTAAGTTGGGAATTGGTGCTGGCATAGGATTGTTCTTAGCAATTATTGGACTACAAATAATGGAAGTTGTAGTTGATAATCCAGTAACGTTGGTACAATTGGGTGACTTGGGTGATCCATTAGTTTTATTAGGATGTGCAACATTCATAGCAATAATAGTATTAGAAAAGATGAATGTTAAGGGTAATATTATTATAGGTATTTTGGTATTTAGTATTATTGCATGGGCTACAGGACTAGCAAAATTCAATGGTATTGCAAGCTCACCACCACCGATGACATATCTATTTGAATTTGACTTATCTGCTGCAATGACCGCAGGAATGTCTACTGTAATATTTACTTTATTATTTATTGACTTCTTTGACACCGCAGGAACCTTAACATCAGTAGCTAATGTGGCTGGTAAAATTGGTAAAGATGGAAAGGTTCAAGATATCAATAAAGCAATGTTGGCTGATAGTGTTGGTACAGTTGCTGGTGCAATGATGGGAACAACTACTGTTACGAGTTATGTCGAATCTGGAGCTGGTGTGAAAGCAGGTGGAAAAACTGGAATGACCTCACTTGTAATTGGTTTATTATTTTTAGCATGCATATTTTTTGCACCTCTAGCAACTAGTTTGCCCAAACAAATCGATGGTGCAGCATTGCTTTTTGTATCTGTTCTTTTCATTAAAAACATTACAGATATAGAATGGGATGATATTTCAGAGTCTGCTCCTGCTATCCTTGCAATGATCGCTATGCCTTTGACTTATAGCATTAGCAATGGGATCGCCTTGGCATTTGTTTCTTATGCTTTAATAAAAATATTTACTGGTGAGTTTTTAACTACTTCACCAGCGATATGGGTTATTGCAATTCTTAGCGTGATAAGTTTTGCAGTTGCTTAAAATATTTAAATAGGGCTAGTTAAGTCTAGCCCTATTAATTTCTCTTAATAATATCTTCAATACTTAATTCTTCATAGTGTTCGGTTGGTTGAACAATCCATGGGTCAGACTCTAATCTTACTGAACAAAAATCTGGTTCAAAAGTGGAAGATTTTTTCTTCCATAAACAAGCTGTTTTAACTTCATTAATAAAATTTTTAGTTGGCCCGTAATTTTTTAACCACTCAATACTTTTATTTAAAGTAAGACCCGTATCTGACAAATCATCAATTAATAATACTCGATTAAAATCTTCATCATTTGCTAGTGAGCTAATTTCCCTTGCAAACATAAGTCGTCCCTGCTTATCTTCCATACCTTCACCCGAATAGCTTTGAATTACTATGTAGGCTATGGGTAGTTTTAAAATTCTTGAAAGAATATCTATAATAGGCGCTGCGCCCCTCATAATACCCACTAAAACTGTTGGTTTATAATTTTTGTGAATTTGAACTGCTAACTTTTCAACAATTTTAGTATATTCTTCAAATGTAATAATTAATTTATCAGCCATAAATTTATTTATCATATAAAAAAAATTAAAAAAGATTAAAAAGTAAATATGAAAATTTTTGATTGTTTCATGTATTTTGATGAAGACGTTATTTTAGATCTTAGATTAAATACATTGGATAAAAAAGTTGATTATTTTGTAATTGTTGAGAGTAATTTTACTCACAAAGGAGATAATAGAGATCTTAAGTTTGACTATAAAAAATTTTCCAAATTTAAAGATAAGATAATTTATTTAATATACGATGAGAAACCTAAACAATTAGAAAAAATTGATGAAAATGACAGTCATGGACAAAAAAATAAGAAATATATTTTTAATGCAATTTATAGAGAAAATGGTCAAAGAAATTTTATAAATGAAGGTCTCAAAATTGCAGAAGATGATGATTTAATTCTTATCTCAGATGTTGATGAGATCCCTAATCTAAGAAATATTAATTTAACAGACTTTAAGGAGAAGCTAATTTTTTTTAATCAGGAAATGTTTTATTATAAGTTTAACCTTAAATTACCCAACTATAATTGGGTTGGCACTAAGTCATGTAAAAAGAAACATTTAAAATCACCACAATGGTTAAGAAACATAAAAGATAAAAAATACCCTTTTTACAGACTTGATACTTTATTTTCAGAAACTAAATATTCTAATATTAAATTTATAAATGAGGGTGGTTGGCATTTTACCAATATAAAATCAGCAGATGAGATAAGACATAAACTTAAGTCTTACCTGCATCATAGGGAGTTTGATGTAAACCCTTTGTCAGTTAACGAAATTGATAATCTCATCAAAAATCAACAAGCAATTTATGACTTAAAGGTAGACAAGAAAGTTCAAAAAATTGGTCATGGTAATAAATTAGAAAAATATGATTTAAAAAAATTACCGTCATATATAAATGATAATCTAGATAAATTTAAAAAGTGGATTGATTAAATGAAAAAAGGTTATTGGATAAGTTTATATATAAAAATAGTTAATCAGGAAAATTTAAAAAAATATGCAGAAACTGTTACGCCAATAATAAAAAGTTATGGTGGTGTTCCTTTGGTTAGAGGTGGTAAATACCAATTTTATAATGGCGATGAATTTATCAGGACGGTAGTTTGGGAATTTCCAAGTTATGAAAAAGCGATTGAATGTCATAACTCTAAGGAATATCAAGCAGGCTGGTCTTTAGCAAAAGACACAACCAAAAGGCACATGCAAGTAATTGAAGGATTTAATACTGAATAGGCTCAGGATCAATACTTCTCCACAAATACCAGGTTGCAACAGAGCAATAAGGGGAAAATTTTTTTTTAAGATTGTTTACAAATTTTTCTGGAGGTAAATATTTTTTTTTATAATTTTTGGAAACTGCCCTTAGAAGGCCTATATCCTGTATTGGCCAAATATTTGATCTATTATAAGTAAAAAGTAATATCATTTCTGCAGACCATCTTCCAATTTGCCTCAAATTTGAAAGGTAAATAATAGCTTCTTCATCATCCATATTAGAAATAAGTTTTGGATTAAAGGATTTATCTATTATTTGTTTTGCTAAACTTTTTATACCAAAAACTTTTAGACGGCTTAAACCACAGCTTTTAATTTGATAAAAAGTTAAATTTGAAACTGTTTTAACATTAATTCGGTTATTGCATTTTTTTTTAAATTTAAGAAACACAGCATTGGCTGCAGCAACACTTATTTGTTGACCTATAATACTTTTACATAATGAGAAAAAAATATCCCTTCTAGATGTTAAAATAGTTTCTGATGGGCCTTGATAATTTCTAATTAATTTAGACATTACCTTATCTCTCTTTGATAAATATTTTTTTGCAGTATTCCAATATTTTGGGGCTTTAATCATTTATTATTTTAGGGGTAATTGTTTTCTTTTTATAGATTTCTCTTCTAAAAATTATTAATGTTGAAATAATTACTAAAAAAGCTCCAATTAATGTTTTAATTGTTGGAACTTCTTGCCAAATAAAATATCCAAAAATTATTGCAAAGATTAAGGCTAAGTATTTTAAGGGAGTTACAAGAGAAACTTCGGAGTATTTGTATGACTGACTTAACCATAAATTTGCAACTCCACCAAAAATGCCGATGAATGACAATAGTACAAAATTTTCAAAATTTGGCATCACCCAACCTTGGGGGATAGTCAAAAAACTTAATAAAGTTATAGATAAAGAAAAATAAAAAGAAATTAACCAAACTGGTTCTGTTGAAGAAAGCTGTCTAATTGTTATTGCCACATAAGAAAGTCCAAAACAAAATATTAATGGAAAAATATAATAAATATTTAATTCACTAATACCAGGCTCTGTTATGATTACAATACCAACAAAACCTACGAGAACTGCTAACCATCTATAAATTCCAACTTTTTCATTTAATAAAAAAATTGAAAAAATAGTTGTGAATATTGGAGCTGCAAAAGAAATACTTACTACAGTTGCTAGAGGTAGTTCTCTTAGGGCTATGAATATTGCAACCAAAGCAATCAAGCCTGCAATGCACCTTAGTGCATGTAAACCTAGTCTATCTGTTTGATAAAAATTATAAAGTCTCTCTCTTGGTATTACAAAGCAATAAAAAACTATTCCAAAAAAACCTCTAAAAAATAAAACTTGTCCAATTGGATAATCAACAGACCATTTTACAATAACATCCATTAAAGAAAATGCACAAATGGACATAAACATGTACAAAAAGCCTAATTGATTTTTACCTAACATGGGAATAATTTGTAGATTAATTTTATTCATAATCAATGGAAATAGCAGTTTTAGCACTTGGATGTTTTTGGGGACCTGAAATCAAATTTAGTAAAATTGATGGAATTATAAAAACAGAGGTAGGATATTGTGGGGGTGGTAGCCCAACAACGACATACAAAGAAGTGTGTACAGGAAAGACTGATCATGCTGAAGTTGTTAAACTTGATTTTGATGAAAGGACCATTTCGTATGAAAAAATTTTAAATGTTTTTTTTGAAATTCATGATCCAACAACTTTAAATTCTCAAGGACCTGATTTTGGAACACAATATAGAAGTGAAATTTTTTATTTAAATGATAATCAAAAAAAAATAGCTGAAAAGATTATTAAAGAAATTAATCAGAAATTATCCAGCAAAGTTGTAACTAAAATTTCTTTATTAAAAAATTACTGTCCTGCAGAAGAGTATCATCAGATGTACTTGGAAAAGAGATAAAGTGTCATTAGTAGAAACTGACTGGTTAGAAAAAAATTTAAACCATATTAAAATCATTGATTGCTCATGGCATATGCCTCAAACAAAAAGAAATGGTTTTGATGAGTATAAAACTCAACATATTCCTGAAACTATTTTTTTTGATTTAGATTTTAATTCAAAAAAAAATATTCAACTACCACACATGTTGGTCAATATAGATAGCTGGGAAAAAATAGTGTCTAAAATGGGAATTAAAATAAATGACAAAATAATCATTTATGATAATTCGGATGTTTCTAGCGCATGTCGTTGTTGGTATAATTTTATTTATTTTGGACATAATCCAAAATTAGTTCATGTCTTAAATGGTGGGCTTAAAAAATGGATTGCAGAGAGAAGAAAAGTTACAACCGATTTGCCAAATGTTGAGGTATCTAATTATAAATCTCTTGAAAAAAAAGAATTAGTTAAAAATAAAAATTTAATTGATAAAAATATAGATACTCAAAAATTTAAAGTAATTGATGCTAGAAGCAAAGAAAGGTTTAAAGGAATAGTTGCAGAGCCCAGAAAAGGATTAAGAAGTGGTAATATTAAAAATTCTTTTTGCATACCATTTAATCAATGTTTAAATGAAAATAAAACATTCAAAAATAAAGAAGAGCTTCAAAATATTTTTAGATCATGTTTAGAAAATATTAATGAAAAAAATATAGTTTTTTCGTGTGGTTCTGGAGTTACCGCTTGTGTTTTAGCTATAGCTTATTCTTTAATAAATGATAAATATCTGCCGATAATATACGATGGTTCCTGGGCCGAGTATGGTAAAATTTAAATGAAAAGATCTACAAAAATTATAACAATTTTAACTATTTTTTTTCTGGTTATTGCCTTGGTTATAACCGCAAGAACTATGGTAGGTAACCATTTTAAGAAAAAATTTAGCAAAAGGCCTCCTCCTGGAATAATAGTTACTGAAGTTGTTAATGAAGAGTTTACTGAAAAATTAAAAACTTTTGGAACAGCCATATCGAGTAAAAGTAAAACTTTCAAAATTAGAAAGGATGATGTTTCCGGAGAATTAAAATTAAAAAAAAAAGTAAAAAAGGGTGATTTAATTTTAAAACTTATAAGTGGTGATATAATCGCTCCCTTTAGTGGTGTCATAGGATACACAGGATTAACTGAGGATATTTTTGTCTCAGATAATATATTTATTATAACTCTTGATGATAATTCAACTATTTACTCTGATGTAAAGATTCCTGAAAGCTATGCACAATTTATAAAAAAGGGATTATCAGTCGAAGCAAGAGTTTCAAGTTACAGGAATAAAATTTTCAAAGGTGAAATAGATTTTATATCCAGTAGAATTAATGCAGATACTAGAAGTTTATTATCTAGGATAAAAATTAATAATGAGGATTTAGAATTATTATCAGGATCTTTGCTTGAAATTACTATTAAATTTAACTCAAGAGATTCCTTAAGCGTTCCAGATACGAGTGTTATGATGGAAGGAGAAAAATCATATATTTATACTGTATCTGATAAAGATATTGCAAATAAGACAGAAGTTGAAATTGGATTAAGAGCTGATGGTAAAATAGAAATTATATCAGGTCTAAACGAAGGAGATCAAATCATTGCTGAAGGATTAAAAAAAGTTAGGCCTAAAGGCAAAATAAAACCTATTAAAAAATAATGTTTATAACTGACGTAAGTATAAGAAGACCAGTTGTTGCGTGGGTAATGTCTCTTATATTAATTGTTTTTGGAATATTTGTTTTTTCACAATTACCTGTAAGAGAATTACCTGAAGGCTTACAGCCTCCTGTGGTTCAAATTAAAGTAGACTACAAGTCTGCATCGGCTCCTATAATTGATCAAGAAGTAACTCAAGTAATTGAAAAAGTGATTGGTGGAGTAGAAGGAGTAAAAAATATCAATTCAACATCAGAAAATGGAAGTAGTTCAATTAATGTTGAATTTAATACCGACATTAACCTAGATAATGCAGCCAATGATATAAGAGAAAGAGTTGCAAGAATTGTTGATAGGTTACCAAGTGAAGCTGATGCCCCTCAAATACTTAAACAGTCAGCAGGTTTTTCAACTACTATGTGGCTTGCTGTATCTTCTGCAACTTGGAGTGATTTAGAACTTGGAGATTATGTTGAAAGATATTTGGTAGATCAATTTTCAAGCGTTAAGAATGTAGGAACCATTAGAACTGGTGGTTTGAGAGATTTAAGTGTTAGAGTTTGGATAGATCCAATTAAACTAGCAGCATATAATTTAACTATTCAAGAAGTTGAGATAGCAATAAGAAAAGAAAATGTAAGTCTGCCAGCAGGTACCCTTGAAGCTAACAATATTGATTTAACACTAAATTTAGATAAATCATATGATGATATAGAAAAATTAAAAGCGTTACCTATAAAAAAAAACCAAAACAGCATTGTAAGACTTGCAGATG
>Ga0307986_10000438_pt1 | contig 31109 bp, 28 predicted proteins | sample EllFjometageno82_FD_203170 | JGI IMG/M metagenome (GOLD analysis project Ga0307986, IMG submission 203170) | Marine microbial communities from Ellis Fjord, Antarctic Ocean - #82 | ecosystem: Environmental > Aquatic > Marine > Unclassified | place: Southern Ocean | collected 2014-10-09 | reverse complement strand
TGAATATTTTGTTGAAAGGTTTTTTAAGCATTTTTCTTCTTTGGCTAAAGAAGACTCTTGTTATCATTTCTAGGTTTTTAGCATCCTTTAATTCAAAGAAATTTTCTCTTGGTGTAAATAGCAGTAGAGTACTATCAATTTTGGGACGTGGTGAGAAGCTTTGTGGTTTAATGTCTATTATTTTTTTAATATTTAATTTCCAACTAGATAAAATAGACAATCGTCCATATTTAGAAGTATTAAATTCTGCAATAATTCTTTCAGCAACTTCTTTTTGAAACATTAACACCAAGTGTTCAAACCAAAAATTTTTATTAATGTTTATTATCCATTTTGAAAGAATTTCAGTTGAAATATTATAAGGTAAGTTTCCAAATACAGTAAGTTTTTCATTAGAAATTTTATCTTCATCTACTTTTAAAACATCGTCATTAATAATTGTAATTTCGTTAGTAAACTTATCTTCTAATAATAAAGCTAATTCATTATCTTTTTCAATTACATAAACTTTTTTTGGATTTTTTTTTAAAATAAATGTTGTTAAATTTCCGCTACCAGGGCCTATTTCCAAAACCTCTTTATTTGTAATTTCAACTGAATTAACTATTTGTTCTAGAACATTGCGATCTATTAAAAAATTTTGACCTAAACTCTTTTTGGGTTTAATAAACATTTATTTATCCAAGAATTTTATAGCTTCTATTAAACTTTTAGGATTAGATAAATTTTTTCCTAGCATAGAAGAGTTTGGACCATGATCGGGTGAAATACGCACAAATGGCAAGCCTAGTGTTATATTAATTGCATCAAAACCAAATAAAGCCTTCATTGGAGCAAGAACTTGATCGTGGTACATTCCTACAATTATATCAAATTTATTTAAATGTTCTTGCATGAAAATAGTATCTGCAGGAAAGGGACCCTCAACTCTAAAATTTTTTTTTTTTAAGTTTTTAATTGCAGGTATGATTACTGCATCTTCCTCACAATCTTTAAAGTTGCTTTCACAGTGTGGGTTTAGACCTGTTATTGCAATTTTTGGTTTTTTTTTGAAATTTTTCTTATAAAACTCAGTAATCAGTTTAATATGAGTATATATTTTTTGTTTTGAAATATCTTTATGTACATCTTTTAAAGCAAGGTGTGTTGTTATTGGACTAACAGATAATTTTTTATTAAATATCACCATCGCAATATTGTTTTTTTTATTTGTTTTCTTGGCTAGATATTCAGTAATCCCTAAACTTTTTCCCTTCAGAAAATGTCTTTTTGAAATGGGACCTGTAATTAGTCCGGAACAGTTATTATTTTTTAACACATCTAGAGCTACCTGAAAGCACTTCTCAACATAATTGTTCGATTTTTCAGAAATTTTATCAAACACCTTTTTAAATTTAAAATTGATATCAATTATATTAATTTTATTTTTATCAATTTTTTTAAAATTAAATCTATATTCATTAAGTAAATTAATTTCAAAATTATAATTTAATTGTTTCATTTGTTTATTAAAAAGATTTAGTGACACAATTAAAATAATTGGTTTTTTAAACTTATTTTTCTTCAACGCTTTAAAAAAAATTTCTAAAAAAACACTATAAGGTTCACCAGCAGTAATGATTATTGGTTTATAATTCACTAATATTTACATTAATTTTTAATTTATTATAGTAAACCTTGGAAAATTGTTCTAATTGTCTATTTGTTTCAAATTTAATTAATTCATTTAGTAATTGTTTTTTATCAATTTCAACAATTTCATTTTTAATATTTTCAACTTTGAATATTATATAACCATTTCCAACTTGAATAGTTTCAGAGTAGTCACCAATTTTTGTTTTTGATATAGCATTTTTTATTATAGGTGAAAGGTTTTCTTTATTAATCCATCCTATGTCTCCACCAGAATTTGCAGAGTCAGATAGACTATAAATATTAGCAGTATTTTTAAATCCAATTTCCAAAATACTTCCATGAATAATTTTAATTTTTTCATCTAAAGGTTGATCAATATTATCCTCAAAATATATTTCAGAAAGCATAAAAAATTCTTTACTTTTATTTTTATTTTGATCAATTCTTTTTTTTAAATCTTCAATATTAATATTAACTTGTTTGTTATATCTTTCAAATATCATTTGATTCCATAGAGTTTCAATTTCAATTTTTTGCTTAATTTTGCTTATTGTAAGATTATAATTTTTTAAAAATTCTTTAAACTCAGATTCATCTTTGAGTTTCAATTCAGTGTAAAAATCTTTCATTAATTTATCAACATAGGGATCTTCTTGATTAAGTTTATAATATTTTAATAAATCATTTTTTTTTATAATTTCCTTTATAAGAGATGTTTCCGCTAATTCTAAAATTTTTTTGCTATCTAAGTTTTCTAACTGGTCATTTAAAACAATTAAGTACCTAGATTCATTTTCAATATCTATGTTAGTAATTATGTCATTATCAATTTTGTAAACTGTAAAAACATTTTCTTGAGCAAATACCATGAAGTTTAAAAATATTGATAAAAAAATAATTATATTAATTTTTTTTCTCATTATTTTTTAAGATTTGGGCTGGTTGTTCTACCAAAGGGTATTATTGTTAGTTTTAAAAAAATATTTTCTTCTGGTTCAAGCTCTCCATCATTATAAAAATCTTTATTGTACTCTATTGCTGCCACCAGACAATCATTACGGTATTGATACATTAAATTATAAAACTCTGTAATATTTGTTTTTTTGTTTTTCCTATTTTCAAACATTATGCTCGAAGAAGTATTAAAATTATAAGTTGTTTTATTTGTTAAGTAACTTTCTTTCTTTGCAGTATTGTTTGAGTTTAAGTACTCAAAATTAGTTACAAAATTGTTAAATTTAATCTCAGTATTTATTAATTCAAAATTTTTATCTTTTAAATTTTCATCTAATGAAAAATCATAACCTATCTTAAAAATATCGTTAGGTGAGTAATCAAAATTTCCAACAATGTCGGAAGTTTTTGAACCCAGTTTACTACTCCTTGGAAGGTACTTATTTTCTTCCAGCCTAAAGATGTTTGCAATTTGTGCTCCAAAAACCTCTTCATCTGTCTTATTAGTTTTAGAAAAATCAAAACCGTAGGTAAAAGAAGCACCACTCTCAATCGTGTCATTAGATCCAATTCTGTTAAGACTAAAAATATTAGATGTGTCAATTCTTTTGTCTTCGTTACTGACGTCTTTAGTGCTGCCACTACCAAACCTTATGGATGTCATTGGCTTTAATGTTTGTTTGTAGTCGTTTCCCTCTTTTTTTAAAGGGTATGAAGAGCTATATTCAATTATAGATGCTAAATTATTATCAGTATTCTTTTTAAATTTGAGTGAATTTGATGCATCTACATTTGTATTTTTTATTAAAAGATTATAGCTATTTTTTATACCTCCTTCTGTAAAAGTAGGTATTGAATTAAAATTTAAATCATTAATTATTACATTTTCAGAAGTATTTGTGTGAGAATTTTTTAAATATCCTGTTGAATTTAATGAAAAATTTCCATTAATTTTTGAATTTTTACTAAACTCTTTTAATAAATTATAACTTGGATAAACATATTCATACCTGTCACTTTTTGGTTTATTCAAATCTTCAAAAGCACGAAAGTCAATATTAAAAGATAAATCTGGTCTATATCCATCAATAGACACTGACGATGTAAGTGTATCTTCTTGAATAATTAAGGGTGACTTTATTTTGTAAACTTTTAAGTAAGTATCATTGGATGTTCTTTCTAATTGAATGTTTAATTCACTTTCATCAAAATTATCCAAGTTTATTTGTTTGTTTGTATTAGAAAAAAAATGTGTTTTACTACTTTTATTATTTTCAGCCACAAAGCCAAAATCTATTAAATGTTTTGATTTAGAATTAACGGCTCTATACTCAGACTGTAGCAATACTTTATCATTTGAATAAAGTCTTGGAGTGAATGTGAGGTCTTTATTATTAGATATAACGTGATAATACGGAATTTCAAACGAACCACCAAGACTTGTAGAGCTCTTAAATGCTGGCATTAAAAATCCAGACTGTCTCTTTACAGTGGGGTCTGGATGAAAAAATTTTGGAAAATAAAATACCGGCACGTCATAGAGTTTTAATACCGCATCATCATAAAAAATTATTTTTTTCTTCTTATCATGCTTAATTGTTTTAGCTGAAAATTGCCATGGTGGGCAATCATCACTTCTCTTACAAGTGGTAAAAACTGCTTTATTGATTGTTGATACATTATTGTTACTTGAGATAGTATTACCTTTTAATCTTGCCGAGCTTTCTTTATCAGGAGATGCACTATTAAAATTAATCGATATATCCTTTCCTATTAACTTCTGTTTATTTAAATTTAGATAGGCTTCTTCAATTTCGTAAACATCATTAGTAGAAGTGGTTACTTTAGCATTATACATTTTAATTAAACGATTTTTAATTGTGTATATAAAGTTTTTTACTAAAAAGAAATTATTTGAGTTATCTTTAAAACTAGATTTGGATTCAGATGAAATAATTTTTTTTTTAATATCATAAGAAATATTTTGAGATTCAAATAAAAATTTGTTATTTAAATCTTCTATCTTGACATTACCAGTTGCATTAATAATTGATAAATTTTGATTAAATATTAGTTTGTTGGCTCTAATTTCAATATTATCCTCTGTTGATTTAACAATTCCAGAATTAGCATAAAGTATAGATTGATCTTTATTATATATGAATTTTTTTGCCTCTATCTTGATTGCATTTGAGGCAGACACGGCGGTTCCTTCGGAAGCGGTAATAATATTTCCATCTTCTGAAATTTCAATTTCTGTACTATTAAAAATAAACTCATCTGCTAAACTTAAGTGCATTAAAGTTAAAAAAGAAAAAAATATTATAAAAAAAACCTTGAATCTATTTTTCATTTATCCTGATCAATCCAATAAAAATAAAAATTGTAAGTAATAAAAGTGGCATCCATATTGAAATTAGTATTGGTATTTTGTCGGTTTCACCCATCAAATTAAATAAATAATAAAAATAGTAAACTAATACTGAAATAATTATACCTAAAACTACGTGAAAAATCATTGGTTTATTTCTTCTAATGTTAAGCATGACTATTCCACCCAATATAGACATAGTTGGCAAATACCATGGTAGTGATAAAATTTTATGCAGGTAAGACCTAACTTCAGTTGTAGAATAACCTAAGGATTTATAATCACTATCTAGCTTAATTAATTCAAAAATATTAAGAGAAGACATATTTCTAAACAAACTTCGAATTTTTTCCTCGTTAAAGTGTGTTTTGATTTTAATGTTATTATCCGATCGAACTGATTTATTGTTCTTTGTAACGGTAGGGTTGATAATTACCCAGTTGAAATCTGAAATATCAATTTTAGGAGACTGAATTATTTGAATTATATCAAAGTTTTTATCAAACTCTGAAATTAAAGCTTTATGAAGAAAATGACTCTCTATTCGTTCTGCATTTACTATGTACATTTTATCACCAATTTCATCTTTAACCCAGAGCCCATTTTCAGTTACAACAGCAAGGTACTTATCATCAAGGGAGTACGAATTTTTTAAATCAAGATATAAAAATTTTAATTTAGAAGAGAAATTATAATAAAATGTAATTAGAAATAAGCTCATTAAAAACGATGTAAAAAATAATATTCTGATTATTTTAAGATTGCTCAAACCATTAGTTTTTAAAACTGACAATTCATCTGTATTGATTAAATCTAAAAAAAAGAATTGAGAGGAAATTAAAAAAATAAAAGGAAAGATTTGAAAAAGAACTGATGGAGCATTTAATAAAGTAATAATAACAGGAAAAAAAAATCCAAGTTGCGAGTGTTTAAAATAAGAAATTTCATCAAAAATACTTATAATAACTATCAAAGACATAAAGATTGCAGAAACAATTAATAGTTTTTTTAAATAAAGTATAACCAAATATTTTTCAAAAGTTTTTATCATCTTTAAATTTTATTTCTAAATTTTGTAATTATTGGAATGTAAAATATTAAGAAAGTTAAAATTGGAAAAAGTATAAAAAAATAAATTCCAAAAATATTATAAGTGGAATACCGTACAGACACTTCAGAAATTATTAAAACCATTAAAACAAGAAGAAACAAAGAAAATTTAAGATAATTATAGCCATTATTTTCTTTAGATTTTATAATTAGTAAACAGCAAATCAGTCCCACTAAAGGAAGGTAGATGGGTTTGTAAAATCTTTTAAACAATTCCTGCTTAATAACGGACTTATCCTTACATAAATCATTTTTGTAATTATCCAGGGCATTTTCTATTTCTGCTATTCTAAGATCATAATCTAAGCATTCAAATAAAAATGCGCTTGGTGTTTCTTGGATTTTTGGGTAAGTGGTAGTTTTTGAAGAAAATTTTGATAAATTAAATTCTATTTTTTCGAACGTAAAACTTGTGATTTTATTTTTTTCAACGTTTATTATTTTCCCATCAAACAACTCCAAGTATCTTGCTGTATCTTTATTGATTAGATAACCTTTTTTTGCATAGATAATTTGTGATTTCTTAATTTTATCAAATGTACCAATATCATCCTTTAAATAAATATTTGTATAATTTCCTTCTGTGTCTTTGGATTCTATGAAAATAGTTAAATTCTTTACCGTATCTAGAAATTTTCCTTCTTTTATTAAAGATGGAAAAAAATCTATGCCAGATTCTCTTATGTAAGATCGTGCTTCATTTTGGGCAAAAGGTGTAATATAGCCACTTAAAATTATTTGAAATAAAGAGACCAGTATTGAGTATAATATAATCACATTTATGAATTGTCTTTTATGGACTCCATTAATCCAAAACAAAAGCAGCTCATTATTTAGTTCATATTTTATTAGCTGATAAAACAAAGAAATAAAAAAAACAAATGGTAAAATTTTATTTAAGATTTTAGGAAAGCTAAGCGCGCTATAAAAAAAGTAGACTGAGAATCCATGCCCATCTTCTGCTACAATATCTAAAAATCCCACAGCCTTAATAACCCAGACAATCAAGCCAATAGTAAAACAAGAAATAGTAAAAAACTTTAAGTTATCTTTTAAAAATTTTTGAAATAACAATTTTTTCATTGAAATATATTAATTTTGTACTTATATAGCACCCAACTCGTATAGAGTGTATTTAAAAATTATGTCTATTAAAATTAACTATTCAAACAAAGTTAGCAGTAAATCTTCAGACAATCTTGTCTTATTTACTGAGGAAAATTTTAATATCGATGGTTTAAAAAAATATATTTCCAATGTAGAATTTTCTTACATAAATGATTTGCTTAAAAATACTGATTTAAAAAAGAATTTACATTTTTTTGAGGTCAATTCTAAAAAAACAATATTTTTGGTATCTGTTAAAAAAAATTTAGAAGCTTCAGACATAGAAGGCCTTGGAGCAGAATTTCATAGTTATATAAATTATAGCAAGAAAGGTGATTTTTTTATAAATTCAGACACCATAAGTAATAAATCTGAAAATTTCCTAGGTTACTTCTTACATGGGTTAAAATTAAAATCTTATGAATTTAATATCTACAAATCTAAAAAAGATAAAAAAACTATTTTAATAAATGTAATTAGAGATCGAAATAAAATAACAATTCAGAATGAATTAAGATTTAAAGCAATAGAGGAAGGTACCTTTTTTGCAAGAGACCTTGTCTCTGAGCCACCCAATGTTCTTAATCCCAAAGAGTATGCAAACAGACTTTTAAAATTAAGAAAATTAGGAATTAAAGTCACCGTTTATAATGAGGCACAAATGAAAAAATTAGGAATGCATTCTCTATTAGGTGTTGGAAGAGGGAGTGTAAATGAATCGTTTCTTGTCACACTAGAGTGGAATGGAAATAAAATAGATAAAAGATCTCCACTGTCTTTTGTTGGAAAAGGTGTTTGTTTTGACACTGGCGGTATTTCATTAAAACCTGCAAAATTTATGGAAGAAATGAAATATGATATGGCTGGATCAGCTGTTGTAGCAGGTTTAATAAAAACATTAGCAATCAGAAAAGCAAAAGTAAATGCAGTTGGTGTGGTTGGTTTAGTTGAAAATATGCCTGGTGGAAATGCTCAAAGGCCAGGAGATATAGTTAAGGCTTACAACGGGAAAACTATCGAAGTTTTAAATACAGATGCAGAAGGGAGATTAGTTTTAGCAGATGCCTTAAGTTTTACAGAATCAAAATTTAAACCAAGATTTATGATAGACCTTGCGACTTTAACGGGTGCAATAATAATGGCATTAGGAGAAGAGTACGCTGGTTTATTTTCTAACAATGATGATTTATCAAATAAAATATTTAAGATAGGAGAAAAAGTTAAAGAAAAAGTTTGGAGACTTCCACTACATAAAAATTACGATAAATTAATAAATTCAACAATAGCAGATATGCAAAATATAAATTATTCCGGTGGAGCAGGATCAATAACTGCTGCACAATTTTTACAAAGATTTGTAACAAGTAAAACACCATGGGCACACTTAGACATAGCAGGAATGGCTTTTTCTAAAAAGGCTGCTAATTTAAATCCAGGTGGAGCTACTGGCTTTGGAGTGAGATTATTAAATCAACTAATAGAGGAACATTATGAGTAATACAGAACAAACATTATCAATAATTAAACCAGACGCCGTTGAAAGAAACTTAGATAACGAAATTAAAGAAATGTTCAGAAACAAAGGTTTTACTATTATTAAGGATAAAAAAATTAAAATAGCAAAAGCTGAAGCAGAGCAATTTTATAAAGTTCATGAAACAAAACCTTTTTATGATGATCTTTGCACGTATTTGTCATCTGGGCCAATAGTTGTAATGATACTTGAAAAAGAAAATGCAATTTTAGAAAATAGAGAGCTAATGGGTGCTACTAAACCAGAGGACGCTGCAGAAGGAACAATAAGAAAAAAATATGGGATTTCTATTGATAAAAATTCTGTTCATGGCTCTGATAGTGTTGAAAATGCTAAAATAGAAATTGATTTCTTTTTTAAAGATTAATCAAAAATTTTCATAATAGCAGCAGGGTATAATTTGTGTTCTTGTTTCAAAACTTTTTTTGCTAATGAGGTTGCGTTATCTCGAGCTACTATTTTAATTTTTTTCTGTAATACTATTTTTCCTGAATCTAATTTTGCAGTTACGTAGTGAACTGTACATCCAGAAAATTTATCTTTATTTTTAATGGCCCTGTTATGTGTATTGATACCTTTATATTTAGGAAGTAAAGAAGGATGAATATTAATTATTTTTCCATCAAATCTTTTGATAAATTCTTTAGATAGAATTCTCATAAAGCCGGCGAGGCAAATAAATGTTATTTTTTTTTTTTTAAGCAATAATAACATTTTTTTTTCATCATTTTTACGATTCTTAAAATTAAATACTTTTTTGTTAATTTTGAATTGATTAGCAAATCTTAAGCCTTTAGCTTTTATGGTATTTGAAATTATTAAATCTATTGAAATAGGTGATTTTTTGGTTTTAGAAAATTTTATTAAATTCTTTAAATTACTTCCAGTTCCTGAAATAAAAACTGAGGTTTTTATTTTTTTAAGACCAATCAATTTTTCCATTAAGTCTAACTTTATTTTTTCCCGATATAATTTTACCGATAATATATGGTTTAAAGTTTTTAGTAAAAAACCTCAAGACTTTGCTTAAATTTTTTGGTTTTATTATTAAACAAAAACCAACCCCACAATTAAATGTTTTTAACATTTCTTTATTTTCTACGTTATTTTGTTTTAACCATTTAAAAATTTTTTTAGTTTTAACTTTATCTAAATTTATATCTGCAACTAATCCATCAGGAATTACTCTTTTGATATTATCAGCTAGTCCACCACCTGTTATGTTTGCGCATCCATTAATAAGATTATTATCAACTAGATCTAAAACTTCTTTTACATAAATTTTTGTAGGTCTTAAAAGTTCCTCTTGTAAAAATTTATTATTTTTTAAATTAATCTTATTTTTTTTTAAAACATATCTTACCAAGGAATACCCATTTGAGTGAATACCACTTGATGGTATTGCAAGTATTAAATCATTTTTTTTAATATTTTCCTTAAAAAGAATTTTTTTTTGATCAACTACACCAACAGCAAAACCAGCTATATCGAATTTTCCTTTTTCATAAGTCCCAGGCATTTCTGCAGTTTCACCACCAACTAATTCGCAGTTAGAAATTTTACAACCTTTTACTATTCCTTTTAGGATCGATTTTAATTTTTTTAAATCTATTTTATTGATTGAAATGTAGTCCAAAAATAATAATGGTCTTGCACCCTGAACAATCAGGTCGTTTACACTCATTGCAACTAAATCAATGCCTATTGTGTCATATTTGTTAAGAATATTTGCTATTTCCACTTTAGTGCCAACACCATCTGTACAAGCTACGATTTTAGGTTTTTTTAAATTTTTTGGAATGCTAGTAATTGATCCAAAACCACCAATGTTATTAAACTTTTTTTTGCCTTTATTGTTTAGTGAAATAGAGGATATAAATTTAACAAAATTGTCTGCAGCATTTATGTTTACACCGCTTTTTTCATAGGTTAATTTTTCTTTTTTCATTAGTATAGAATATGCAAATTATTAATAAATTATTAAGATTACAAAAAGTTTATATATTTTTTATTTCATTCGTCCTATTTATAATAATTTTTTCCACAACTTATTTATACGCAAATACTTTTAGAGTATCTGATATTGAAATTTCATCAGCATATGAGCTCAATTTTAAGAAAAGTAACGTAATTGACGAAGGATTTCAGGCTTCGTTCTTAAATTTACTTTCCATGATTACAACCTCAGGTGATAGAAATAAAATTAATAAAACTTCAATAAAGGAGATCAAAGGCATGATTGATTCTTTTACAATAAGTGATGAAAAATTTATTAATAACGAATATTTCGCAAAACTTGAAACTACATTTAATAAAAAAAAAATTTTAAGTTATTTAGAAAGAAAAAGTATTTTTCCATCAATACCAATTAGAAATAAAGTTTTATTAGTACCAATACTAGTGGATACAGAAACTGAAAGTATTTATTTATTTGATAATAATATTTTTTATGAAAAATGGAATAATGAAAAAAAAAGTTATCAATTATTAAATTACCTGCTACCAAGTGAGGATCTTGAAGACTTAAATAAAATTCAAGAGATGTCTAGTTCTATTGAAACATATGATTTCATAAATCTAATAAAAAAATACGATTTAAAAGACTATATAATTTCAATCATATATAAGAATAAAAATGAAGTTAAAATATTGTCAAAGATTAATTTAAATAATTCTCTTAAGATAAATAATAAGAAATATTCTAATGTGAGTTTAGGAAATGATAAAGATTTTAATAAAATTTTAGAAAATTTAAAAGATATTTATGAAGATCACTGGAAAAAAAATAATGAAATTAACACTTCTATAAAACTTCCCTTGACTATATTGGTAAATTCTAAAAATTATAAAAAAATTATGAAATTAGAAGAGGTGCTTACCAATACTGATTTGATATCAAATTTTTATATTTTAAAATTTGATAATCAACACACCGAATATAAAATAATTTATAATGGCTCTCCTAAAAATTTCCTTAGCGACATGAGTAATCAAAATCTTGATTTAGTAATGGAAAACAATGCATGGAAAATTAAATGAAAAGTTTAAATCAATTATTGCTTGATTTTGATTATGAACAAAACTTTAGAGATGACGATTTTTATGTTGGAAAAAGTAATTTTTATGCTTTTGAACTAATAAATAAATGGCCCAAATGGGAAAAAAACTTTTTAAATATAATTGGAGATAAATTTTCTGGTAAAACTCACTTAACTAATATTTTTTTAAAAAAATTTAATGGGATTAGGATTGAATCAAAACTGCTTAATGATGAAAACTTAAGAGCAATTAAGCCCTATCAAAATGTTGTTTTGGAAAATTTAAATTTAGATGTAAATGAGAAACTCATTTACACCCTCTTTAATATAATCGATCAAGATAATAAATTTTTAATAATTACATCTTCAGAACCGATAACAGAAATTGATTTTAGACTGGAAGACCTTAAATCAAGAACTAAAAACTGCCTTTTAGCAAAAATTGAAAATCCTGATGATGAATTAATGTTTGCTTTGATATTAAAAAATTTATCTGATAGGCAGATTACCTTAGATAAAAAACTAATTGATTTTATTATCAAAAGAGTCGAGAGATCGTATGGCAAAATATTTGAATTCATATATAAAATTGACAAGATTAGTTTAAAAAAAAAAAAATCAATTGACTTTAAGATCATTAATGAGGCATTAGAGGAATAAGTGAATAAGTATAGAACACATAATTGTAATGAATTAAATAAAGATAATAGCGGACTAGAAATTGTATTATCTGGATGGATTAATAAAAAAAGAGATCATGGAAATCTTTTATTTATTGATTTAAGAGATAATTATGGAATGACCCAATGCATTATTGACAAAAGTAATGAGAGTTTCAAATTATTAGAAAAAATTCAGTTAGAAAGCGTAATTAAGATAAATGGAAAAGTTGTTAAGAGAAGTGCTGATACTATTAACTCCGAGTTACAAACGGGTGAGATAGAGGTTAATATTGATAAATTTGAAGTACTCGGAACCTGCAAAGAACTTCCAATGCCCGTATTTAGTGACCAAGAATATGCTGAAGAAATTAGGCTCAAGTATAGATTTTTAGATTTAAGAAGAAAAAAAATTCATGATAATATAATATTAAGATCAAAAGTTATTTCATTTATCAGAAATGAAATGTTTAAATTAGGCTTTTTAGAATTTCAAACTCCAATCCTAACATCTTCAAGCCCAGAAGGGGCTAGGGATTTTTTAGTCCCAAGTAGATTAAATCCAGGAAAATTTTATGCATTACCACAGGCACCTCAACAATTTAAACAATTAATAATGGTATCTGGATTTGATAAATACTTTCAAATTGCACCATGTTTTAGAGATGAAGATGCTAGAGCTGATAGAAGTCCTGGTGAATTCTACCAACTTGATTTAGAAATGTCATTTGTTGAACAAGAGGATATTTTTCAAGTTGTAGAAAAATTAATAGTAAATGTTTTCAAAAATTTTTCTTCAAAAAAATTAATGTATGAAAAATTTCCAAGAATACCTTATGACGAATCTATGCTTAAGTATGGATCAGATAAACCTGACTTAAGAAATCCGTTAATAATTTCAGATTTGTCAGAAATATTTACGCGTGATGATGTTACTTTTGAAATATTTAAAAAACTTGTAAAATCTGGCTCCAAAGTAAGATGTATAGTAACCAAGAATACAAGAGAAAAACCTCGAAGTTTTTTTGATAATATTGATAAATGGGCTAAGGAGCAAGGAGCCTCTGGTCTTGCTTACTTTACAATTGAAAAAAATGAAAATATTTCAGCTAAGGGTCCTGTAGGAAAATTCTTCTCCACAGAAGCACTAGAAGAAATTATGAAAATTACTGCAGCTGAAGTGGGCGATAGTATATTTTTTGCTTGTGGAAAAATAAGTGATGTCGAAAAGATAACCTCTCAAGCTAGAGATAAAATTGCTAAAGATTTAGATTTAATTAACGAAAATATTTTTGCATTTTGCTGGATTGTTGATTACCCAATGTTTGAAAAAAATGAAATAACTAATAAAATTGAATTTAGTCATAACCCATTTTCAATGCCTCAAGGGGATATTAAAAATATTGATTTTGACAACCCTTTAAATATCAAAGCTTACCAATATGATATTGTTTGTAATGGAATAGAGCTATCCTCTGGTGCAATTAGAAACCACATACCCGAACTAATGTATAAATTATTTTCAATTGCTGGTTATCAAAAAGAACAAGTTGATGAGAAGTTTAGTGGTATGATTAATGCTCTTAGTTATGGAGCACCTCCTCATGGGGGTATAGCACCAGGAATAGATAGAATTGTAATGTTATTAGCTAACGAGAAGAATATTAGAGAAGTTACAATGTTCCCAATGAACCAAAATGCCCAGGACTTAATGATGAATGCACCTTCAGAAGTTAATGAAGAGCAACTCAAAGAACTTGGGTTGGCTTTAAAACTTAAAAAATAATACTATTTTTTACCCTTTAAACTTATTTTAACATCAGATAAATCAACGAGATTTTTTTTATAATTATTTCTAACAAAGCCTTTGCTAGTAACGTCTTTTATAATCTTAAGTAACTGATTTTGATCTTCAGTATTTTCTTCTTCAGGTAAAGACCTGTCCAACCCTCCAATAGTAGGTGTATGTGCAAGGTCTTCTCTATTTTGGTAAGAGATAGCTAATTCCCTAAATATATAATCTAGTATTGAAGAAGCACTCATTATTCTGTCATTACCATGAACTTTTCCGGATGGTTCGAATTTAGTATCAACATAAGCACTAATAAACTCATCTAAAGGAACACCGTACTGAAGGCCAAGTGATATCGCTATTGCAAAATTATTCATTAAAGCTTTTACTAACTCTCCTTCTTTGCTTGTATCAATAAAAATTTCACCTATTTTTCCATCCTCATATTCACCTGTATGTAAATAAACTTTATGGTCACCAATTGTTGCCTTTTGAATGTAGCCCTTTCTTCTATCTGGCATGCTAAATCTTTTACCCACACCTTCGTTTAATTTTTTAACAAATGTAGTGTTATTTTCTTTTGAAACAATTTTGGGTTGGCTTTGCTCAGATATAATATCTAATTTTTTAGACTCAATTACCTTATTATTTGGATCTAAGCTTTTTGTTTTTCTTGTATCAAGCTTAACATCTAAAACTTCAAATTTTCCATCATCCCGTTTTTCAAGATTCGCTAATTCTGTTTCATTAATATCATCGAGATAATGATTAACTTTAAAGCTACAAGTGTAATAAGTTTCAACCAAGTATTTTGCCATTTTTCCTTTAATTAATTTTTTATTTTGAATCGTAAGATAATTAATTTATATACAAATCCTTACTTTAGTCTAATTTAAATTATACAATTTTAGATTGCAGAACGAGCAAAATTATATGTTGACACTTTTTAAGAAAATTTTCACCTGGTGGAATCAAGAAACTCTTGGAACAAAATTAAAAACAATTTTTTCAGGCAAATTAATTGGAGTCGATTCAACTGGCAATAAATATTACCAAGATAAAAAAGGTAAAAGATGGGTAATCTATAGCGGAGAGATAGATGCTTCAAAAATACCTAGTGAGTGGTATTCATGGATTCATTTTACAAAAAATATAATAGAAAATAAACATGATCTGGAAAAATATAAGTGGCAAAAGCCTCATCAACCCAACCAGACAGGTACAGTAAACGCATACCACCCCAACAAAAATAATGATGAAATTAAAAAAAAATATAAAACTTGGAAAAATTAATTTTTTATTTTTATTTATTTTTATAAATTTAATTTCTTTGGCCTCAGCCACAGAAGACCAGGGAATATTAGAAGGTAAGTTTATAGAAATTAAAATTTTAGATAAGGTTAGTTCTAAAAATAACCTTTTAAAAATAAAGATAGGAGAAGAAAAAAAATTTAAGAATCTTTTGATAAAAAGTTTAAAATGTAAAAATTCTGAGTTTGATGATAATCCAGAAATAACCGCTTATATTCAAGTTAAGGACATAACCAACAATGACAATAATGAAGTTTTTATATTTAATGGATGGACATTTTCATCTAGCCCAACGCTAAACCCCTTTGACCATCCTGTTTATAATATCTGGCTGTCTAAATGTTATTAGATAATTTTTTCATTATCTAGCCAACCTACATTAAAATCTGATTCAATAAATTTTTTGTGGTTAAGTAAAATCTTATGAAGAGGTATTGTCGTCGTAATGCCATCAATGACAAATTCATCCAATGACCGATTCATTCTTTGGATAGCTTCCGTTCTATTTCTTCCTTGTACGATTACCTTACAAATCAGACTGTCATAATATGGTGTAACTTTATAACCTTGAAATATTGCACCATCTACCCTTGTTCTAAAACCAGACGGCTGATGACACATACTTATTGTGCCAGGAGAAGGCTGAAAATTTTTACTTGCATCCTCTGCATTAATTCTACATTCGATTGCATGCCCCCTAGGATTGATATCACTTTGTTTTAGAGCTGTTTCACCGGTATAAGCTATCCAAATTTGTTCTTTAATTATATCAATACCTGTAACCATTTCTGTAACTGGATGCTCAACTTGAATCCGAGTATTCATTTCTAAAAAATAAAACTTTCCATCTTCATAAATAAACTCAACTGTTCCTGCACCCTCATAACCAATTTTACTTACCATAGCGACAGTTCTTTCAAAAAGATCTTTTCTAATTTGATCCGTTAAAACTGGGCTAGGAGTTTCTTCTATTAATTTTTGGTGTCTTCTTTGTACAGAGCAGTCCCTTTCATGTAAATGAATAGTTCTGTTTTTCCCAGATAATACCTGAACTTCAATATGTCTTGGGTTTTGAAAAAATTTTTCAATATAAACTTCGTCATTGCCAAAATATTTTTGTGCTTCAGACCTAGCTGTTAAAAATAAGGTTTCAAATTCCTCTTCTTTGTGAACAATTTTCATCCCTTTACCACCACCACCACCAGAGGCTTTAATTAAAACAGGAAATCCTATTTTTTTACAAAGTTCTTTAGCTGCTTTTATATCTGTAACACCACCCTCAGAGCCCTCAATAATAGGTAGACCATGCTCTTTGGCAATTTTCTTTGCTTGAATTTTATCACCCATCATTTCTATAAGTTTTGAAGAAGCGCCAATAAATTTAATATTATTTTCTTCTAAAACTCTAGCGAAGTTTGCATTTTCAGATAAAAAGCCATACCCAGGGTGAACTGCTTCTGCTTTTGTAAGTTCAATAGCAGACATTAATGCTGGTATATTTAAATAACTATTTGCTGGTTGATGAGAGCCAATACAAACACTTTCATCAGCAAGCCTAACATGCATACTATCTCTATCTACATCTGAGTGTACAGCAACGGTTGCAATTCCCCATTCCTTACATGCGCGTATAACTCTAACCGCAATTTCCCCACGGTTTGCTATTAGAATTTTTTTAAACATTATTCAACGATGATAATAGTTTGACCATACTCAACAGGTTGGCCATCTTCTACGCAAATTTCTTTTATAACTCCATCAGTAGTAGATGGGACATGATTCATAGTTTTCATAGCTTCAACTATCATAACCGTTTCGCCTTTTTTAATCTTATTACCAACCACAGCAAATTTTTTAGCTCCAGGTTCTGCTGCATGATAAGCTGTACCAATGATTGGGGACTTAACTTCGGACCCAGATTTAACTTTTGGCTTTTCTTCAGTTGCTGGAATAGAGCTGGCAACACTCACAACTTGATTTGAGTTGGCTGGGTTTAATTTTGATACTTTAATCTTGGTATCTTTATCAGTGTATTCAATTTCGGTTAAATTGAACTCATTTAAGTAGTCAGTTAATTCTTTAATAATTTTTTTATCTATTTTCATTATATAGTATGTTTTGCATTGAAATTATGGCTAAAATGTAACCATTGTCACCTAAGCCAAATATTCCACCAGTAGCAATATCACTAATTAAAGATTTATGCCTAAATTCTTCTCTTTTGTAAATATTTGATATGTGAAGTTCAATAATTGGTTTTTTATAAATATCTAGTGCATCTCTAATAGCAACAGATGTATGAGTAAAGCCTGCAGCATTAATAATTATACCATCAAATTTACCTTTAGCTTCTTGGATAGTTGTAACTATCTCGCCTTCAATATTTGATTGAGAGAATTCTAAATCAATACTCAACTCTTTGGCCTTACTTAAACAATTTTCTCTCAATTTATCAAAAGTTATAGACCCATATTGTGATTGTTCTCTTTTACCTAATAGATTAAGGTTAGGCCCGTTAATAATTATAATATTATTATTCATTCAGCACTTATACATTATGAAAAAAAAAATAAAAATAAAAATTAAGATAAATGGTAAATTTTCAATGATAAATGAAAATTTAAGTCTCTCAATCTTTCTAAAACAACTTAAAATTCCCCTTAAAAAAGTAGCAATTGAATTGAACCAAGAAATAATAGATAAAAATAAAACTAACAAAATTAAATTAAAAAAAAATGACAAAATTGAAATAGTTCATTTTATTGGAGGTGGATAAAAATGAAAACAGATAAATTAACAATTGATAAAAAAAAATTTAATTCCAGACTAATAGTTGGCACTGGAAAATATAAAAGCATGTCAGAATGTGCAAAAGCTATAAAGCTATCTGGTGCAGAAATAGTTACAGTAGCCGTTAGAAGAGTTAATATCTCAGACAAAAGAAAACCACTATTGATGGATTATGTAGATCCCAAAAAAATTACATATCTCCCAAATACTGCGGGATGTTTTAATTCTGAAGAAGCTCTTAGGACACTAAGATTAGCTAGAGAAATTGGTGGTTGGAAATTGGTAAAACTTGAAGTGTTGGGTGATAAGGAAAATCTATTTCCAGACATGATTGAAACTTTAAAATCTACTGAAGTATTGACTAAAGAAGGGTTTAAAGTGATGGTCTATTGTAATGATGATCCATTAATGGCAAAAAGATTGGAAAATGTTGGAGCTTGTGCAATCATGCCTCTAGCAGCACCCATAGGGTCTGGGCTTGGAATTCAAAATTCAACAAATATCAAAATTATAAGAAGCCAAACAAAGCTCCCTTTAATAATTGATGCTGGTTTAGGACAGGCGTCAGACGCAACTATTGCCATGGAATTAGGTTGTGATGGTGTACTGGCTAATACGGCGATTGCTAAAGCTAAGAATCCATTTAATATGGCATTAGCATTTAAAAATGGTGTTATTGCTGGAAGACAATCTTTTTTAGCAGGACGTATAGAAAAATCTATATATGGAAGTGCATCCTCCCCAACAACGGGAATTATCTAAACAGAAGGTTTTTTTACAAACTTCTTTTTAAAAAAAGTTTTTTTCTTATAAGGTTTTTTTTTATTTTTACTTTCAAATGAAATAACTTCTTTTTTTTGTTCTTCTAGATTTTTTAATTTTTCTATATACTCAAATGTGTCAATTATTTTCTTAGTGTTGTTTTGAAGGTTTATTACATATTCTGGTATTATGAGTGAATTATCCTCAATAATATCTATTTTTATTTTATTTTTTTCTTCAAAATATTTTAGATCATCCATGAAATTTTCTTTCATAAAATCAGATATTTTTTTGCAAATTTTAAGCTCTACATATTTTGCTTTATTTAAAACTGACTTAACTTCTACTAATTTTAATATTTTCAGAGCAAAAGATTCATCTGTTAAAGTTACTTTCCATTTAACAACACTTTCCCGCAGTCTTTGTCTGGACATTTCCAATAGTCCAAAAGTACTAATTCTTCCTATTTGAATTCTTGCTCTATCTAATCTGCATTTTTCTTTAAGTTTTTTTTCTACTAAGCGTCTATTCCCAAAACTTAACATATCAATAAAATCAATAATTATTAAACCAGATAAATCTCTAATTTTTATCTGTCTTGATATTTCTTCAGCAGCCTCAATATTAGTATCTAATGCTGTGCTCTCAACATTCTTTCCTTTTATTGAACTTCCTGAGTTAATATCAATTGAGACTAGAGCTTCAGTTGGGTTTATAACTAAATAACCTCCAGAAATTAACTTTATTTCAGAATCGTAAATTTGATTTAGTTTACTTTCAATATTCTCTTTGTAAAATAGTGGAACTTTATCTCTATACTTCTTTATTTTTTTTACGTGCGAAGGCATTATCATTTTCATAAAAGCTTGCGCTTTTTTATAGCCCTCATTCCCCTCAATGATTATGCTCTTTGTATCTTCGTCATACATATCTCTCAAAGTTCTTTTTATTATCTCACTTTCCTGATGAATTAATGAAGGTGCAATAGAATTTAAAGCTGTTTCTTTAATTTCATTCCAAGTTTTTATCAATGTCTGCAGATCATGATCTATTTCATTTTTAGTTTTATTTGATCCGGCAGTCCTAACGATAAGTCCCATTTCTTTTGGAATAGATATATCATTTAAAATTGTTCTAATTTTTTTTCTCTCTCCTGGATTAAATATTTTACGTGAAATACCTCCACCTTTTGGAGTATTAGGCATTAAAACAATGTACTTTCCAGCTATAGAAATAAAAGTGCTTAGAGCAGCTCCTTTTTGTCCTCTTTCATCTTTCAAAACCTGAATTAAGATTACTTGGTTTGGTTTTATAACTTCTTGAATTTTGTATCTTTTTGATCTGAATCTTGGCTCGGGTTTCTTAACTTCAACTATCTGGATTTCTTCTGGAGGATTTTCACTTGTAATTGCTTCTTCGTTTGATGAAGAGCTAGAAGTCGTGATATCAAGGTCAGACTCAGGTTTGACATCAACAGGATCGTTAATATTTAAATTTCCATCAGTAATATTTTTCTCTTCTTGTTCTTCACTTTCTTTTAAAAGTTTCTCTCTTGCCAATTCTTCTTCCTCTTTTATTTTTGCTATATCATTTTGAGGTAATTGGTAATAATCTGATTGAATATCGTTAAAAGATAGGAAGCCATGCTTTTCTCTTCCAAAGTCTATAAAAGCAGCTTGAAGAGATGGTTCTACACGACTAACTTTTCCTAGGTATATATTATTTTTTATTAAGGTATTTTTTATACCTTCGTACTCATAATCTTCAATGTTCTCACCTGATTTAAGTACAACTCTAGTTTCATTCGGATGCGATGCATCAATGTATAAATTTTTTTCCATATATTTTTAGTTGATTTGTTCATTTAATTTTTTTAAATAATTTTTTATTTATAATTAATTTTGATGCCTTAACTTTAACAAATTCCTATATTAATTAATACTAAAATGATCAGATTATTTAAAAATATTATTATACTGCTTTTGAGTTTAAGCTTTTTAACCTCGATCTTAATACTCGTAGTTTTAGGCATATTTTCTAACGATTTACCTGATTATAAATTTTTAAAGAGTTATATGCCCCCAGTTTCTAGCAAAGTATACTCGGACGAAGGAGAGCTTGTAAAAGATTTCTCTACAGAAAAAAGAATTTTTATACCATATAAATCAATACCACAGAAAGTAATTAAATCATTTTTGTCAGCTGAGGATAAGAACTTTTTTTCACATCCCGGGGTAGATGCCAGGGGCGTTTTAAGAGCTGTAATAAATAATATTTCAAATATAGCTACATCAAAAAGACTAGAAGGAGCATCAACTATAACTCAGCAGGTAGCAAAAAATTTTCTATTAACTAATGAAGTCAGCTTAAATAGAAAGTTAAAGGAAGCGATACTAGCATTTAGAATTGAAAGGACTCTTTCTAAAGAAAGAATATTAGAATTATATCTTAATCAAATTTATTTAGGTGAAGGAACGTACGGAGTAGCTTCTGCCAGCTTGGAATACTTCGATAAATCTATCAGTGAATTAGATTATGATGAAGCAGCTTTATTGGCAGCATTACCCAAGGCACCCAGCAAATATAACCCTTATAAAAATATTGAACTAGCTAAATTTAGAAGAGATTTGGTATTACAAAACTTATTTGAAAACAATTATATTAATAAAAAAGATTATAAAAAATTTATTGGAAATAAAATTTTATTAAAGAAAAGAAAAAAAATTTTTTTAGAGGACACCAATTATTACGTTGAAGACATTAGAAAAAATGTGATTGATAAACTCGGTTATGACAAGGTGTATAAACAAGGTTTAAATATTAATACTCCAATTAACTTAAATTTACAAAAAATTGCAACTCAATCTTTAAGAGAAGGATTGATAAGTTATGACAAAAGAAGAGGATGGAGAGGAGCAATATTAAATAAAAAAAATTCAAAAAATTGGTCAAATGATTTAGGAAAATTTAAGTTAGAAAAATCAATCAACTGGGAGTTTGCTATAGTAAAAGAAATAAATCAGTTTTATGTTGAGATTGAAACTAAAAATAAATCAAAAGGATTTATAAGATATCAGAATATATCCTGGACCAGGAAAGAATTAAATAAATTATTTGAACTTGGTGACATTATCTATGTTGAAAGAATCAATAATGACAATTATGCTTTAAGACAATTACCAAAAGTGAATGGCAGCATCGTAGTTATGGATCCCTTTACAGGAAGAGTTGTTGCGCTAAGTGGAGGATTTAGTTTTAAAAAAAGTGAATTTAATAGAGCAACCCAAGCTTTGAGGCAACCAGGATCGGCTTTTAAACCTTTTGTTTATGCACTAGCCTTAGAGAATGGCTACACACCTTCAACTTTAGTCTTAGATGCACCACTAGTTGTAGAACAAGGATTTGATCTGAAGATGTGGAAACCAGAAAATTATGGAATGAAGTTTTATGGTCCATCAACACTTAGAATGGGATTAGAAAAATCTAGAAATTTGATGACAGTTAGGATAGCCCAAGACCTTGGTTTAAAAAAAATTATTAATTTTTCATCAAAGCTGGGCATATACGATAACCCCAGTGAACTTTTATCTATTTCATTAGGTTCAGCAGAAACTACATTGATAAAACTAACTACTGCTTATTGTTCCTTTGTTAATGGAGGAAAATTAGTCAATCCAATCATGATAGACAGAATTCAAGATAGCGCTGGAAACACAATATTCAATAATGAAAAAAGAACATGTCCAAGTTGTGATCAAATATCTCCTTTAAGTGAAAATTATCCTAAAATTGAGGATCAATTTAGTCAAATATTCTCTTCAGAAACTGCATACCAAATGACTTCAATATTAGAGGGTGCAGTACAGCGTGGTACAGGAAAAAAATTAAAAGATCTTCAGTTAGATCTGGCTGGGAAAACAGGCACAACAAATGGAAATACTGATGCTTGGTTCATTGGGTTTACCTCAAAATTAGTTATAGGTGTATATGTTGGCTCTGACACACCAAAACCACTAGGAAAAAATGAAACAGGTGCAAAAGTTGCCTTGCCAATATTTAAAAATTTTGTAAAAAATGCAATAAGAAAAGAAGAAGCACGACCATTCAAAGTAGCAGATAATATATTAATGATGGTTGTAGACCCCCTAACTGGACAAAAAGCAGAATTGCAATCTAAAACTACAATCATAGAATCTTATAAAATGAATTATGTAGATAAAAATAATGTTTCAAATATACATATAAATAACAGAATGAAAAATAGTAATATATTAAAGTTTTATTAATGGATAATGAATATCTAAGCAACAAAGCTGAAATAGAAAAAATTAATCAAAGAGTTAAGGAGTATCTTTGAAAAAAATAATATTTATTCAAAATTAGAAGAAAATAATAAAAAAATGCTAGAGAAAAATTTCTGGCAAGATAAAGCTAACTCACAAAAAGTTATTAAAGAAAAAAAGTTATATGAGGAGCTGATAAACTCACACAATAACTCGGTTAAGTCTTTAATTGATTTACATGAATTAAATGAATTGGCAATAGAAGAAAAAAATCAATCAATAATTGCTGAAATTTTAGAAAATATTAAAAGTTTAAAAAAGTTAGCTAAAAAAAATGAAACAAAATGCTTTCTATCAAATGAAACTGATAGTTTTGATGGTTACATAGAAATTCACGCAGGAGCAGGAGGAACTGAAAGTCAAGATTGGGCAGAAATGTTAAGAAGAATGTATTTAAAATGGTCGATTATTAAAGGTTTTAAATCACAGTTGATCAGTGAGCATAAGGGTGATGAAGCTGGTATAAAATCTTCAACAATAAAAATTGAAGGAGATTATGTTTTTGGATGGTTAAAATCTGAGTCTGGTATTCATAGGTTGGTCAGGATTTCTCCATTCGATTCAGGTGCAAGACGACATACAAGTTTTGCCAGTGTATGGATTTATCCTGTAGTTGATGAAAATATTGATATTGAAATTGTAGAAAAAGATTTGAGGATTGATACATATAGATCTAGTGGAGCAGGTGGGCAACATGTAAATACAACAGACAGTGCTGTCAGAATTACACACTTACCATCTAAAATAGTTGTTCAGTGTCAAAATGAAAGATCTCAGCACAAAAATAAAGATACCTGTATGAATATGCTTAGAGCAAGACTTTATAACTTTGAAATGAAAAAAAAAGAGAAAGAAAGTCAAACAGTTGAATCTTCTAAATCAGAAATAGGCTGGGGGCATCAAATTAGATCTTATGTTCTTCACCCTTATAGAATGGTTAAGGATAACCGAACTAATTTTGAAAGCTCAAATCCTGACAAGATATTAGATGGTGAAATAGACGACTTTCTAGAAAGTTCACTGTATAAAGTAAAATGATTAAAAAATTAATCAAAATTTTATTAATAATTGTTTTAATCTTAGCTTCAGCAATTTTTTATTTAAGTGTTTTTGGATTAAAAACAGATAAATTTAATAATCAAATTAGTAATAATATTTTAAAGTTTAATAAAAAGATTAACATAACTTTAAGCGATGTAAATTACCTATTAAACCCATACAATTTTACTATAAATATAAAAACCCAGAATCCAAAAATATCAATAGAAGGTAAAAATTTTGAAATAAAAAATATTCAAACTAATGTTGCGTTAAAATCTTTAATTAATGATCAATTTACGATTGATGACCTACAAATTACAACAAAAGAAGTTAAGGTTAATGATATTATTGGATTATTAAGAGTATTTAAAAATTCTCCAAAACTTTTTATTTTAAATACAATTATTAAAGATGGATTTGTAGATGCAAATATCAATTTAAGCTTTGATGAAAAAGGAAATATAAAAGAAGATTATAAAATCATAGGTACTGTTAAAAAAGCAAAACTAAATATTCTGAATCAAGTAAAGTTACAAAATTTCAACTTTGACTTTAATATCAATAAAAATATCTATTCATTTAAAAAAATAGATATGATGCTCAACAACATGGAGATAACCTCTCCATTAATTAAAATAAAAAAAAAAAACGATTCATTTTTTGTTAATGGGCAATTTTTAAATGATAAAAGAAACTTTGATATTGAAGAATTTAAGCCAATTTTTGGTAATTCAATTAATGTTACTGATATACAAAAAATTGAATTTAGCTCAAAGAATAACTTTTCTTTTAAAGTTAGTGAAAGTTTAAAATTTGATAACTTTAAAATTGAATCTATTGTTGATTTAAATCAACTAATTATTAATAAAAAAAATTTAAAATTAAAAAAATATTTCCCAAGTTTTGTGCAGGAGATAAATTTAAAAAAACATAAAGTTATCATTAATTACAATAAAAATAAATTTAACATTAGTGGAAATGGAAATATTTTGTTAGATAATAAATTAGACAGCCTATCGTACAAAATAATAAAAGATAAAACCAATTTTTCGTTTGATTCAAAAATAAAACTTAAGAATAATTCATTGCTAATTGATTTCTTGGATTATAAAAAGAAGGAAGGTTTAAGCTCCTTAGTTACATTAAAGGGAAATTTTACAAAAAAAAATAGACTAACATTTGATTGGATTAATCTAAAAGAAAAAAATAATGAAATTTCAATTAAGGGTTTAGATTTAAATGAGAGTTTTAAAATTATTGATATTGAAAATTTTAATATTAATTATGAAAATAGTAAAAAAATTTTAAATAAACTTAATTTAAAAAAAGACAATTCAAATTTTATTATAGAGGGAGAGAGTTTTGATGCTTCAAAAATAATCAATAACATTATGAATAATGATGACGAAAGTTCATCTATCTTTCAGAATTTAAGTTCAAAAATTACTATCAGAATAAAAAAAACATATATCGATGAAGTTAATTATATAAAATCTCTTTATGGGTTCATAAATTTTAATAATAATAAGATTAAAGACTTAAAATTAGAATCCACCTTTCCGAATGAAAAGAAAATCAACCTATCTATTAAAACTAATAATAATTCAGAAACTATAACAAAATTATTTTCTGCTTATCCAAAACCTTTAGTTAAAAGGTATGATTTTATTAAAGGGTTTGAAGAGGGATATTTAGATTTTTACTCTTCTAAAAAAGGAGACGTCTCTAATTCGTTACTAATAATTGATAACTTTAAAGTTAAAGAGGTACCTGTCTTTGCTAAACTTTTAAGTTTGGCCTCATTGCAGGGAATTGCCGATTTATTGACTGGTGAAGGTATAAGGTTCACAGATTTCGAAATGAATTTTTCTAATCAAAAAGGTCTTACAACTATCGAGGAAATGTATGCAATTGGTCCTGCTGTTTCGATATTGATGAATGGATATATTGAAAATAAAAAGTTAGTTAGCTTAAGAGGAACTTTGGTACCAGCCACGACAATAAACAGATCTATAGCCTCAATACCTTTGTTAGGAAAAATCTTAATTGGGGATAAAACAGGTGAAGGTATTTTTGGAGTCAGCTTTAAGATTAAAGGACCGCCAAAAAATTTAAAAACAACAGTAAACCCTATCAAAACTTTAACACCAAGATTTATAACTAGAACATTGGAAAAGATTAAAAAAAATTAGTTCAATTGAACTTTAATATGTCTTTTTTTACCTAAAGATAGTTTGATTAAGTTGTCTTGAAATAAATCTTTAGTAACTATTAATTTTTCGTCAACAATAACTTTATTATTTATTCTAATTCCATTCCCTTTAATTAATCTTCTAATCTCACTTTTTGAGTTCTCTAATTTAGATAAGATTATTAAATCTATAACAGTGAATTTTCCATTAAGTTTTTTTTGACCTATTGAGATAGATGGTAAGTTTTCTCCCATCGAGTTATCGGTGAAAGTTTTTTTTGCTGTTTCTTCACTACTCTTGGCTTCCTGTTCACCATGCAACATCTGCGTTGCTTTATTAGCTAGCAAAATTTTTAGTTCATTAACATCATCATTTTTAATTTTTTCGATTTCATTGATATTTAAATCCGTAAAAATTTTAATAAATTTTAAAACATCTCTGTCATCTATATTTCTCCAAAATTGCCAATAATCATAAGGAGAAAGAAATTTTTTATCCAACCAGACTGCACCAGATTCAGTTTTCCCCATTTTTGCACCTGATGCCAATGTTATTAGAGGTGTTGTTAAACCATAAACATGATTATTTGAGTGTCTCTTTATTAAGTCAACACCATTTACAATATTACCCCATTGATCAGACCCACCAATTTGAAGCATACAACCTTTTGTTTTATTAAGTTCTAAAAAATCATAAGCCTGCAGTATCATGTAGTTAAATTCCATATAACTTAATGATTGCTCTCTTTCTAATCTTGTTTTAACACTATCAAAACTTAGCATTTTGTTAATTGTAAAATGTTTTCCAATATCTCTTAAAAAATTAATATAATTTAAATTTTTAAGCCAAGTATAATTGTTTACAAAAATAGGTTTAGTTTTTGGATCCTTATCATCCAAAAATTTTTTTAAAATTTTTTCTATGTTATTAATATTTTTTTTAATCTCATCTTCTGATAAAATTATTCTTGTCTTATCTTTACCAGAAGGATCCCCAATTCTTGTTGTTCCACCTCCTAATAACACAATTGGACGATGACCATGTTTTTGTAACAATCTTAAGCACATGATTTGAAGTAAACTACCAACATGAAGACTCTCTGCAGTACAATCAAATCCAATATATGCATTAATTTTTTCTTTATCCAGCAACATGGATAAACTGTCTTCTCCAGTACACTGGTAGAAGAAACCTCTTTCTTTAAATTCTGTTAAAAATTTATTCATAAATATGTTAACTACAATATACAATATTTATTAAAAAAAAATAAGAATGGAAAAAATTTATACATCCTTAGGATTAATGAGTGGAACTTCAATGGATGGAATTGATGCCTCTATTATTAGATCAAATGGTGAAGATAAATATGTAACAGTTTTTGATCAATATTTTAAATATGATGAGGAAATATATAAAGAATTAGTTAATATCAGGAATAATATTAACTCTTCTAGAGATTTGGAGTCTAATTCAATTATATTAAGTAAACTTGAGAGAAAAATTACATTATTTCACGCTACCATCTGTAAAAAAATTATTAGCGATTATTCTTCTGATGTAGATTTAATTGGATTTCATGGACAGACTATATATCACAGCGCGAATGAAAAAATCTCAAGACAACTTGGTGATGCCAATTTACTATCAGGACTGTTAAAGAAAAAAGTTATCTATAATTTTAGAGAAAATGATATTATTAATGGTGGACAGGGAGCACCATTGGCACCTATCTTTCATCAATTATTAGCCAATCAAAATCAAATTAATTTACCAATATGTATTTTGAATATAGGGGGTGTAGCTAATATAACAATAATTTCTTCTAAAGATTTTAATGATTTAATAAGTTTTGACATTGGACCAGGCAACTGTTTGTTGGACGAATGGGTTAGAAAAAATAGCGAAGAAAGATTTGATGAAAATGGAGAGTTAGCCAAAGTTGGAAAAACAAATGAAATTATTTTAAATCAAGCAATTGAAAACTTTGATATTATAAAAGATAATAATAAACTTTCTTTTGATATAAAAGACTTTGATTTAAATTTTGTACGTGAACTTTCATTGGAAGATGGTCTTTCAACTTTAACTGACTATACAGCTTCCATAATTTATCAGTCAATTTTTAATTCAATTAATTTAGTTGAAGATAAAAAGTTAAACTTACTTATTTGCGGAGGAGGTAGAAAAAATATATCCTTGATTAATAGTATTAAAAATAAACTTCCATCTAACATGAATCTTTCGTTAATAGATGACTATAAAATTGATGGAGATTTTGTAGAATCGCAAGCATTTGCATATCTTGCAATTAGATCTTATTTAAAAAAAATAATATCTTTTCCGGGAACAACTAATGTTAAGAAACCTTGTTCTGGTGGAGTTTTAATTGAAAACTATTAAAATAAAGCTGATTCTTTTTTAATATATTTATCTAAGCTCTTTACCAAAACATCTTCTGTCTTAGTAAAAAAATGATTAGCATCATTTATTGCTTGAAAGTCAACATTTATCCCTTTTTGCGCACTTAATCTTTTCTCTAGATCGGTAACATGCTCTGAGGGCACTAGCTCATCTTTTTTTCCATAGATCATTAAACCTGATGTAGGACAAGGGGATAAAAAAGAAAAATCGTATACATTGGGTTGGGGAGATATAGCAATAAACCTATTTATCTCTGGTCTTCTCATAAGTAATTGCATAGCTATTAGTGAACCAAAAGAAAATCCTGACACCCAACATTGTGAGTTATCAAAGTTTTCTCTTTCCAGCCAATCTAGTGCAGCTGCAGCATCAGCAAGTTCACCTTGACCATTATCAAATTCACCGTCACTTTTTCCAACACCTCTAAAATTTACTCGACAAACAGAAAATCCATTTTCCATAAAAGTGTGAAATGTATCTACAACAACTTTGTTGTTCATTGTTCCTCCATACTGAGGGTGAGGTTGCAATACTAAAGCTATTGGAGATGTAATTTTTTCACTTTTATAGTACTTGGCTTCCATTCTTCCAGCAGGACCAGGTATAAAAACTTCTACGATTTTGTTATCCATAAGTGTTATTGATTATTATTCTCAAAAAAAAATTACATCTATCATAAGTGAGCGACAATATGTTAACTTTTTTAAGCAATCTATACTTGACTAATTTAGTCAGGTTTGTATAAAAAGCCTCTAGATTCAAGGGTAAATATGAAATTAACATCAAAAGGTAGATATGCAGTAATGGCATTAGCTGATTTAGCTAATTTCAATAGCGTAGATCCTGTATCTTTAAGAGATATATCCTTAAGACAAGGCATATCACTAGATTTTTTAGAACAAATATTTTCAAAGTTAAAAAAACACAATATAGTGAAAAGCACCAGAGGCACCAATGGTGGTTACGTTTTAAATAAAGATCCTGCTCAAATTAAACTTGCAAACATACTTAATGCTGTAGATGAAGAAGTTAAAACCGTTCAGTGTAAAAAGGAGTCAAAAAAAGGATGTAATAGTAAAACATCAAAATGTATAACTCACAATTTGTGGGATGAACTTGAAATACATATCAATAATTTCTTTGAGCAAAAAAATTTAAAAGACCTTATAAGCAACACATTAGAAAGCAGAAATTAAAATGGACGCAAGAGAAAAAGAAATAGAAAAATTAAAAGATTATAAATACGGGTTTTCAACCGATATTGAAAACACAAGAGCTCCCAAAGGATTAAATGAAGAAGTTATTAAATTTATTTCAAATATAAAAAAAGAACCCAAATGGATGCTTAATTGGAGACTAAAAGCATTTGAAAGATTAAAACAATTAAAAGAACCGAATTGGCAAAAACCAAAATATCCTAAAATAGATTACCAAGATCTTTATTATTACTCCGCTCCGAAAAGTATGGATGACAAACCTAAAAGTTTAGATGAATTAGATCCGAAGTTACTTGAAACATACAAAAAACTAGGGATACCATTACAAGAACAGGCAAGATTAAATGGTATAGCTGTAGATGCTGTATTTGATTCAGTGTCTGTAGCAACAACTTTTAAAGGTGAGTTGAATAAAAAAGGGATAATTTTTTGTTCAATGTCTGAGGCAATTCGAGAACATCCTGAACTTGTAAAAAAATATTTAGGATCAGTAATTCCATTATCAGATCATTATTTTGCAACATTAAACTCTGCAGTATTTACAGATGGTTCATTTGTCTACATTCCAGAAGGTGTCAGATGTCCAATGGAGCTATCAACTTATTTTAGAATTAATGCTACAGAGACAGGTCAATTTGAAAGAACATTAATTATTGCTGATAAAGGAAGTTATGTCAGTTATTTAGAAGGCTGCACGGCACCAATGAGAGATGAAAATCAATTGCATGCCGCTAATGTAGAGTTAATCGCATTAGACGATGCTGAAATTAAATATTCAACAGTTCAAAATTGGTACCCTGGAGATAAAGATGGTGTAGGTGGTATTTATAAT
>Ga0307986_10000437_pt1 | contig 31114 bp, 31 predicted proteins | sample EllFjometageno82_FD_203170 | JGI IMG/M metagenome (GOLD analysis project Ga0307986, IMG submission 203170) | Marine microbial communities from Ellis Fjord, Antarctic Ocean - #82 | ecosystem: Environmental > Aquatic > Marine > Unclassified | place: Southern Ocean | collected 2014-10-09 | reverse complement strand
GGCAATGTCCTACTCTTCCGTGTCTTAAGACAAAGTACCATTGGCGCTGAAGGGCTTGACTTCCGAGTTCGGAATGGGATCGGGTATAACCCCTTCGCAATAATCACCGGCACGAGTGTTATACCTAAATTTATTATATTGTAAACAACAAATTATTGTCATTATTTTAGCTCTTAATAATGTTTTTTATATAGTCTTTAAGTCTTACTTTGCCAAAAATTTTGTAAACTTTATTAGATAAATTCACATTTGTTAAAGCTGAGGCATATCTTTCACCTCTACGTGGGGCAAGTAATTTGATTTTAGATTGAAACATTTTTGCAACCTCAAGAATACTGTGACTTTCTCTGGTGGATATACTGTAGTGCCTACATTTATTTAGTTTCCAAGCTAAATAGCATGCTTCCACAGTGTCATCTATATGTGTAAACCGCCTAGATTGAGTTCCTGGTTTGACAACTGTTAATTGTTTTTTTTTTTTATAAAGATATTCAAATATTCCTATTACTGTAGCCATGTTTCCAGACATTATTTGATTAGGTCCATAAACATTGTAAAAATAAATTATTTCAAATTTAAATTTAAACCATCTTTTTAAATTTTCTAATAATTCAATATTTTTTGCTTTTGTAAATGAGTAGGGAGATAAATTCTTATCATCTCCTTTATTTCCAATGGTTGCAGATGTAGCAGAATAAATAAGTTTTATATTATTCGAATAGCAGAAATTAAATACTGCGTTTGACCCTATTGTGTTAGAATTTATACACTCATCCATGTTAAGAAAACTTTGATAAATTCTAGCAAATTCCCCAAAATGAAAAAAAGAATGAATACTTTTTGGATTTTTTAAAACTTTATTGATATCTTTCGTATCTGATTTAATATATTTTACTCTTTTAGATTTAATGTGGTTTTTGCGCAAACCAGTTGAATAGTTATCTACACTGATTAAGTCATATTTTGTTTTTTTTAAGAGGTATTTAATTAGATTAGATCCTACAAACCCTGCTCCACCCGTAATAACGATATTTTTTTTCATTTATATTATTTTATTATTAAAAAGCTTTTATCTTGAATTTTTCGATTTTTATATAACTTATCAACATTGTTATTAATTATAAAACCATCCTTATTCAAATAAAAAAATGCACCTTTAATTGGGTTATAACCATACTGCTTAAATTCTTTATTTATTCTTGATATATTTCGACTTACAAAAATTAATAAGGTCAGTAGTAAGATAAAATATATTTTCTTTTTCAATATTAATGGATTAAATTTAAATTGACTTAAATAAATCGAAATTGGTATAAAAAAAATTAAAGCTAAGAGTGTATATCCACCATATCTTAATGAGGGATGATTATAAAACCACTCCAGAAATAAAATCAAAACTAAATAATAAAAAAATTTATAATTTTTGTTAAAAGTAATTTTTTTAACTCTTGAGCAATTATAAGAAAATAAAAAAAAAGTAATTAGTGAGATTAAAATTACAGCAAAAATATTATCCGAAACCTTAGTAAAAAAATATGTATCAATCCAGTTTCCCACCCAATTTAATTTAGAAACATATGTTTGTGGATCAGCAACCCTAAAATGCGGATTAGCACCACCTTTAGACCACTGTTCATACCATAATTGCATTTGATCAACTTGAGCCAAAGGTATGGACCAGCTGAATTCATCAAAACAAGTAAAAGTTGCTGGATAAATTAAACAACCAGTATTTGAGAATGTTGTAAATATTGTAAATGAAAAAAAAAGTATAAATAAATATGTATAATAATTTTTAAAAACTAAACTAAAAAGAGTTTTTAATTTAAAAAATTTTTGTATCTGAAAGAACCACAATAAAAATATTATTAAATAAATTATATAGAATGCCTTTAGGGACATAATGATTGCAAATAAAAGAGCTAATTTTGAATAAAAGCTATTAAAATAATTAGAATTAAATTGATTTTTATTAAAATTTATACTTTTCAAGTAATAAATACTCATTACAAAAATTAATATTAATGCCGATCTATCGGTCCCATGCTCAGCTATTCTTGGAAAAATAGTATTAATGTAGATCAGAGATAAAATTGATAAAAATAAAATATGGTTAAAATTATTTCTTTTTATTAAATCTTTGATATTTTTGTAAAGTATATAGTTTGAAAAACCTAAAATATATGCTGCTCCACTATTCATTAGGTAATACTTGATTATAGGCAAGTAGAACAGCGAGTTTAAATAAAATATTGAAGATGGTGTCCTAAAGCCGTGATTTAAATTGCCAAGTCCAAAAATTTTATCGAAATTTGTAAGTATTAACGTGTATGAAAAATGATAGTAATAAAAATCGTCATGATTTTTATACATTAAAATAGCAATAAAAATTATTGAAAAAATTATAGTTATATCTCTATACTCAAATAATCTTTTTGAAAAATTTTTTACAAAATCATATGCAAAAATTATTAATCCAAAAATTATGATTAAAGAATTATGTAAAAAAGTATGCGCAAAATAAATATTGGTAAAATAGGAAATTAAAATTAATAAAGCTATGCCTAGGAGACCATCAAATGAGCTAACTTGATAGTTTGAATTAAATAATGTAACTACTCTACCATACCCAATGATTGAGTATAAAATTAAAAAATAAAATAATAATAATATTAGAATCTGAGACATTTAGTATTGAAACAACTTATATAGTGTATGAAATTATTTAATCAATTATTTAATAATAAATTAAATTTTTTTGATAATTCTTCGCTATTACTTTTCAGTATACTGCCCATTTCTATAATCGCTGGAAATGCCTCTATTAATATCAACATATTTTTAATAGATCTCATATTTCTAATTTACTGCTTTAAATTTAACGAATGGAGATGGTTGAAAAGAGACATTTTTTTATATCTCATGGCTTTATATGTTTTTTTAAATTTGAACTCATTATATTCATATTTTATATTATTTGAAAATCAAACTACCCCCTTTTGGCTCAATGGTGATTTAATATTCTATAATAAAGATATCGTTTTAAAGTTTTATGAAAATGACGGCATTAAAAGATCCTTTTTATTTATAAAGTTTGTATTGCTAGTTTTCGCATTCAGCACTTTATTGAGGGATAATAAGATTTTAAGTTTAGTTCATAAAATCTGGTTTTTTATAATAACGGTTACTATATTCGATGTCTTTTTTGAAAAATTTATTGGAAGAAATATTGTAGGAAATATTAGTCTTGATGGTACAAGAATTGTCTCTTTTTTTAAAGATGAGATGGTTGTTGGTGGTTTTATTTTTTGTTTTGGTTACGCATCTACAACATATTTTATAAATAATAATAATAAAACTAAGTCAACTTTAGCAGTGATGTTAATTTTTTTACTAGTTCCACTGTCGATTTTTATTACAGGTGAAAAATCTAACTTTATAAAATCAATATTATTATTTTTTATAATTATTTATTATTTTTATCATTATAAACACAATATAAATTATAAAATATTATTAGCATCAGTTTTTTTTTTAATTTCTTTTTTTATAATATTTAGTAAAGACACACGTATTAAATATTCTGAAACTTATGATAGAGTTAAGGCAGCAGAAGGCTCAAAAAACGTTCTACAAAATATTAGATATTTTGCGCATTATGATGTTGCCTTAAAAATTTTTAAAAATTACCCTATTACAGGTATAGGCAATAAGAATTTCAGGATAGAGTGCTATAAAAAAAAATATTTTGATGCGGAGCGTAAGTTGCCACATATTGGATGTATCACTCATCCACATCAAGTGCATTTTGAAATTTTATCAGAGCAAGGCATATTGGGATACATTCTAGTGCTTTTTATCATTATATGGTTTTCAGTTAAAAATTTTAAAATAGCCTTAAAAAATAAAAATGTGTATCACTTAAGCAATACTGCTTATTTATTAATTTTTTTTATTCCCCTACTGCCTGGTGGTGGAATATTTAGTACTTTTAATGGTATACTATTTTGGATGATATTTTCACTTGTTAATTTAAACTATGAAAAAAAATAAAAAAGTTTTAGATTTTTCAAAAAGAAAATTTAATATTTTTTTTTTATTTAGCATTTTATTTTTTTCATTATCTGGCAATTCTATAAGTAAAAAAAAAAACCTAACAAGAAAAAAGTATAAAAATCTTATTTGGTTTTTAAATGAAGGTGATTAATGATATTTAAAAATTTGAAAAATATTCAGGATAATAACTTTCAGGTTATTATAGTGGGAAGTGGACCGGCTGGCATATCGGTGGCACTTAAACTTGAAGAGCAAAAAATTAATTCATTAATCATTGAAGCTGGGCAAGAGGATTATAGTGAGGCTTCTCAAAAATTTTATAAATCTAAGATTATTGGAGATAATATTTCAGATTTAGAAAGTAGTAGATTAAGACAATTTGGTGGTACAAGTGATATTTGGGGTGGTTGGTCTAAACCTATGGAGGATTATAATTTATCTAGTTGGGTAATTGACCATAAAAAGTTAAATACTTATTCAGAACAAACGACAAAAATTCTAAATATCAAAAATCAATTTAGAAAAACAAAAATAAATAATAACTTTAATCAAATTGAATTTCAATATTCAGATGTAAAATTTAAAGAAAAATATAAAAAACATATTGCTGAATCAAAATATATTAACCTTGTACTAAATACACAGGTTCTGAACTTTGATGGTAATGAAGATTTAACTGAGTATGTTGAATGTATATTTGATGGAGAAAAGTACAAATTAAGATCTAATTGTTTTGTACTCGCGACTGGTGGTATTGAAAATTCAAGAATACTCTTATGGACTCAGCAAATAAATAACTTACTTGATAAAAAATTATCTGTTGGTAAATATTGGATGACACACCCATGGTTTTTGGGTGGTTATGGAGTGTTAAAAAAAAACAAACTTGCGGGCTATCTTAACAATAATTTTATAGATGCAGACGGACCATTACATATCGCTTCATCTAAAAATTTTAAGGATAAAAATTTATTAAGCTGTTCTTTGTATATGAGTGCCTTAGAAAATGAAAAATTTTATAAAGAAATTATAAAAGATGTATTATGTATTGCACCTGAATTTGGAAAAAAAATAGCAAGGAATTTTTTCAAAAAAGATCTTAAATGTGGAAATATTTTTTTACATTTTGAGGAATTATCTAGTGATAAAAATAGAATTACATTAGATAAAAAGATTACAGATGACAATGGTGTTCCAATAACAAATTTATTTTATAAAAAATCTAAGTCTACCTTGGTATCAGCTAAAAAAACTCTAGAGGAGTTTGCAAATACTTGTAGGGAGTTTGATTTGGGAAGAGTTGCTATTAAAGATGATATATATGAACTGAAACAATATGATTCCTTAGGAGTTTATCATCATTTAGGCGGAACAAGAATGGGTAATAGTATGGAAGATTCTGTTGTAGATAAAAATTTAAAAGTGCATAAGAATAAAAATTTATTTGTTACTGGTAGTTCGGTATTTCCTTCCTCTGGTTACACAAACCCAACATTTACAATTGTTCAATTAAGTTTAAACTTAGGAAATTACATTTCAAAAAATATAATTTAACTATTTATGAGTATTTCAGTCATTATTCCTGCAAAAAATGAAGAAGCAATTATATTAAAAACTTTACAAAAATTTGAAGAGTCATGGATTGTAGATGTGGAGCATGAAATTTTAATTATAAATGATAACAGCTCAGATAAAACTACTGAATTAGTTAATAAAAAAAATTTTGAAAAATTGAAAATTGTTTTAATAAATAACCCGAAAATAGGACTCGGTTCTGCAATAACATGTGGGATTGATCGCTCTTCAAAAGAATTTATAAGCATTTATATGGCAGATATGTCAGATAGTTTGGATGATTTAAAAATTTATTACGAAAAAATTAAAAATAATAAATTATTAGATGCAATTTTTGGATCACGTTTTGTTAAAGATTCAAAAATTACAAATTACCCTAAAGTTAAACTATTTTTAAATAGGTTGGCAAACAATTTAATTAAAATAATATTTTTTTCTAAATATAATGATTTTACAAATGCATTTAAGATATACAAAAGAACTACTTTATTGAAACTATATCCGTTAGTGTCTGAAAATTTCAATATCTTTTTAGAGCTACCTCTAAAAATAGAGTGTAGAAATTTTAAATATGAAATTATACCAATTGAGTGGAGTGGAAGAAGGCTCGGAGAGTCTAAATTTAAATTAAAAGAAATAGGCTCAAAATATATATTTACAATGTTGTACTGCCTTCTAGAAAAAATACTTTTAAAAAAATAAACTAATTATTATAAATTAACTCTTCAATTATTTTTTTTGTATTATATTTTTGTGTCCAATTAGGGTAATGCTTCTTAAATTTTTTTGTATTAGAGATGTACCAAATATGGTCACCAACCCTATTATCTTTAATGATTTCTTTTTTTATTTTTATTTTAGAGATATTTTCTACCTCATTTAACGCTTCAATTATTGAGCAATTAGAAAATCTTCCTCCTCCAATATTATAAACCTCTCCACTTTTGGGTTTTTTATAAAATTCCCAAAAACAGTTGACCAAGTCGTGACTGTGAAGATTGTCTCTTACTTGCTTGCCTTTATACCCAATTAAAGAATATTTTTTTTTAGTTAGACTAACCTTTACTAGATAAGATAGAAATCCATGAAGTTTAGCACCGCTATGATTTGGTCCAGTGATGCAACCCCCTCTAAATGAAACTGTTTTTAAACCAACATTTTTTCCATACTCTTGGACAATTAAATCAGCATAAGTTTTTGATACACCAAAAAAACTGTGTATACAATTATCTATTGAGAACTTTTCATCAATCCCACTAAATAGTGGATCATTTTTTTTTAACTCCCATCTTTTTGATTTTTCTATTATCTTTAATTTATTTGGATTATCACCATAAACTTTATTAGTGGACATAAAGATAAAAGGAGAATTTGGACAAAATTTCTTTGTTAACTCCAAAAGGTTAAGGGTGCCTGTTGCATTAACATTAAAATCTAATAAGGGAAAATTTTTTCCATAATCGTGTGATGGTTGTGCTGCACAATGAATAATTAAAGAAATATTTTTTTTATTTTTTTTAAAAACTTTTTCTAACCCATCATAATTTCTAATATCTATATTAAAATTTTTAAAATTTTTGTGTTTTTTTATAAGTTGATTTTTTAACCAATTTGTTGAACCATCTTTACCAAAAAAAAATTGTCTTAAGTTATTATCTATTCCAATTACATCAAAACCTTTGTTGCAAAAAAAATTTACAGACTCCGAACCTACTAAACCTGATGATCCTGTAATTAGTACAACTGACATTACATATATTTTTTAATTATTTTTTTAGCACTCGATAACCAACTATATGTATCATGAATAATTTCAAGTAAATTTCTTTTTGGTTTCCAATTATAAGTTTTAGATACCAGTTTATTACTAGTAACGAAATATGGGATATCATAAATAGATGTACTTTTTATTTTATCAAATTTTATCTTATTATTCGTTATTTTTTCACAATGAGCTGTTAGATTGTTTAAAGAAATAGTGTTATTTGTTGATCCTCCGATAGTAAACAATCTATTATAAATTGAATTAATTTCCTTGATTTGAATTTCTATTATCTCACAAAGGTCATAGACGTGCAAAAGATCTCTGACTTGATTTCCGAATCCACCATAACCGATGTATTTAAGCTTTCTTTTAATAATGTGCCTCCATAACCATAAGCTAACAAATCCTTGATCGACTTTACCAAATTGCAATGGTCCTGAAATAACCCCTAGTCGGTTGATTATATATTTTATATTAAAGGCAAATGAAAACTCTTCTATTAACATTTCAGAAGCATGTTTTGTTAGTCCATAAATTGATTTTGGACTCCTTGTGGAAAAGTTTTCATCAATTTGTTTTTTAATTTTAATTTTTTTTTTAAAATTATGATTTTTTGTAATTTTATTGATATCGGTAATAGTATTCACTCTACTTGTAGATAAAAAAATTATTTTAGAATTATCTTTATTTATTTTTTTTAAAATATTAAAGGTTCCAATTAAATTAGTATTTATAACTCTATCGATATCTTTTCTGGACACTTCTACCGATGCTTCAGCGCAACAATCAATAACTAAGTCAAACCTTGGTAATGAATTAATTTTTTTAAAATTAGAAATGTCTATTTTATAATTCTTAATTTTTGCTTTTTTTAAAAGACTCAAATTATATCTAGATCCCCTTCTTGATAAATTATCCAAAGAATATACAGCAAAATTTCTATTTTTAAGATGCAAACATAGGTTAGAGCCTATAAATCCACAGCCACCAGTAATTAAAATTTTTTTATTCATTTAAAAGAAAATATAATATAGATAATATCAAATTCATAATGATCAGTAGTCAAATATTTAGAAACTAATTAATGCTAAAAATTGATAATAAGCGTTTAAAATTCATATTACCATCAATTATACTAATTTTATTATTAATCACTAACTTTTTTGGTAACGTAAAAAATATTTATAGTAATAATTTTGATACAAGAATTAATAGTGTTTATGGTTTTTGTGGTAATGAAAGCATAGGTTATCTAAAATATTTAAAGACAAAGTATAAATTAAATAATAATCCAACAATTATAAATTATACACGAGCCCCAAATGTAAGTTGGGCAATAATAAATCCTACAAAAATTAAGTTAAAATCAGATGAGATAATATTATTAAACTACCCTGGAGAAATTGTGTCTCTAAGACATAGTATTGTATCAAATAAATTTTATGTTAATAATTTACATTTCTATCAAGATAAAATTAATAAAATAGATAAAGTGGTATTGTTGTTTAACAGCAATGTTAATAGTAATAATATTTCATTAGATCTATATTCTGAAACGAGATTTGGTAAAAAATATTTTTTGAAGAAATTCGATAATGCTTATATGGTTTCTAAAAATGAATATCATATTGATATTAATTTGAAGTATGAAGAAATTTATCCAAAAGATAATCACATAAGTTTTAAAATTAATAACTTAAAAAACTTCGAAATTATAAAAATAAAAATTTTAGCTAAGAATAAATTTAATATTTCTGATTATCAAATAATAGACAATCATGAGAAATGTTTTTTAATTAAAAAAAAATGAGTGAAATTATTAAAATTATATTAGTTTTCCCTTTATTTTTACTTTTTATTTATGCACCACTGCCAGTTTTAAACAAAGATGATAATAGGAGTAATTTAAATCATCTGGCTTATAACTTGATTATAAGTTGTAATATTCTTTTATTTTTATCTTTCTTGCCCCTACCAATAGACGCATATCAAAATATCTTAATTATTTTATATTTATTAATTTTTACATGCACAGCATTTGTATACAAAATAAAATTCAATAAAAAAAGTCATAAAAACTTAATTTTATTTTTTTTATCTTTTTTTATTCTAGCCTGTGTTATTGCGAATGATCTTAATTTAGGTTGGGATGCTAAATTTTTTTATTATATAAAATCACTTTTTTTCTATGAAGGACTTAATATTAGAGATCTAAATATTTTTGAAAATAATAAATGGCATCCACATTTCGGTTCTTATCTTTGGGCATTTTTTTGGAAAATTCCTTTATTTAATATTGAATATTTTGGAAGATTATTTTACTTATTCATTTTTTGTTTTTCAATTTACTTTGTTTGTATAAAGGCTGAAAAAAATAACTTTATCAATTACATTTTATATTTTTTAGTATTAATAGTATTTTTTAAATATGAAAGATTTTCTGGTTTGCAAGAGGTGCTTATATTTTCTTTTTTATTAATATCTTCCAAAGTTTTGTACGATATTAGTAATGAAAATAAGCTTTCTAATATTATTATTCTTTTACTAACGACTAATTTAATGATTTGGATAAAATCTGAGGGAATTGTTTATGCAATCACAATAGTAATAATCTTATTATTTAATAAAAATGTTCTATTTAAAGAAAAAATTTACACTTTTTTTACTTTTATTACTTTATTTTTTCTAAAATTATTAATCTTTAAATATTATAATTTTGAGATTAACGCACAACCATACAACCTGGAATATATTCAGTCTATTAGTGTTGGTGAATTTTTTTATAGAATTTATTTTATTACAATATATCTGGGTTATTATTCCTTAAAAAATACTATTTTTATTCTTGGAATCTTACTATTAATATATTTGAATTTTTCTAAAACTAATAAAATTTCCTTGCTTAATTATAATTTATTTTTTATTTTAAATACTGGGTTTATTTTTTCTGCTTATTTATTACGAGATTTAGAAATAGAATACTCACTAAGGACCACTCTAGAAAGAATTACATTCATGTCTTCAAGTTTTTACCTTTACTTGATACTTTTGTTTATAAATAACCAAATTAAACTTATAAGAAAATGGAAAAAATAATAAGCAGTATTCTAGATTTTGTTGATAAACACCATCACCAAAGAGCTATAAATAAAGTTCTTGTTGGCTTAGAATTAAAGACAATAGTGGATATTGGCGCACATAAAGGCGAATTTTTAATGAACATCATTTCACTTAAAAAAAAAGTTAGCGTTTATTGTTTTGAACCACAATCAAAAATATTTAAAGAATTAAAGAATAATTTCAAAAAAAAAAAAAATGTTTTTTTTTATAATCTCGCAATTAGCAATGTTATTAAAGATAAAAGATTAAATATAAATATTAAAACTTCTACTAGTACATTTTCAGATTATAATGAAAATTCCTACTGGAAAAAAATAAAAGATTTTCTTCTTACTGGTATAAACAAATCTTCTATAGTAAGTTCTGAAATGGTTAAGAGCATTACCTTGGATAAGTTTTCTAAAAACAATAATATTAGAAATATCGATTTATTAAAAATAGATACTGAGGGGCATGAATTAGAAGTTTTATTGGGTTCAAAAAATTTATTAAAAAAAAATGTAAATTATATATTAATAGAATTTCACTTTTCTAAGATATACAAAAATTATAATAGAAATAAGATAGAAAAAATTCTAAAAAGTAATAACTTTATTTTAATTAAAAAATTTAAATTTCCTTTTTTAACTTTTGAAGATCGAATTTATAAAAAACATCATACTAATCAATAATTTTTTCGTAAATATTGTTAGCTAATATTTTATTCGACTCAGGGCTTAATGAGCCATGTTTATTTATTAATAAACTTTTGTCATGGAGGTTTGTCAAATCTTCGATATTTTCATTATTTTTTAATTTATCGTATTTTGTCTTTTTTTCATTTTTTGCAAAAAATAAAAAATTGTGGCATTGGAAATTATACTCTACACAAATTGCATTTCGTATTTTAAGGTTTTTTTCTAATACTTTGACCACCTCTGTTAAATTATTTTTTACAACATGATTGCTTGATTTATTTTTATTATTAAAACTTATTTTCTTTGATAAAACTTCAAACAATTGAGTTGCAGGTAAAAGGGTTATAAAATATTCTATACCCGCTTTATATAGGAGCCAATTTTTTTGGTGTAAAGCATTATAATTTTTTTCAATAAAATCTGTGTTTAAAATCTTTTGATTTCCTATTTCGTTGTTCCCATCTAAAAATATTACCCAATCTTTTTCTTTTATTTTATTTTTGAGAATATGCTTTTGAAATAAAATATTTTCTTGTGTAGAATAATATGTCGCTCTTCCAAAGTTAAATACACAATAATTTAAATCATTTTTTTTTAATATTTCTCTAAAGTAATAAGGTGTTGATTGATTGTCTCCCACATCATATCCAAAAACATTTTCTCCCCCATAAAAAAATATGTTCTTTTCACAATTTTTTGGATTATTCGATATTAGCCGACCATTCTCTATGTCTATATTAACGTACTCTCCATCTATAGAAACACTTTCTCTGAGACCTGTAAACTCATCATACTCAAAAAGTCTTTCTCGCTGCCATGTCTCCAGGTAAAGCTTTACAGATTCTTTGCGATCTAAGTTAAGTGAAACAATAAATTCATCTGAATAGGCCTTGTAATTACTAAACTTTAAGCTTGTTCTTAAGGGCCATAACAAAACGATGATTACATTTAACAATACAAATATCAAAAGTATCAAAATTATAGGGTGAACTTTTTTCATAAATGTTAAATATTTAATATATATATAGCTTAATTTATTTAATATAAAAATTTAATGTTGAAAATGAATTTAAATATAATTTCATCAATTTTCAAAGGTTATTCTCTTTTAAGAGCATATCAGATAGATGAATGTAAAAATATTAGATTAAAAGGAAGATCTATCGAATTTGGAGCCTATAAAAATAAAAAAAGAAATTTTAATAATTTTTTTAAAGGAATTCCAAATTGTAAATTATCTAACATCTACAATCATAACCACACGAATTATATTAAATTAGATTTAACTAAAAAGTTTAAGCTAAAAAAAAATAGTTTTAACAATGTAATTATTTTTAATGTTTTGGAGCATCTACCTGATACTAAAAATGTATTTAGTGAAATTAAAAATATTTTAAAAAAAGATGGTACTTTGATTGGCTCTACTCCATTTATTTATCAAGTCCATGGAGCTCCGAATGACTATTTTAGGTTTACAAAGGATTTTTTTTATGAGAATTTAAAAAAAAAATTTAAAAAAATTTATATTAAACAATTGGGTCATGGGCCTTTTATAGCTTCTTTTAGTTTAATTAATCCTTATCTAAAATTTTTACCTATTCTTAGAGAGGTAATTCTAATTTTTGCATATATTTTGGACTCTTTAATTCAAATTTTTGTAAAAACAAAATTAAGCGAAATTTATCCTATTGGATTCCTTTTTATAATAAAAAAATGAAAATTTACTACTGGTCTCCCTTCTTTACGAACATTGCAACAATCAAGGCCGTTATTAGATCCGCTGAATCATTAGTAAAATTTTACAAAAAGGAAAAGATTGATGTTTCTTTGATTAATTCAATAGGAGAGTGGGATAAATTTGAGAAACAAATCAATAAAAAAGTTAATATAATACAATTGAATAAAATTAAACTTTTGCGCTATTTACCAAAAAATGGTTTTATAAAAAGTAGAATTTCATATTTAATCATTTTTTTTTGGAACATTGTCAAACTAAAAAAATTAATTAATAAAGAAGTACCTAATTTTTTAATTATACATTTAATGACTTCTCTCCCAATTTTTTTAACTTTATTTTTTAATAAAAAGACTAAAATAATTTTAAGAATTTCAGGATTACCTAAAATTAACTTACCAAGATTTTTATTTTGGAAATTGTTTGCGAATAGAATAGATCACATAACTTGTCCGACAGAAGCAACTTATGACTTTATAATAAAAAAAGAAATATTTAAAAAAGAGAAACTATCGATATTAAGAGACCCAATAATTAATATGAAAGAATATTCAGTTAAAAAAAGAGAGAATTTACTTCCAAGTGAGCTTAAAGATATTAAGTTTATAATGGGTATAGGCAGACTTACTAAGCAAAAAAATTTTGAGCTTTTAATCAACTTTTTTGTTAATATATCCAATAAATACAAAGATATTCATTTAGTGATTATTGGTGAGGGTGAGCTAAATGATTCACTAAATAAGATTATATTAAACCAAAACATTAAAGACAGAGTCCATTTATTGGGCTATCAAGACAATGTTTTCAAATATTTGTTAAAAGCTGAATGTTTTATTTTATCTTCTTTGTGGGAAGATCCTGGTTTTGTGCTAGTCGAAGCCGCCTTATCCAATACAAGCATTATTTCTAGCAATTGCCCTAATGGTCCAAAAGAAATAATTAAAAATGACGGATATTTATTTGAAAATAACAACATTGATGATTTGACACTTAAATTTGAAGAGTTTTTAAGAACGAGTGATAATAATATTTACGGAAATAAACTAAAATTAAAAAAAAGAATAAAAATGTTTACTCAATACAGTCATTACAAAAGTTTAAGTAAAATTTTATAACCAATAAATAAAAATGAATTTTTTAATTTGTATTTGTACCTATAAAAGAAATAAAGATTTGATCTTATGTTTGAGAAGTATTGAAAAGATTCTCTTGCCATTAAATTCAAATATTAAGATTTTAATTATAGATAATACTACTAATAATAATTCTTATTCAGTAGTCAAAAGAATAAAAAAAAAATTCAAGAATAGCATATTACACGTCAATGAAAGTAAAAGAGGCATAGTAAATGCAAGGAACAGATGCTTGAAAGAGGCAAAAAAAATAGAATGTGATTTCATATCTTTTTTGGATGATGATTGCACTATTCACAAAAATTGGTTTAAAAATGCATTAAAAATACTAAAAAATTATAATGCCGATATTGTTACAGGACCACAAATTTATGCCAATAATAAAAAAAATATATCCGAAATATTTGAGAAAAAAATTTATACAAATAATTGCCAAGTTAATTGGGCTGCAAGTAATAATGTATTATTTAAAAAAGCAATCATACAAAAACAAAATGTATGTTTCGATAAGAACCTGAATAAATTTGGTATTGGAGAAGATCAACTTTTCTTCTCAATATTAAATAAACTTGGATACAAAATAATTTGGTCAAATACACTTAGGGTTTATGAAAAAACGCACCCTCATAGAAATAATTTAAATTGGGTAGTTAATAGAAGTTTCAGATTAGGCGTTTTAGGATTATATATTGATATACAGCTATACGGATCAATTAAAGGATATTTAATCAATTATTTAAAATTTTTTTATTATTTATTCTATTCCATATTATCTATAACGACGTTATACAAAAAATATTCCGGTTATAGATTTTTTAATCTACTAACAAGATCAATTGGAAGATTATTGTCTCCTTTTTATTTAGATAAAATAACTTTTTATAAGAAAAATAAAATCAAATAAAATCAAATAAAATAAAATAAAATGTACTAAATATGGTAAATTTTACTCTTTAAAATCTGGCACTTATACAATTTTTAGTTTTGAACTATTAGTTTGAAATCATATGCGATATATAATAGTTCTCTGTTAATTTTTTAAACTAATATTTATAATTGTTTTATGGAACTAAAAGAAAAAATATTTCTCAGTAAATTAATTACTAAATATGAGAAAAAAGATTCAAATAAATATCTTTTGTCACCTAATTCCTTCTCTAACGATGATATAATCTGTGGCATACAGATTCTTTTATCAAAGAAAATTACAATGTCCAATCTAACAAAAAAGTTTGAATATGAATTTGCAAAATACATTGGGTCAAAATATGCTTTAATGGTTAATTCTGGCTCATCTGCAAATCTACTTTCGACTTTTGCATTAATTAATCCTCTAAAAAAAAATCGATTAAAAAGAGGAGATGAATGTTTAATACCGTCACTTTGCTGGTCAACTTCGCTATGGCCAATTGTGCAAGCGGGTTTAGTTCCAAAATTTGTAGATGTTCTACCCAGTACACTCAATGTTTCAATCGAAGAAATTGAGAGAAAAATTAATAAAAAAACTAAAGCAATCATGGCTGTACATGTTTTGGGAAATTCGACTAACATGGATTTACTTAAAAAAATTGTTAATAAACATAAACTTTATTTAATTGAAGATACCTGTGAATCATTGGGCTCAAAATATGATAATAAATTTTTAGGAAATTTTGGAAACTTTGGCACTTATTCATTTTACTATTCTCACCAAATTACTAGTGGTGAAGGAGGTATGATTACTTGTAATGATAAAAATGACTATAGTATTATTCATGCTCTTAGGGCACATGGCTGGGATAGAGGGCTAAACAATAATAAAAGCAATTTTAATTTCATCAACTCTGGCTTTAATGTGAGACCAAGTGAAATTTCTGCTGCGATTGGCTATAATCAATTTAAAAGACTTAATAGTTTAAAAAAAGTTAGGTTTGCAAATAGAAATAAAATTATTTCTTCAATAAAATCTTCAAATAAATGGAAAAATCAATTTACGTTTATAGAGGCGGATAAGAAACTGCAGCCAAGTTGGTTTGGCTTACCTATTTTGTTAAATAAAAAGTTCATATCAAGAAAGGTTAAATTCTTAGATTTTCTTAACAAAAGTGGTATTGAGACGAGACCAATAATTAGTGGTAACTTTATCAATCAAAAATCTGTTAAATTATACAATCTTAATCCCAATAAAGCTAAATTTAAAGGCGCACAAGAAATTGAAGATAGGGGTTTTTTTATCGGTATTCATACTGATTTAATCACAGATAAAAAGTTGTCATTTATTCGAGAAAAGCTTTTAAAAATTGATGAAATTTAATGAATTAAAGTGTGGTATCACAGGTCATACAGGAATTTTAGGTAGAGAACTTTTAAAAAAAAACAAAAATTTAAAATTCGTCAAATTTAAGGGTGATATAACTAAAAAAAATCATATCAAAAAATGGTTACAAAAAAATACTATTGATATTATTGTACACCTAGCAGCAGTTGTACCAACTAACACTGTGGATAAAAAAATTAATTATGCTAATAAAGTAAATTATATTGGCACTAAATTACTAGTGGATGAATTACTTAAATATAAGAAAATAAAATGGTTCTTTTATTCGTCTACCTCTCATGTTTATAAATTTTCAAAAAATAAAATATCAGAAAATAGTAAGATCAATCCAACTTCAAAATATGGTTTCACTAAGCTAAAAGGAGAAAATTATATTAAAAAAACATTAAACAAAAAAATACCATATTGTATTGGGAGGATATTTAGTTTTACAAGCGTTCATCAAAAAAAACCCTTTGTAATTCCTAGTATAATTAACAAAGCAAAATTGAGACAAGAAACAGTATCGTTTGATAACACAAACCACTTAAGAGATTTTTTATGTGTGGATGATGTGTGTAATGCAATTAAAGCTTTAATAGATAGAAAATCAACAGGAATTTACAATATAGGATCAGGCGATAAAGTCTTAATTTCTGATATTGTTAAATTAATATTTACCAAGTGTAAAAAAAAATATTTAATTAAAGATAATTCAAAACAGACGTGTCTAGTTGCAAACAATTCAAAAATAAAAAAATTAAATTGGAAACCTTCAAAGAATATTAAATCAATTATTGAAGAATTATTTTAATTTAGATTTAATAAAAAATAATTTCATTAAACCAAAGAAAGAAGCAACAACTAAACTAAAATTTACCGAGCTCTGTCCTCGTTCTCTATTAACAAATTTAGTAGAAACTTCATCAATCTTAAAATTATTGTTATGCAAAACAACTATAATTTCTGAAAGTATAATAAATCCATCTCCAATATTTCCACATTTTTGAATTATTTTTTTAGTTGATCTCTTGGAGTAAATTCTGAAACCATTAGTAAAGTCATGTAAAGAAATATTAAGTATATTTCTTGCTAAAAAATTAGATAATTTTGAAAATATTCTTCTTGATAAGCTCCAATTTATTATTTTACTTCCCTTTAAATACCTACTTGCAATTAATAAATCTAATTCTTTTTTTTTAAAGGTATCTAAATTTTTTTTAATTTCTTTTGGGTCGTGTGAAAAGTCAGCATCCATTTCTATAAATATTTTATTTGTTTTATCTTTAAATGCTTTTTTTAAGCCATAAATTATAGCAGAGCCTCTGCCAGATTTTCTCTTTCTATGAAAATATTTAGTTTTAATTTTTTTTTTGGTTATTAATTTTCCAATATCGTCATTTTCAGTATCATCAACAATATAAATATTACACTTATTACAGTTTTTCTTTATTTCTTTTACAAGTCTCTGAATATTATCTAACTCATTATAAGTTGGAATAATTATAGCTATATTACTCATGCATTAATTTTTAATTTTTTTTTTAAAACAATATAAATTAAATTATAAACTGTTAATGAAACTAATAATATTTTTACCTGAGCATTTGTATTTAAATAATAATAAGTAGCAATCATAAAAATAGAGAAATTAAATAAATTAATGATTATACCCGTCAAAGTATTAATAATTTTTGCATCTAAATTAATATTTTTTTTTACAAACCAATAAATTAATTGATGAAGATGAAGATTATCAGGTTTTAAAGCTGATTTTTTATTTCTTAATTTTCTAATTATAGAAAATAAGTTTTCATACGCTGGATACCACAGTAAATTTACAATATAATAAGGAGATAGGTTTATTGTGTTGTTTGATAAATCAATTAATAGTATTCCTATAAAAAACGATATTAAATAAGCTCCATTGTCCCCAAGATATAATAAATTAGTTGCATTTAAAATCAGTACTGAGATTAGAATTATAGAAAAATATACTATAAACTCATAGTTGAATAAGTAATCATTATTTAGATTATAAAAGCTACTTATAAAGATTAGAATAAGTAAATAATATCCAATAACTATAGTATTCAACCCGTCAATAAAGTTTGTGCCATTGATAAGAGTTAAGATGCAGAAAGAGGTAAAAAATAACCCAAAGTAATAATTGCTTAATAAATTATCTAAAAAATTCCATCTTGTAGACTGTACAAGTGAGTTTAGAATTATCACTGAAAAAAGTATTAGAAATATCTGAATTACAAACCTAAAATTAGCCGATTTTAGAACGTTAATATCAGACAAAAATCCTGTCATAAAAATTAAAAAAATAATAATTTTAAAATTGATTTCATTATTTGGTATTAAAAATAATAGCGATATCAAAATAAAAACACCTCCAGAATAAGGAGGTTTTGTATTTTTTTCAATAAAAGCCTTATGTGGTGAGCTATTTTTATTATCTAATAAAAAGTTGTACTTAATAAATAAATGATTAATTAGAAAAATCGATGGTAATATTAAAAATAGTAGTTGAGCAAATTTCATTAATAATTTAATGAATTTCCTTTTTTGCAATTTTTAAATCACTCACAATCATATCTTTGACAAGATCTTTAAATGAAAACTTTGGCTTGAAATTAAGCTTTTTAAAAGCTTTTGCTGAATCGCCTTTTAGATAATCAACTTCATTTGGTCTAAAATATTTTTTGTCAATTTTAATGATTAGTTCTTCTTTTTTTTTGTGTACCAGATAACCCTGTTCCTTAAGCCCTTTACCTTTCCAAATAATCTTAAAATTTAAAATTTTTGCTGCTGTGTCAATAAATTGTTTAACACTATAAGCCTCGCCCGTTGCAATAACAAAATCATCTGCTTTTTTTTGCTGCAACAATCTCCATTGCATCTCTACGTAATCTTTTGCATGTCCCCAATCTCTTTTGGCATTAATATTTCCTAAATAAAGCATCTCTTTTGACCCCATTTTTTTTCTAGTCAAAAATCTAGTTATTTTTCTTGTTACGAATGTTTCACCTCGTCTTGGACTTTCATGATTAAATAAAATTCCATTACAGGCAAACAGCCCATAGGATTCTCTATAAACTGAAGTAATCCAATAAGAATACAGTTTAGCTACACCATAAGGAGATTTTGGGTGAAATTTAGATTTTTCATTAAAAATATTTTCTCCATATGTTTCTCCAAATAGCTCTGATGTACTTGCCTGATAAAACTTTATTTTTTTTATCTTCAGAAATCTGATGGCTTCTAATATTCTTAAAGTTCCGATGCCAGAAACTTCAGCTGTATATTCTGGATTTTCAAAGGATACACCTACGTGGCTTTGAGCTCCAAGATTATATATTTCATCTGGCTTTATATTATTTATAATATTGTAGATACTGTTGCTGTCAGTTAAATCTCCATAATGTAAAAAGAAATTTGTCTTATTATGGGGGTCTATATATATATGATCTATTCTAGAGGTATTAAACGATGAAGTTTTTCTTATTAAACCGTGAACAATATAATTTTTTTTCAACAAAAGCTCTGCTAAGTATGATCCATCTTGACCTGTAATACCAGTAACTAGGGCTACTTTTTTTTTCATTTTCTAAACAATAGAATTCTTATTATAGAGATTAGTATTAAAAAACCATCTTTAAATTCATTAACTTTCTTAACACCAGCAATTCTTGGTCTTTCATGGGATGCTAAGCTAGATAATTTAAAGTTACTAAACTTAGCTTTTATTGGTAACTCTACACAAAAAGAAAAATCATCCGATTTTAAATTTAAAGATTTATACTCCTTAGATTTGCCCATTACATAGGTAAACAAAACATCCGTTATCTTAAGTTTAAATAAAAAATTACATAAAAAGGTAAATATTTTATTTCCAATATACGTTAAAAAAGTGTCGTCATCACTACCAGCATTTTTTTCATATCTGGAACAAAAAATAAAATCTGCATTATTTTGCTCAAGCATGTCATACATATTATCTAGGTAGGTCGGGTCAAAAGATCCGTCCGCATTAAATATACAAAAGAAATCAGTTTCAACTTCGTTTATTCCCGTTCTAAGGGCATTACCGTACCCTTTTCCATTTTGTTCTTCGATAATTTTACAATTGAAGTTTTGTATTGAAAGTTTTGTCAAATTATCTTTAGCTGGAATGACCACTATAGTTTTAATTTTTAAAAACTCTAATTCCTTAAGAACTCTAGGGAGAGATTCTGACTCATTTTTTGCTGGTATAACTAGTGTTAATTTATTCATCATAAATTTATCGATACATATCAATCTTTTTCAATAATGCAAACAAAGCGAGCCTAGTCACTAAATATAGTGATATTATAGTGTTATAATTTTCACCAATTCTATAAATCTTAAAACCATCTATTAATTTTTGAAAAAAAGAATCTGACAATGAATTTGTCATTGATCTCCAAAACACTAAATTAATATTAATTCCATGTAATTCATTTTCTTTTTTTACAATCTTTAACCATAAATAATAGTCTTCTTTGGTTTTAAAATTTGAAAATTTATTTTTACCTCTTAGTACATTTCTATTAACTACTACAGATGAGGTTGCAATATCACAACTTTTTAATAAAGATGCATAACTAAGCCTATCAACAACACGAAAATTACCAATAATTTTTCCATAATAATTTATTACTTTATATGACGAATGGCAAAAATTCACTTTTTGTTTTTGCATATAATCAATTTGAGTCCTTAACTTATCTTTATGCCATAGATCATCCGCATCGCAAAAAGCTATAAATTTACCTTTCGCACAATTAATTCCTTTATTTCTTGATAGCCCCGCGCCAATATTTTTTTTATTTATTATGATTTTAAACTTAGATACTTTTTGTAAAATTTTTTTGACCCAATTGATTTCGGTCTTATCATTGTCATCATATATAAGTATTATTTCGTAATTTGTATAAGTTTGCTTTAAGATGGAGTTTATAGTTTTTTCAAAAAATAAACTTTTTTTATAATAGCTAATAACTATACTTACTTTAGGTGTTATTTTTTTCATTAAAATAATCTCTTAAAGTTTCTTAATAACCTTAGAATAAATATACTAAAGACAATTATTTTACTTTGTCCATTGTCTAGTCGTATTTGATTATTTTCTTTTAAAAAATCAATATATTTAATTCTTGACGATAGTCCACCTTGTCTAAAAATTCCAAATATTTCATTTTTCTTTGTGGCCATTCCTTTCATGTTATATTTTATAATCATTTTATAAAAAATATCATAATCTGCTGACCATTTATACTTGGTGTTATAAAGACCTATTTTATCTTGACATGATTTTTTAATAAAAAAACCAATAGAATGGGTTGTGTAAAAGCCGAAGGTCCACTTTATTTTTTTTGGATAAAACCCATGCATTAACTTATGCTTAAACACACTTCCAAACAAAAAATCTATTTGATTTGTAAGAAAGTATCTATTTACAGTTAAAAGAGTTTCTGGAAAGTAAATATCATCAGAGTTCAAAATTCCAATAATATCACCTGTACATTCTTTTAATCCTTTATTTATTGCAAAGTATAACCCATCATCCGGTTCACTTATCCATTTTTTAATTTTAGATGTATTTTTTTTAATAATATTTAAAGTTTGGTCCGTAGATCCACCATCAATAACTATATGTTCAAAATTTTTGTAAGTTTGCTTGGAAAGACTGTCTATAGTTTCCTGTAAAAATTTATCAGAATTTTTTGTAACTGTTATAATTGATATTTTTAATTTATTTTTCAATTTTTTCTATAATTCCGTCTTTTAAATATTTATATTTATCCATAATTTCTTTGTATGGACCATGATCAATTGTCTCTCCTTGCTCCATTACATAAATTGTGTCACAGTATTTGACTGTATTATTTCTATGAGAAATAATTATGATAGTTTTATCATTTAATCCATCGTAGATTTCTTCTAAAATTTTATTTTCATTATCTATATCAAGCGCACTAGTTGCCTCATCAAAGATTAATATTTTGGGTTTATTGTATAGGGCTCTTGCTATCCCTATCCTTTGCTTCTCACCCCCAGAAATCTTAGCGCCTCTGTTCCCAACAATTGTATCTAATTTATCTTTTGAAAATTTTACAAATGTTTCTAACTGGGCAATCTTTATTGCCTCAGATAACATTTTATAATCAACTTTATCTTCGTCGATTCCAAATGTAATATTATTTTTGATTGTGTCATCTAAAATATAGATGTCTTGTGGTATATATCCAATATTTTTTTGCCAAAGATGTTTGTTATATTTGATATCAGTTCCATCTACTAAAATCTTCCCATTTTTTGGCTCTAGTAATCCTAAAATTATATCTACAAGAGTGCTTTTGCCAGAGCCTGATCTGCCAATAATACCAACACTAGTACTTTTTTTAATTTTCATGTTGATGTTATTCAAAATACTCTTATTTTCATATTTATAATCAAAACTTACATCCTTTATAATAATTTCATTTTTTAAATTAATTTCTTTTTCATGATTTATTTTGAAGTTTTCTTCCTTAGATAAGTTTAGATTGTTAATTTCCTTAACTATTAGCCCAAATGAAGGTTTTCTAAATTTTATTGTCGTAAGAGATGCGGTAATTGCATTCAACCCTGGTATAAATCTAACAACCGATATTGCTAGCAATGAAACAATTGGAAGAATGGTATCTGGTGGCCTTCCTAAGCTAATTAATACTACACAAACTACAGCAACCCCCACTAAAGCAAGCACCTCAAGAAAAAGTCTTGGTGTCGACGTCACTAAAGAAGTAAAGAAATTAATATTTTCAGACTCCCTTGTAATTTTTGCAAATTTATCAAAAAAGAAATTTTCTCTATGTAAAATTTTAGTTTCTTTAATTAGACCTAAGCTTTGATTTATGGTTTTAAATTTTTTTCCCATTAATTCTTGCCCTATTTTCCCACGTTTTGTTAAAATTTTTCTATAAAAAAGATAAAATAAAATAATAGGCAAGCCCAACAATATAAGTGTAAAAGATGAAATTAATGGGTCCGCTACCAAAAGAAGCATAAAAATAGAAAAAAGTATAAGAGCTTCTCGAACTAAAGTGAGATTAGCTGCAATATAAACAAATGAGTAAAGAATGTCGGCCTCTATAGTTCTTATTAAAACTGCTGGGTCTTTATTTTTATGTTCAATATAAGGAAGATTTATATAATATTTAAAAAGTTTAAGAGATGTTTCGTATCTCAGTTTTCTTATTGTTGATCCTTGAAAATAGATTACAAAAAAAAGATAAAGATTTTTAATTAAAAAAATTAATGCTAAACCACTTGCTGCCATAATAACTAAATTTGTTCTTGTCATCTGATATAAAAAATCGACAGATATGTAGGACGATAATATTGATAAAAAATTATCCGTATCTATTATAAGTACCGCAAAAGCTGGTATTGAACCAATTCCAATTATTTCAAAAAATGGCATCAATAAGTTTAAAAAAATTATGAATATAATTTTTATTTTTTGTTTTTTATCAAACAGTATTTTTAGATCTTTATAAATTTTCATTGTTTTGAAAAAACTAATTTAAATACAGCTAAAACCACCATCAATTGGTAAATTAACACCTGTAATATATTTTGAATATTCTGAAGATAGAAACATTGCTGCGTTCGAAATATCTTTTGATTCACACATTCTTTTAATTGCAGAATTTCTAAGATAATTTTTAAAAAAGATTAATTCTTTCTTATTGGATGGAGCATCGTTGAATACACCACCGGGACATAAAGAGTTAACTCTAATATTATATTGACCATAATAAGAGGCCATTGACTTAGTTAGTCCACTTAGACCATGCTTCATAGTAACATAAATCGGGCTTTCCTTAATATTCGTATTTGTGTAATTTGAAAGATTTTGTCCGTTTAGTCCATAGATTGAATTTAAATTGATTATACTACCTGCGATCTTATTTTTCTTCATCATGTTTGCAATAAAAATACTCCACAGCATATATGAGTTTTGATGCAACTCAGTATTTTTAGAAATTTCTTTACTATTAATTTTTTTAAAATCATTAAAGTTCCATTTAACTGTTCTTGGATAAGAGGAGTTAATAAATATATTGGGACAACCAAAGGCATTAAGTATTTTAGGAATTTTTTTTTCTAATAATTCTAATTTATTTTCTTTTAATTTTACAAACTTTATATTATCTTTTTTAATCTTTAAGGGCTTGATGTCTAAAACTAATAAATTGGCGTCTAGAGAAGAAAAGTCTTTTACCATTTGAAAGCCTATTCTTCCGCTTCCACCAACGATTACGACTTTTTTATTTTTGAAATCAATATTCACAGATTTATCAATCTATTTAATTTTATTATTTAATTTTAGTAATTGCATCTTGTTCAAAAATTGAACATTATACAAGTAATCTATGTTTGTAAACTGCTAGAAATACTTATTTTTTATTGAGTCGCTTAATTTCTTTAACATGTTTTGTTTTTCTATATATGATGGATTAAAAAATGAATAGAAAATGAGAGAAAATAAAGAAATTTACATCACAAAATATAATATTGTCATGATTAAGAATGTCTTAATATTTAAAAAATTTAAATGAAGTCTTTAAAAAAAATATTTAATTTTTTTAACTGTGTGTTGATTTTGGAGTTTAAAAATTTAAATTTGATAATTGATAGAATTTTTAATTTTTTTATTAACTTTAATCTATTTAATTTGTTCATTTATAAATTGGGATTTAAGAATGTAAATCCAATTACCTCAAAGTCTTTCCAAAACTTTATAAATGAAAAAAAAAATCCTTTAACTGAAAAGAACATAAAAGAAGATGAAAATATTATATTAGTTGAAAACTTTATTAACCAAGCGTCATATACATATCAAAATTTAGTATGTAGCTTGTTTTTAAAAAAATTATATAATTTTAAGATTTACGGTCTTTTAAGGAGAGGAGATATAAAGGCTGAGATTTTATTTAAAAAATTTAATATTAATAATATTATCTATATTGATGAGCCAAATTTTTTTAATAGGATAAAATATATTTTAAAAGTAATAAATTTGTTCAATTACCCAGTATCAATAAATAAATTCATCAAATTAAAGTATCGAAATACTAATATAGGTGCCTCCACTTATGATAGCTATATAAGGTATAAAAAAATTCCTAGTGAAAAAAATACTAATATCCATATATTGTGTATGCTTGCACAGGCCATGTTTAAGTGTGATCAAATAATATCTAGAGTCATTTCAAATAAAAAAATAAAAAAAATAGTACAATCAGAAACTGTATTTAATCCATTACAGTCTCTTTTTCAGTTAAGTTTATTAAATAATATTGAGGTTTATTCAAGGGCTGGAGCTTCAAACAACATATCTATAAGAAAATATAATAATATAGATCAAAGCGATCAATACAAACTTAATATTTCTAATAAAATTTTTAATAGAGTCTATAAAAAAAAAAAGAAGCGAGCTCTGAGTTTGTTTATAAAAAAATTTGAACGCGCCCTTGACAAGGATAAGTTTGGAAATAGTGACACTAGAATGCCCACTGATATTAAAATAATTAAAAAATACATTAAAAAAGATAAAATTTATGATTATTTAAAAATAGAAAAAAAACCTATTGCTTGTTTTTTTTTAAATCATTTGATTGATAGAAATTTTCATTATGGTCCGAGAGTAAATTTTCAAGATACTTTAACTTGGGTTAATTTTGTTTTTAGTGAGATAAAAAAAAATAAAAAAGTGAATTGGTTAATTAAACCTCATCCTACAGAAAAATATTACAGCACTAAATTTAATTTAATGTCAAAAATAAAAAAACTAGAAAAAGAATATAATCATATAAGACTATATCCTGATGAATTAAGCAATTTAACACTCATTGAGTCTATTGATCTAGCAATAACTTCGCATGGTACGGTAGGATTTGAGTATCCCGCTTTTGGTGTGAAAAGTATGTTTGTTAATAAATCCGATTATTCAAATATGAATTTCTGTAAAATGGTAGACAATCAAAAGGAAATTCGTCAAAAATTAAAAGATATAAATTCTATAAAAAAGCTGACCAAAACTGATATTGAAAAACACAGAATTTTTACAGTTTTAAGATATATGTTTATATTTAACAAATGTTCATTAATACCGGTATCTAGTATTCATAGAAATATTAATGAAGAAAAATTTTGGAAAGATTGTAAAAATTCAATGATAAAATTCAGTTTTAAAAAGGATAAATTTTATCAAATGCTCAAACAACAAGTTAAGTATAAAACTAGACATACCTATAATTACAATTTAATAAATCTCTCAAAAATAAAAATGAATGATTTTAATAATTAAATGAAAGTCTTAATATCAGGAGGTGCTGGCTATATAGGCTCTACTGTAGCCAATTATCTCTTGGACAAGAATTATAAAGTTACAATTATTGATAATTTATCTAAAGGTTATAAATTTTTACTTCCTAAAAAAGCTACTTTTATAAAAACAGATATATCAAATAAAATAAAAATTTCTAAATTATTACAAAAGGAAAAATTTGATTATTTAATACATCTAGCTGCTTTAAGTAATGTAGAGGAATCAGTTTTTAATCCAAAAAAATATCTAATAAATAATTTTGAGAAATCTAAAATTTTTTTCGATACGTGTATGAAATATGGATTAAACAAAATAATTTTTTCCTCAACTGCTGCTGTATATAAAAACTCATTGAATGGATTTGTAAGTGAAACATCCAAAATACAGCCATTGAGCCCGTATGGAAAATCTAAATTTCATTTTGAATCTTATCTTAAAAAACAAAAAAAAATTAATTATATAATTTTAAGATATTTTAATGTGGCCGGATGTGATTACAAATTTAGATCAGGTCCAATTCATCAAAAGAGTTTATTTAAAAATCTAGTGCGTGTTTTAACTGGAGGGGATAAAATACTAAAAGTACATGGAACAAAATATAAGACTAAAGATGGATCTGCTGTAAGAGACTTTATTCATGTGCAAGATTTGGCTAGAATACATTTTTCTGCGGGAAAATATTTAATGAAACATAAGAAGAATATAGTCCTTAACTGTGGCTATGGCAAAGGAACATCGGTACTCGATGTAATTAAAGTAGCAAAAAATAATTTTTCTAAAAAGCTGAATATTGAATTCGTGGAAAAAAGAAAAGGTGACTTACCTAAAGTAGTTGCTATGAATGATTTGATTAAAAAAAAATTAAAATGGAAACCAAAATTTAATGATCTAAACTTAATTTTAGAGCATTCGGTAAAATGGGAGAAAAAATTAAAAAAAATTTATGCAAAATAGAATCTTATGCTTGATACCAGCAAGAGGTGGTTCAAAAGGTATAAAAAATAAAAATTTGGCTACATTAAAAGGAAAGCCTCTTTTGTATTGGACCTTAAGTTTAGCAAAAAAAATAAAGCTTTTTGATAAAATAGTTGTTTCAACTGACTCAAAAAAGATACAAAATTATGCTAAAAAAAATAAAGTTGAATCTCCATTTTTAAGACCCAAAAATATTTCTACTGATACAACACCAATGAAGAGTGTAATTTTACACACTTTAAAATATTATAAAAAAAATAATTACTTACCGACTGCAGTTGTATTATTACAACCAACTTCTCCATTTAGAAAAAAATCAACTTTAATTAAAGCGTGTAAAATTTTCATAAAAGAGAAATTAGACTCTTTATTCACAGTAGAAAAAATTAAACACACGCAGCATCCCGACTATGTTTTTCAAAATAAAAATAATTTTTTAAAAAATACGTTAAAAAAATTAAACAAAAAAAAAAACAGACAATCAATTAAAGATTTTTTTGCATTAGATGGTGGGGTAATTTTTATTTTCAGATCTAACACGATTAAAAAAGGACTTATTAGTGGAAAACTTGCCTACATTGAAGTTAAAAAGCCTGAAAGCTTAGACATTGATAGTTTAGACGATTTAAAATTTGCTGAAAAAATAAATATAAATTTATAATTAAATAACATCTCTTAATTTAATTATTGATGTAATTTTCATATTTTTTGTGACAACTGGAATTAACGTAATATTAAATTTTATAATTAATTTTTTAGCTTCTTTTAAGTCTTTCTTTAATAAAAACTTAAAAGATTTATTCATAATGCTTGTGACTTGAATATTATCTATATTTTTGTTTATAAGTAGAGACCTTACTATATCTCCCTCACTCAATGTGCCTAAAATTTTTAAATTTTTATTAACTATAAAAACTAATCTTTGATTGTCTTTAGATGAAATAATTGCTTCAATAGCCTCATTGGCAGTACTCTTTTCTGACAAACAATATCTATTTATATTTTTCATATTTCTTTTTAATAGGTAATTTCTTTAAAAAATAAATCTTTATCAATTTTAGTATTAAGTAAATGTTCTACAATTTTATTAGATGATTTTCCATCACCATATGGATTTTTTATATTGTGAATACTTTTTTTAAATTTAATAGAAATAGCTTTGTTAATGGCCTTGGCAATTTTATCTTTGTCATAAGTCAATATATCAATCACATTTTTTGCTCTTAATCTTTTATTTTGTCTTCTTCCAACATTAACACAGGGCACTTTGAATGTGGGCGCTTCAATTATTCCTGAACTTGAGTTGCCAACAATGCACGAAGCGTGCTTCAAAATATATAAATATTTTTCTCTATTTATGTTGTCAAAAATAAAAATATCATTTGTTCTTTTTTTTAAAATATTTGATTTTATTACACTTGAACCAGCATCATTATTAGGTAAAATCCATATTTTAGGTAAATTTACTTTTTTTAAAGACTCAAAGAATATATTAAAATTTTTTTCTGTTTTATAAAACTCTTCTGTAACTGAATGATAAGCAACCAAAAGGTACCCTTTTAATTTTTCAATATTTAGTTCTTCAAAAATTTTTTTTTTCTTATTTTCATTGTTTATAAAATTTAATTCATCTAATTGTGGAGATCCAACTGTTTTAATTCTAAATTCTTGCTCACCCATTTTTTTTAATCTATTTGAAAACTCTTTGTTTGCACAAAAATGTAAATGTGCAAATTTACCAATTGCATGTCGTGATTGTCCATCTATGTTTCCTGAAAGTTCTCCAGCTTGGATATGAGCCGTAGCAATATTGTTATACGCTGAAACAACGCACGCCGTGAAACTTTCAGCCCGGTCACCCGCAATTACCACCCAGTCAGGTTTAATTCTTAAAAGCATGTCAGTAAAGGAAATCATGAAAACACCAAGAGATTTAGTCATAGTATATGTATTGTACCCATCTAAAGCCATGTAAATCTTCTCATTAGTTTTAAAACCATCTTTTTTAACTTCATTTATTGAAGATCCAAAACTATCTAACAAATGCATATTTGTTAGACAAATATCTGTTTTTATCCTTTTCTTTTTTAGAATATCTAAAATTGGTTTTATATAGCCCCACTCACTTCGAGATCCCGTTACAAATAAAACTTTCATTAAGAAATATCTTTCATTTTGATAAGTGTATTTTTTTGAATATTTTTATTTATTTTTTTTCCTAATATATCAAAATATTTATATGAAGGTATGCCAAGTGATGGCCTTTTAGAAAAAATATTTTTAGGAGTAAGTTTTTCTCCTTTATTAATGTCTTTAATTGAAACAATGCTTCTTCTCGCCCATTTTACAATCGGCATTTCATTTTTATATATTTTCTTATTTGAGCCAAGACTCTTTTCAATTAGTCTAACTGCTGACACCATTTCTTTTAATTGATTAAAGTTAATAGAAACATCTCTATCAGGGCCATAATTAAGATTGTCTAAATTGACATGTTTTTCAATTATCTTAGCACCTAGGGTAACCGCAGCTAATGAAGAGTATATATCATTAGTATGATCTGAGTGACCAATAACAATATTTTTGAAATTAGAAATCATTTTTTTAATATAATATAAATTTAGATCTTCATATTTGGGCGGGTACTCACTAGTACAATTTAGAAATGCAAATTCATTTTTGCTATTTTTTTTTATAAATTTATACATTTTCATCATTTCAGCAGGGTTTGTCATGCCTGTTGAAAAAATTACAGGTTTTTTAAGTTTCAAGACACCATGAATAAAAGGGACGTCAGTAAATTCACCTGATCCAATTTTAAACATGTCTACCCCTATTTCATTTAACTCATGAGCTGCTTTTAGACAAAAAGGTGTACACAAATATTTAATACCAATTTTTTTAGAGTATTTTTTTAGAGTCTCATGCTCATTTATTTTTAATGAGTTTTTTTTTAAAAAATTATATAAAGGTGTTTTAAAATTTTTTGATTTCGGAACTTTCTCAAGCATTTCTTCATCTGGTATATGATGTTGAAATTTAACATAATCGGCACCAGAATTTTTCGATAATACAATCATCTTTTTTGCATTATTGATATTTCCAAAATGATTTTCACAGGCTTCTGCTATGATCATCGTTTTTTTAAATTTTTTAAACATGATAATTTAGTTTACCTAAAAGGTATGTTCATTTGAAGATGAAACTATAATAATTTTATTCAATATTGAAATAATATCTTAATTAAAAATTTTTTTCAGTGCATAAATCAAGCCAATTGAGCTATTAGTACTGGTCAGCTACACGCATTACTGCGCTTCCACATCCAGCCTATCAACGTGGTGGTCTACCACGGCTCTATAGGAAGAACT
>Ga0307986_10000436_pt1 | contig 31125 bp, 28 predicted proteins | sample EllFjometageno82_FD_203170 | JGI IMG/M metagenome (GOLD analysis project Ga0307986, IMG submission 203170) | Marine microbial communities from Ellis Fjord, Antarctic Ocean - #82 | ecosystem: Environmental > Aquatic > Marine > Unclassified | place: Southern Ocean | collected 2014-10-09 | reverse complement strand
CTGCGCACCGTGGTCATTGTTGGGCTCCCGATCTTTGGAGCGATCGGCATGTGGCGTCTGGTACGCCCCTTTGAAAGCCCACGTGCTCAAGCAGTTGGGGTTGTGGCTTTTCTCGCCAATCCGTTGGCCTTCAACGCTGTAGCTAATGGCTCGTTGTCCGCGCTCATCATGATTGGGGCCAGCCCCTGGGTGCTCGCCGCGTTCGGGCGCGCTGCTCAGCAGTCACCGCACGGTCTTTACGATGGTGGGCGTGGTGCAAATGTGCCCTCGCCGTCTATCCCGCGAGAGATTCTTACCTTTGGGCTGAGCCTCGGGCTCATAACCGTATTCGTTCCGTTCGGGCTCGTTCTCGCCGGAATCATGATGTTGGCGTTTGTCGTTGGATCGTTGTTGTCGGGTCACCTGCTGGGCACTGGGCGAATGTTTGTGGGCTCGCTGGGCGCCGTGGTGTTGGCCCTTGCGCTGCAGCTTCCGTCCGGTCTCGATGCGCTGACCGGCGAGTGGGCTCTATTGGGAGGCACCCGGTCCGATGGTGGAACCGAACTGGCACTCGCTGATGTTCTCCGTTTTCATGTTGGCCCCCATGGCGGCAGTGTGCTCGGCTGGTTTCTTCTGGCCGCAGCCATATTGCCACTCTTGTTGGCTCGCGGTGCCCGATTTGCCTGGGCAGTCCGCGGGTGGGTCACGTTCCTAGCGTCCGTCGCCGTTGTAATGGTTGTAGCCCAAGGGCTTCTGCCTGTGGGAGCGCCGCGACCAGAGGTGATCTTGGCCCCTGCAGTATCGGGTCTAGCACTGGCCACGGCAATGGGAATGGTGGCGTTCGAGGTCGATCTCAATCGTTACATGTTTGGTTGGAGACAGCTTGTGCCCGTCACCGCTCTCGTGGCGTTGTGCATAGGGGTGCTTCCGGTCGTGGGTGCGTCGTTTGATGGTCAGTGGGAAGCCCCAGGACGCGACTTCGCATCGGTACTAGAGATTGTCACAGCGGCTGACGCTCCGGCGGCTTCGCGCACTCTATGGATTGGCGACCCCGATGTCGTGCCCATGAGCGGTTGGGAATTCGAAGACGGTGTTATTTACGCTACGTCCTACGGTATGGAGACGACGATCCTCGACCGATGGCCGGGTCCGTCCACCGACGAAAGTCGACTCATAGCGGAGGTAATCCAGGTTGGGTTAGACGGGGCCACCAGTCGCCTCGGCGCGCTGTTGGGACCAATGGCTATCCGGTACATAGTGGTGCCTGAACGGCTCGCTCCAGCGCCTGATGGAGCGATTGAGCGTCCGGCGCCCGAAGCAATTGTTGCGATGTTGGCCGAACAGCTCGACCTCGAACAAATCGAACTCAGCCCCGGAGTTGTGGTGTACCGCAACACCGCATTTTTGCCGGTTCATGCTGCTGTTGCTGCCGGGGCGACGGACGGAACCGTTGGCTTTCGTGATGCTGTCGGTGTGGATCTAGACGATGCGACCCCTATCTTTCACGCCGATGACTACCGATCAGCGAGTGGCCCTGTCGTGGCAGGTACTGATGCCTATATAGCGGCCGCGGGCGATGGCTGGGAGCTGGAGACAGCCCAGGGATCAGTGGCGCGAAATTCGGCGTTTGGATGGGCCTCATCATTCGCCGTGGACGCTACTGGTTCCGGTGAATTGCGCTATGACACGCCTAGCCAGCAACGCTTGTTCCAAGTGCTCCAACTATTGGGCTGGGTAGTAATCGTTGGATTCACGGTTCGCCTTGTGTCAATAGAGCGAGAGGGCCGCTGATGCGTATTCCCCGTTGGCCAGCGATCATCATTTTGTTGGCCTGTATCGGAGGCCTAATTTGGCTGGATCAGCGCGCCACTGACTACGACCATTCGGCCATCGTGGTCGAGGGTAAGCCAGCTTTCCCTGTTGCTGCCGGCGAAGGTTCACTCGGCTCGACTTGGTACTGCACAGGTGGAACCGGCGACACCGCGGGCATAGCCGATCAGGTTGTCACTATCGCCAACGCTGATCTTGTGCCGGCTGTAGGCACGGTCACGGTTTTCGGAGCCCAATTGATCGAGGGCGGCAGTCCGGTCTTCATAACTCCGGAGATTCGATCGATCGAGGTCGCCCCGAACAGTGCGACGACTTTTGCTCTCGGTGAAGTTCTCAACGTCGAATATGTTGCGGCGCTATTGGAGTTTGACTCAGCCAGTGTTGTGGTCACCCATACGGTTACAGGTCCGGCTGGTGTCGGGGCAAGCCCCTGCGCGTCGAACGCATCATCCAACTGGTATTTCGCAGGCGGTACAACGGCCCGCGACGCGCTTCAGCTGTTGCTCGTCTTCAATCCGTTTGCTGATGATGCCGTTGTAGACATCACCTTCGCTACCGATGATGGTGCTCGTGCGCCTCAGGTGTTTGACGGGGTTCCCGTTCCCGCCAGGAGCCTGGTACCGATCGATGTCACCGAGGTTGTTGCGCGGTGGCCGCAGCTCAGCACCAGCGTTGAAGCCCGCACGGGCCGGGTCGTTGTTGATCGCTTGGTACGATTTGACGGGTCCGAGGGTCTGGCCGGACTAAGCGTGGCCACCGGGTCTCCTGAGGCGTCAGAGGTCTGGGTGTTCCCGGTTGGCTTGGCCGAGCCAGGGGTGACTCAAAGCTATTCGGTATTCAATCCAAGCTTCGAAGAGACGGCCGAGGTTGATATCGAAGTTCGCCTCGATTCGCCCGAAACCAACGGTGCAGTCGAGCCATTCGAGCTCAGCATTGCGCCCCGACGCCGTGTCATCGTGGAAATCGGCGACGGAGCCTTGCATCCTTCGTCGGCCAACGCCACGATTACTGGCACGGCACGCGTGCCCGCCGGCATCGGCCATACGGTCACCGTGCGCACATTTAATCAGGTGCCGATTGTCGCGGAACAACTAACCACCGCAGTCGACGCCAACTCGGTAGCAGAGGTCGAAGGTGAAGCGGAGACGACTGAAGGTCAGGTCGCTGCCAGTACTGGACCTTTGCGGGGCGGAGTGACCTTTGCAACCGGAGCGCCGGTCGGGAGTACTCGACAGTTGCTCGTCGTGCAGCCAGGTACCAGCACCTCGCTCACCATTGCGAACCCGTCGTTCTCTACTATCGCCCGTGTCTCTGTTGTGGTCGTTGCTGATGGGGCGGCCCAGGCGCTCGGCGAATTTACCGATATTGAAATCGGCGCTCAACGTCGGTTAGTCATCAACAATCTCGATGAACTCGTGCCTATTGGCGAGACGTACTTTTTGATGGTCGAGTCTTCCGCTCCCGTGATTGCTCAAGGGATGGCACGGCCTGAGGGGCCCACCGGCATGAACACCTTTGTAGCAACACCAGTCGGCGGCGAACTCGTCGTTCTGGACTTCTTCGCCCAATAGAGCGATTCTTGACTGAGAAATTCGCCTAATTCGCGACGAGGGTTTTGACGGTGTCCGCCAGTTCGCCTGGGCGGATCGGACCTACCCAGGAAGCGCGCACCACGCCGTTGCTGTCGGCCAAGACGGTGGTTGGGACGCCGTCGATGCGGTAGCGGTCGTGAAGGAGTTTTGCCTCGTTGACCTCGAGCTTCTGGATGGCTACCCCACCTTGATCGATTGCGTCGACTTGCTGCCATACCTCGTCGCACACCAGGCAGGTGTCCGCCATGAACTCGGCGATTAGCCAAGGGGCTTCGGGGTAGGCGAAATCTTGACGATCCAGTTGCGTCGGCGCAGCGAAAGAGCCTTGCGTCGGCGCGGCTGGCTTACGGCGCTGCAACACCGTAGCTATCGCCAGCGCTCCGAGAGCAAGCCCCGTAGCGAGCAACAGTTGGCTCACGGGCGAATCTAGCTCTCGGTAGACGAGAGCACAGCATCGTCCGCGTTTCCGTCGTCAGCGTTTCCGTCGTCGGATGGAGGGCCTTCTTTGACCGCCAATTCGATGAGACGGGTTACTTCCGCGCCGTTGATGGTCTCGTGTTCAAGAAGTGAACGAGCCACCAAATCGAGTCCGTGCCGGTGTTCGGTCAAGAGTTGTCGGCATCGTTGCTGAGCGTCACGCAGGATTTGTTCGACCTCTGCGTCGATTTTGTGCGCAGTTTCTTCGCTGTAGTTCTTGCCCGACACCAGGCTATCGCCGAGGAATACCTCGCCTTGACTGCCCCATGCTTGGGGACCAACCTTGTCGCTCATGCCCCACTCGCGCACCATTTTGGAGGCGAGTTCGGTGGCCCGGACAAGATCGTCGCTAGCGCCGGTAGACACCACGTCAAACACCAAGTCTTCGGCGATGCGGCCGCCCATCATGACCGTGAGACGGTCCTCGATGTAGTGCTGGGTGTAAATGTGGCGTTCTTCTTCGGGAAGCTGCATGGTGACGCCGAGGGCCATGCCGCTCGGGATGATGGTGACCTTATGCAATGGATCGGCGTGGGGGAGTACAGCAGCACACAGAGCGTGGCCGGACTCGTGATACGCAATCGCCTCTCTTTCCTTATCGGAAAGCACCATGGATTCACGTTTTTGTCCCATGAGGATTCGGTCGCGGCCGGATTCGAAATGTTCATTGGTGACCATCGGGTCGCCTGCTCGCACCGCGAACAATGCAGCTTCATTGACGAGGTTGGCAAGATCGGCACCGCTCATACCCGGGGTTCCACGGGCAATGATGTCGAGGTCGAGATTTTCGTCGACACGCTTGCCCTTGATATGGACTTTGAGAATGTCCTTGCGATCGGAGAGTTCTGGCAGCGGAACGACTACTTGACGGTCGAAACGTCCCGGGCGCAACAGCGCAGGGTCGAGAATGTCGGGCCGGTTCGTGGCGGCAATCATCACGATGCCTTCGGTGGCCTCGAAGCCGTCCATTTCGGACAACATCTGGTTGAGGGTTTGTTCGCGTTCGTCGTGGCCACCACCGAGACCGGCGCCACGCTTGCGACCAATGGAGTCGATTTCATCGACGAAGATAATGGCTCGACCCATTTTGCGGGCCGTTTGGAACAGGTCGCGGACCCGACTGGCACCAACGCCAACAAACATTTCCATAAAGTCAGAACCAGTGACAGACATAAATGGAACGCCCGCCTCACCAGCTACGGCACGAGCAATAAGGGTCTTACCGGTGCCTGGAGGACCGACGAGCAAGACACCCTTGGGAATGCGGGCCCCAATTTCGGAGTACTTATCGGGATTCTTGAGAAACTCGATGATCTCGGTGATCTCCTGCTTCACCCCGGCGTAGCCAGCGACATCGTCGAAGGTGGTTCCGGGCGTTTCACTGGAGTACGTCTTGGCTTTGGAACGCCCGACGCTCATAACCCCGCCCATTTGCCCTTGGGCCCGTCGCTGCATGAAGACAAACATGCCAACGATGAACAACGGGAAGATCATGAACGGAAGCCAAGTGGCCAGAAAGCCCGCCGTAGGCGTCTCAAAGTTGAGGCCACTGGCCGGAATGTTCTCGGTCCACACCGACCGGTCGGCGTCGCTGGGCGCTAGCGGTCCCGACGTCTTGAATTCGACCTCGACCCCGTCGGAATCGGTCAGAAGTCCGCTAATTCGACCGTTGGTATTGTCGACGGTTATCTCAGCAACTTCGCCGGCAATCACGGCGGCAGTAAATTCGTCGTAGCTGACCTCGGTGCGGTTGTCGCTGTCAAAGAGCGAGCCACTTAGGACGGCAACAAGAACGGCAGCAATAAGCGCATACATAACCCAACGCGGAACGCCACCTTCGCCGGATCCTGGTCGGGCAGATGGGCGGTTTCCTGAGGGCGGCGGCGGCGGCGGAGGAGGAGGCGGCGGCGGGGGGGGAGTCGACATGGCACCATGTTACGTCCCGATGGGCGGGTTAGTCGTCGCGGCGGTCCCGCAAAAGGGTGAATGGATAGATCTGCTGGGTTCACCGCGGGTGGGCACTGCGCCTGCCTGCCTAGCCTTGGCGGCATGGGTCATCGTGACGGGTTGCTAATCGCCGGACTGGGCTTCGTTAGCGCTTTGTTCCTCAGCGGTGTGGCATTCGCCGTGTTGGTCGATTCCTCGGTATATGACACGGTAAGTTCAGCGGGCACGGGAGCGTACGTGGGTCGGATCGGTGGCCAAACACTGCTCTCGGATCAACCAGGTACGGCCCTGGGAATCCCCCTATGGATGGTGGCACTCCTCCAGATTCCGCTTTGGGTAGGACTAGGGGGATCGGCATGGCTGGTGGCACGGCGATCGAAGCGGTCGGTGGCTGCTGCGTTTGGGGTACACCTACAGCTATCTGACGCTCCCCGAGGTCTCTTGTTGGGAGCGGTCACCCAGTTGCTCTTGGTTCCGGTCTTGTATGTGCCAATTTTTTGGTTGTTGGGCGAGCAAGACGTATCGGCGGCGGCTCGAGGATTGTCGGACCGGGCCGACTCCGCCTTGGGCATAGGTCTGTTGGTACTAGTGGTTGGAATCGGTGCGCCGATTGTGGAAGAGATTTACTACCGAGGGCTGGTACAACAATCGCTGAGCGCCAAGATTGGTTCGACCGCAGCAATCCTGATGACGTCATTCGTCTTCGGGTTAAGCCATTTTCAGCTTCTGCAGTTACCCGCCCTCGTCCTGTTCGGAACAATTGTCGGCGTGGCGGCGCGCCGGTTTGGGAGACTTGGGCTAAGCATCTGGACTCACGTCGGATTCAACCTGGTCACGGTGGTGGCATTGTTGGCGGCCTAGTTCGTGTTGCAGCACCGGGTTTGGTTGGTCCCATGGCTTGGGGTCAGTCGACGCTAAAATTGTCGGGTGTTCGATACCGCTGCTGTATTCAAGGCCTACGACATTCGAGGAACGGTGCCGGACCAGTTGACGGTGCCGCTGGCCCGTCGGATAGGCGCCGCGTACGCAGCTTTCGTTCGACAGCAAGAGCCAGCAACCCGCGAGATCGTGCTGGGCCGCGATATGCGAGACTCGGGCGTGGAGCTCTCCCGGGCTTTTGCCGATGGCGTGATCGAGCAAGGTCTTGGAGTGGTGTGGCTGGGGTTGGCGTCCACAGATCTAGTGTATTTTGCCTCAGGAAGTCTTGATCTTCCGGGGGTTATGTTTACGGCGTCGCACAATCCTGCTGGTTATAACGGTATCAAAGCGTGCTTGTCGGCGGCAGTTCCGATTGGTGTTGAGAGCGGTTTGGCCGCAATCGAAGCGATGGTGCATAACCCGCCGCCGTCCGTTGCGGTGCCCGGAACCGAACGCCATCTCGACATGTTGGATGGGTTCGTGGCCCATGTCCACAGCTTCGTCGACCCGGCCGGCTTTCGGCCGCTCAAGGTGGTAGCCGACACCGCCAATGGCATGGGCGGATTGGTAGTCCCGGCGGTGTTTGCTGATCTGCCGTTTGATCTAGAGGTCATGTACGAAGACCTCGACGGCAACTTTCCCAACCATGAAGCTAATCCCCTCGATATTGCCAATCAGGCGGATCTGATGAAACGGGTGGTCGAGGTAGGGGCCGACATTGGCCTGGCTTTCGATGGCGATGCCGACCGAGTTTTTGTGGTCGACGAACTGGCGCAACCCCTTAGCGGGTCGACACTCACCGCCATGGTCGGAGCCCGTTTGTTACGGGAGAACTCTGGTGGAACCATTATTCACAATCTGATTTGCAGCGTTGCCGTTGGCGAGGTTGCTGCTGAAGCGGGCGGGTCCGCCGTGGTAAGCCGCGTCGGACATTCCTACATCAAACAACTCATGGCCGAGACCGGGGCAATTTTTGCCGGTGAACATTCGGGTCACTACTACTTTCGCGACAACTATCGCGCCGATTCTGGACTTATTGCCGCGCTCATCGTGCTCGAAATGGTGTGCGAATCTGACGTGCCATTGAGTGAGTTGCGTAAACCGTTCGAACGCTATTGGCAATCCGGCGAGATCAACTCGTTGGTCGATGATCCCGCAGCGGTTGTTGAGCGCATAAAGGACCACTTCGCTCACTGCGAACACGATTACCTCGATGGTCTCACGGTGAAGGGCGACACATGGTGGTTCAACCTGCGCGCCTCAAACACCGAACCGCTCCTACGCTTGAATCTTGAAGCTGCCAATGCCGAAGCTGGCACTGTCCTTGTCGCCGAGGTTCGCAGCCTGATCAACTGCCAAGACCCATCCCCATCCGGAGAAGCCATGACCCTCGACCCACGCCTGCTAGAAATTCTTGCCTGTCCCGAAGACAAGGGCCCGTTGTTGTGGTTTGCCGATGAGAACATCTTGTACAACCCACGTCTCACCCGTTCCTACGAAGTTAAGGAAAACATTCCTGTGATGTTGGTCGACGAAGCAACCACGGTCGATGCCGCCGAACATGATCGCCTGGTGGCGAAGGCTGAGGCCGACGGTATTAGTCCAACTTTTAGCGTCTAGGCGAACAAATGGATCGACTTGATTGTGAAATTCGGCCCTATGCGTGGGGGTCGACGACGGCAATCGCCACGCTGCAAGGGCGCCAGCCCTCGGGTCGGCCCGAGGCCGAAATGTGGATCGGTGCCCACACTTTGGCACCTTCACAGGTGTTCCGTGATGGCCAGTGGCTTGCCCTCGATGAACTCATTGCCAATGACCCGTACGGCGAACTTGGTAACGCCACAACAACATCGTTGCCTTTCTTGACAAAGGTGTTGGCGGCACGGTCGCCGCTGTCGCTGCAGGTACATCCAACGATGGCACAGGCGGTGTTGGGATTTGCGAAAGAACAGGCGTCTTCACTTTCCGACGTTGATGCGAGGCTTTACCATGATGCCAGCCATAAGCCGGAGCTCATTTGTGCCCTCTCTCCGTTTGCTGCACTAAGCGGCTTTCGCCCGATAGCTGCCACGTTGAATTTCCTTGAGGCGTTAGCGCTTCCCCAGTTGACCTGGCTAGCTGACCGCTTGGAGGCCCGGCCGACGGAGGCCGAACTGTTGGCCGTTCTGAGCGACGTTCTGCGACGAGAAGCAGTGGCTGTTCCGGAAGCTATTGCGGCTTTGGCCGAACGATTCACAGAACCTGTCGCCGGATTCGAGCGCGAGGCCCACTGGCTTCAAATAATTGTTGCCCAATATCCCGATGACCCGGCCGTCTTGGTAGCGCTATTGCTCAATCTTGTCGAACTTGAACCGGGAGAGGCCTTGTTCTTGGGAGCGGGCAACCTCCACAGTTATCTGGCTGGCACCGGAATCGAAGTCATGGCCAACAGCGACAACGTCATCCGCGGTGGATTGACAACCAAGAAAGTCGACATACCCACGCTGGTGGATGTGATCGACCCCATCGCCGGCTTGCCGTTGGTGCAGCGCCCTGACAATGCTTCGCATCAGTGGACCTATCATTCCCCGGTTGCTGAGTTCACGTTGACACGGATAGATCTTTCGATCGAACCTGAGATTTCCGTCGTGGGGCCCGCGACGGTGTTATCGATCGGCGGGCTAGTGGTTGACGATGCCGGCGTGCGTCTGTCACGCGGTCAGGCGGGGTGGGTGGCGGCCCGAGAGGGTGCGGTTCGATTACGTGGCGATGGGTTCATCTTCGTTACCACGGTGGGTGTCAACACCGAACCGTAGAGAACTTGTTGGCAAAGGTGCGCTTGAAGTGCTGCATCTGTCACCATGGTGCCATGACAGACCAACGACTCGACACTTACGGCATGTTCGATGCCATGGTGCACACACCCGAACAGATCGTCTCCATGGTCGAAACTTCCCAGGACCTCGAAGGTCTTCCCAAGGCGGAAGAAATTGACAACATTTTGGTGCTTGGCGTGGGTGACTCCGGCACCGCAGGTGACCTGGTGGCATCTACGGCTGGACCGTTCATGCCGGTGCCGGTGGTGACGGTAAAGAACTACAACCCGCCGAGCTATGTAAATGATCGAACCCTCGTTTTTGCTGTGTCGTTTTCCGGCAATACCCCCGAGACCATCGAAGCAGCAACGGCCGCGGCGGAGACCGGTGGTCGAATTGTGGCCGTAACCTCGGGCGGAAAACTGGCGGAGTTGGCCAAGGAGTGGGGTGCGGTTCACGTGCCGGTCGACCCCGGCTTGCCGTCGCCTCGTGCGGCGTTCGCGTCTCTAGCGGTTGGACCACTAATTGTGTTGGAAGATGTGGGCTTGTTCGGAGGCGCCACTCAATGGTTGATCCACGCCGTCGAGCAGTTGCGCCGGCGCCGCAATGCGCTGGTAATGGCCGACAGCGTTGCTAAAGAAATCGCCCAACTCATTGACGGCACTGCGCCGCTGATGCAAGGCGGCGGCGGAATCGGCTCGGTAGCCGCCGACCGATGGAAGACGCAGATCAATGCCAACGCGAAGTTACCCGCCTTTAGCTCGGCCCTCCCAAACCTCGGACACAACGAGATCGAGGGATGGGGTCGCGTCGATGATCGGACCAGAGAGCTGCTTAGCCTCGTTCAGCTTCGTCACGAACACGAGCATCCGCTGGTGCAGCGTGGCTTCGATGCCGTGAACGCGATGGTTGGTGATTCTGTGGCCAGTGTGACCCCGGTGCATGCCCAAGGCGAGGGTCCCGTTGCCCAGATGTTTGACCTTATGATGCTTGGAGACGCTGTTTCCTTGGAGCTTGCTGCCATCGCAAATGTTGATCCTGGACCGTCACCCGCTATTGATGAGCTTGAAGAACGACTCCGGTCAGGGTGAAATCGCGTCAATACTAGTTGACGCTTCCGAGGCCGCTACGTTCGCCAATTCGCCAAGTACTTCGTTGCTTTCTGGTCCGTTGACTGCGCAACACCTAGAGCTAGTGCGTCAACTTCTTCCCTAAGGTCACGCCCGGGTCCCCGTCCACTTCTTGAATGGGGTATTTGTCGCGTCGTAATCCGGCTAGGGTCAGCCGTGGGCTGGCCAGATGGACGTGGGTCGGAGGACCCCAGCCCACATTCTTTTCACGTACCTATGGAGGTTCGTACCATGGCCCTTACCCAAGATGACTACAAAGTCGCCGATCTATCTCTGCATGCGTTTGGTCGCAAAGAGATGGACCTTGCCGAGCACGAAATGCCTGGCCTTATGGCCCTGCGCGCCGAGTTTGGCGATGCCAAGCCATTGACTGGCGCTCGTATTGCCGGTTCGTTGCATATGACCATTCAGACCGCAGTGCTCATCGAGACTTTGGTTGCCCTTGGCGCCGACGTTCGTTGGGTTACCTGCAATATTTTCTCTACCCAGGACCATGCCGCTGCTGCGATTGCTGTTGGCCGCGATGGAACCCCAGACGACCTCTGTGGTACCCCTGTTTGGGCTTGGAAGGGCGAAACGCTCGAAGAGTACTGGTGGGCTACCGAGAAGCTGTTCACCTGGCCTGACGGCAACGGCCCGAACTTGATTTTGGACGACGGCGGCGACGCCACGATGCTTGTACACCAGGGTCTCGCGTACGAAAAGGCCGGCGAAGTTCCCCAGGCACAAGACGGCGACTCCGAAGAGCACGGCGTATTCCTCGAACGGCTCCGCACTATCCATGCCCGTGACGACCAGTTCTGGCATCGGATCGCTCCCGGCATCAATGGTGTTTCTGAAGAGACCACAACGGGTGTTCATCGCCTTTACGAGTTAGCCCGTGATGGTGAACTCCTGTTCCCAGCGATCAATGTCAATGACTCGGTGACCAAGTCGAAGTTCGACAATCTCTACGGCTGCCGTCACTCACTCGTGGATGGCATCAACCGCGCCACCGACGTCATGATCGGCGGCAAGACCGCGGTTGTGTGTGGCTATGGCGACGTCGGTAAGGGCTGTGCGCAGTCGCTTCGTGGCCAAGGCGCTCGTGTCGTGGTAACGGAAATCGATCCTATCTGTGCTTTGCAGGCCGCTATGGAGGGGTATCAGGTTGTTCGCATAGAAGATGTCATGGAGACGGCTGACTTTTTCATTACGACGACCGGCAATAAGGATGTCATCACGGCCGAGCACATGGGCAAGATGAAGCACCAGGCCATCGTGGGCAACATTGGTCACTTCGACAACGAGATCGATATGGCAGGTATTTTCGCGATGAGCGATGTGCAGCGCATCAACATTAAGCCGCAGGTCGACGAGTTCGTATTCCCCGATGGACACTCGATCATTGTGTTGTCTGAAGGTCGCCTGTTGAACCTCGGCAATGCCACTGGTCATCCCAGCTTCGTCATGTCGTGCAGTTTCTCTAACCAGGTTCTGGCTCAGATGGAGCTTCACTCGAACCACGAGAGTTACGACACCAAAACCGTTGTGGTGCTGCCCACTGAACTCGATGAGAAGGTCGCCCGAGCGCACATTGATGCTCTCGGTATTCGCCTCACTGTGCTCACCGATGACCAGGCCGATTATCTCGGCATGGACAAGAGCGGCCCCTACAAGCCACCGCATTACAAGTACTAATCTGCTTCGATTATTTTGCCTACGAGCGACACCTTCGGTGTCGCTCGTTACGGCTGATACGCAAGCTGTCGATTGCCCGGCCGGATTGGCGTACGGAGATCTTCTCAGTCGCGCCAGCAACTAGCGCGGACTGGCAAACCTCAGCTAGCATCTCGACTCGGGATGACTACCACTGAAACGTCCGAACGAGCAATGCCCACGCCGGTCCGTTCGGCGCTTGTCATATTCCTGATTTACCTGTTCTTGGTTGGCGTGTCGTCGCTTGAGGCGGGCATCAAAATTATGGGCGCCGATACCCAGGAGCGTTTGTTTTCTGCGGTAACCAACCCCATTGCGGGCCTCTGTGTCGGCATCTTAGGAACCGTATTGGTTCAGTCGTCCTCTGCCTCGACGGCAGTAATTGTGGGCATGGTCGGGTCGGGTGTCCTCGGAGTTGATGCGGCGGTTCCCATGGTCATGGGCGCCAATATCGGGACAACGGTTACCAACACCTTGGTGTCGCTTGGACACATGCGTCAGTCCAATGAGTTTCGGCGGGCCTTTGCCGCTGCGACCGTGCACGATTTCTTCAACCTGTTGGCCGTAGCGGTACTGCTTCCCATCGAGGTCTATTTCGGCACGATTTCTGGAATCGCCGAGCGCATCAGCAGCCGACTCGTCGGCTCGGCGGGCAGCGAATGGAAGAGCCCGGTCAAGAAATGGGTAAAGGAGCCAGTTGGTTGGCTCAAGGATTTGTGGGGTGGGTTGGGGGTCCACGGCAACGTCAAGGGCATCTTGATGATTCTCACTGGGCTGGTCATAGTTTTGATTGCGCTGGCGCTGATTACTAAGAACATGCGCAAGCTGATTGCTAGTCGCGTTGAAGCCTCAATTAATTCAGTACTCGGCAAGGGTGGCGGGGCATTAGCCATGCTGCTCGGCATGATTATTACGATGGCGGTGCAGTCCTCCAGTATCACTACATCAATACTTATTCCGCTTGCAGGCGCTGGGGTGCTATCGCTTCGCAACATTTATCCGGTGACATTAGGGGCCAATGTTGGCACGACAATTACCGCACTGTTAGCGGCGCTTGCTGCGTCGAGCCCCGAAGCACTCACCGTTGGCCTCACCCACACCACATTTAACATTGCCGGAATTCTTATTCTTTACGTCATTCCACTGGCTCGTAATGTGCCAATTCTGGCGGCGGAAAAACTTGCTGACATAGCGGTCGACCGCCGAAGCATCGCCGTCGCCTACGTTGTAGTGGCGTTTATTATTCTTCCGCTGATCGGCGTTGCGCTGTTCCGCTAGAAAGGCCATGTCTAATGGTGCTGTCATTTTTTAAGAAAGATTCTGCCCCGGGACTCGACCATGTAGTCACCAAGTCGGTCTCCATGTTGGGTGATGCCCGGCATTCATTCGACCTCGCCACGCTGGCGCTGTTGACAAAAACCGATCACGAAAGCGTTGCCTCCGACATCCGTGAGACCGATGACCGGATCAACAAAGCCGAGCAGGACCTGCGTTCGGAGTTGGTGGTGCATGTGAGTGTGCATGGCACCTCTGACATCGGGTCGGTACTTGGGTTGACGTTATTGCTTAAGAAGATCGAGCGCATAGGCGATCAGGCCAAGAATATTCTTGACCTTTCCGAAACGGGTGTCTCGTTGGCCGAGCATCGCGACGCCGGACTCATGGCGGAGGAGCGGCAGTTTGTTTCGGCTTTGTTTGGCGAGGCGGCCGAGCTTCTTGGCGACCTCGATGCCTCGGGTGAAGCGATAGAAGAATTTACCGACCGGGCTTCGGCGATTGGCGCTGGGCACCAAGCCAAAATCGACGGTTTTATGACTTCGGATTTGCCGGGTCGTGAGGTTGTGCCTCTGGCGATTTACTATCGTTACCTCAAACGCATTGTTGCCAATCTGGTCGGGATTGTCCGCATTGCGGTTGAGCCCATCTTGCAGGTTGATTATCTCGATGATGGCGCTACCGATACCGACGATTAGCCGCTCGCCTGTCAGAGCCCGGACAACAATGTCCTAGCCCCTCATTAGGTTTAGGCCATGTTGTTTCCGGTGACCTGTCCTCTGTGTCGCACTACTGGGTCGGCCCCTTGCGCAGCATGTATCGAAATGTTGGTTCCCGGCCGTGTGGTCCACTCCATTGACGGGTTGCGAAGTTGTCGGGCACTGGTGGAATACGACGCGTGCGGGGCCGAACTTGTTCACGGGCTCAAATACCGCAATGCACGTCGGTTGCTTCCGTGGGTCGGCCAGGCCATGAGCGAACTTGTTCCGGCCGAGGTGGATGTCATTACGTGGGCCCCGACATCCTCATCGCATCGACGCGAGCGCGGATTCGATCAGGCCTACCTCTTGGCTAAGGCGATAAGTCGTTGCACCCGCATTTCTTGCCGGCCGCTATTGGTTCGGGTGGGCCACCGCTCTCAGACCGGTCTCGGGCGCCAGGAACGGCTAACGGGCGTGCAGTTTCGGGCCCGCCAAGTACACGGTCTGCGGGTACTTCTGGTCGATGATGTGGTGACGACGGGAGCCACACTGTCGGCGGCTTCAGCAGCGTTAGATAGACAAGGTGTCGATGCGGTTCATGGCGTCGTTATGGCCCGAACTCCGGACGAAGGTCCTTTGGCACTAGCCGGCAAAAAAGCATATAGTTCTGGTTGAGGGCGTACCCCTCGGGTACGGACTTATAGCTCCGGTAACCTGGAGCCGATCACCGATTGCGTTGCGGCTTTTCTAGCGACGCAAACACAACAACCCAATATTTGGAGGATTTGATGAACGTCACGATCAGCAGTCGGCACACCAAGGTGAGCGAGAAGCTAGAGAACGTGACACGCGAGAAAATCGGACGCCTTGATAAATATTTGGAGGGAATCGATACAGCCAAGGTGCATTTCTCTGAGCATCACAATCCACGAATAGAAGACAAAGAAGTGGTCGAGGTGTCCCTCGAAGGTCACGGCCATCACCTTCGCTGCAAGGTTGCTGCCCCAGATGGCTACCGCGCTGTAGATCTCGCCGTTGCCAAGTTAGAACGGCAACTGCGCAAGTTGAAGACCAAAGTCACGAATCGCAACCATGGGGGAGTGAAGCACGATCTTCCCCCAATGCTTCGTCCGAGCGAGGCCGCGGCAATTCCAAGAACGGAACGCCAGCCTGCGTTGGTAAAGGTCAAGCAGTTCGCATTGCAAGAGATGACTGCTCAAGAGGCCATTATTGAGCTTGCCATTGTCGGCCATGATTTCTATTACTTCATTGACTCCCACACCGGCCGACCAGCGGTGTTGTACGTGCGCGATGATGGCGACTTCGGCCTAATCGAAGAAGCCGCCTAAACGACGACGATTTCGAACCACGCCACTAGGGGTTCGTCTGGCGTCACGATCACCGGTTCGGTGTTGAGTGCGTTGGGCGGACCGCTTTGTGGTTCGACACAAATTGCGTGCTGGGGGTGGTCAAATACCACCCAGTGGTCACATGAACTTCGTAGTTCCAGTTCGGCGAACCCTGGCCAGGCCAGACGCGGGGGCATGGCGAGATCGATGAAACAGTTGTCCCAGGGTGGCGATGGCGGTGCTACGAGTTTGCCGGTGGGAATTGCGGCGTTAGAAATTTCGTACATTTTTCCCGGTGAGATGCGTACCTCAAGTTGTTCGCCTTGCCCTACATCGCGACGAAACCATGGGTGCCAACCAACCTGTGCCGGCATCGGTTGCGTGGCTTCGACACTAAGTTCGAATCGCACCCGGTCCTCGCGGACGTCGACAGAATGGGTGACGGTTCCGCCAAAGGGCCACGGTGCGACAAGCTCGCAGGTAGCCACTGTTGGTGAGCGCTGGATCCATTTTGATGTAAGTGCGGTGCCATGGATGGCGTGAGTTTCGATGTTGATCGGAAATTGATGGACCTGTCCATCAAAACGTAGGGTGCCGCGATCCATGCGTCCGGCCCAGGGGACCATTGGATAGGCGCCCCAGGCTATGGGCGTGTCTCCTTTGGATACGAGAAGTTCGACTCCATCGAGCAACAGTGAAGCAATTCGACCCCCTGCATCGGCGTCGAGCGAGACGGAAAATCGCGAGTTACTCGACTCCATATAGCGGCACCTCAGGTCCAACAATAGTGCGGAAAATATCGAGCATCTCCCCACCCAGGGCGCAGTAGGTGATGGCAATTGCATAGCGTGTCATCGGCACAACTTACCTCGTTGTCGAGGTCACCGACGCGCCAAACTACGACGCCACCACAGCCGTAGACTCGAAGTCGTGGCTACCCCAAGGCAATTTCTCGCCATCCGTAACGATGCTCAAAGATGCCTGCAACAGATCTCGCAGCCGGCGGCAATGGTCCCGGTTTGTTCCAATTTTGCTGAGGTTTCCGAATGGTGTGGTCAGGTAAGTGATCCGGTTGGGCAAATTTTGCACGATAAACATGAGGTGCCATGGAACGAGGCCGCCCAGGTCATGTGGCGCGGGATTCGATTTAGTTGGCTACTCGGTGACCTCGCGGCGCACTGTGTGCTCCCAACCAGAGATCTTGCCCGATTCGATTGCTCGAAGGATGCACTTTCCACGAACCCTCGTGGACTTGGTCGGCTGATTACCTTTGAGGCTTACCGGGCCCACAGCTTGCTCGATGCCGGAGTCTCCGTACTGGCTAATAGCCCACTGGGTGTGCGGATGGCCTGGTCGGAGCAAGTAGGTCGAACCCGCGCCTACCTTCACGCGGTGCGACGGGCCGGAGCCACCCAATTGGAAACGCACGTGCAGGTTCGTCCCACAACGTGGCTGGTGCCGGCCAATCGTTTGCGGCTCGACAGTAGACGCTACGGACATGCGTCGACCCGGTAGATTCGATCAATGAGTTCTGCGTCGCTACCTTCATCATTCGAGCGGGCCCGACGATTGGTCGAACCAACGATGCGCGGCGATGTGGCTCGCTTGGAAGGCGATCTGCGATTGCCAGCGGAATATCATTTCGGTTGGGTTGAGGCCGACGGGAGCCCCATTGAGGGTTCAGCCGGGAAGGGCATCCGACAGACTCTGGCTGTACTTGGTGCCGAGGCAGCGGGTGGTTCATGGATTGATGCCGTACCGGCGGCCAGTTCGGTGGAACTTATTCACAACTTCTCGCTTCTCCATGACGACATCATCGATGATGACCGCGAACGACGGCATCGTCCTACGGTCTGGGCGCAGTACAGCGTCGGCGAAGCAATCATTGTCGGCGACGCCATGCACGCCTTGGCGTTCCAGATTTTGCACGAAATCGGGACTGACGCCGGCACTCAGGTGGCTCGTATGTTGGGCGATGCGACGTCGGACATGATCCGAGGTCAGTCCAACGACATGGGCTTTTCCAAACGCACCGATATTACTTTGGCCGACTGTTTGGCTATGGAGACAGATAAGACCGGTGCGTTGTTGGCCTTTGCTGTTGCGAGCGGAGCCGTGTTGGCGGGGTGCGATCGCACGATGTTGCAGGGATTGCTTCGGTACGGACACGAACTGGGCTTGGCATTTCAGGCTCAGGACGATCTGCTTGGTGTGTGGGGGGACCCTGCGGTTACCGGGAAGGCAGCGGGCAACGATCTACGCGAGCGTAAGCGTTCGATGCCAGTAGTTGTCGTGCTTGCGGCAGGCGGTGAGCCGGCCCGGGCGCTTCTTGCTCTATTTGAGCGTGAAGACATTGATGATGCTGCGGTGCGGGCCGGAGTTGCGATTCTTGATGCAACCGACGCTCATCGGCAAACTGCTGAAATCGCCCAAACCCACCTCAATAGGGCAATAGCAGCACTCGATTCACTTGATCTTGTTGCCAGTGCTGGAGCCGAACTCGTGGAACTCGCCCGTTTTGTCGTGACCCGTGACCACTAACCGCGCCGTCCTCGTCGTATTCTGACTTAATGTCTCGTCGGCTTCTACTCTCGGTGATTTTGTTGTCATTGGTGACCGGCGCCTATTTTTTCTATGAACGCTCTGGTGCCGATGGCGACACCGAACCTGGTTTTGCCAGCGAAGCGAGTGACGAGTTCGCACCCGACGGAACCCCAGGCCCGGATTCGACCCCGCAGCCCACAGCAATTCCAACGCCAGTGCTTATTCCTGAAGATGCAATCATTGTTGGTGCCATTGTCGACAAGACCGGCATCATGCGGCGTCTTGACGAACCTGCTCTCGAGGCGGCGCGTATCCAGATCGGCCGAGTTAATGCGGCCGGTGGTGTACTCGGTCGGCCGCTTGTTCTCAAGGAGTTTGACTCCCGTTCGCAGCTAAATGCTTCCTTCCAGGCCGCCGAAGAACTTATCGAGGATGGCATTGAGTTGTTGCTCGTTACCTGCGAGTACCAGTTCGCCAAACCGGCCATCGATGTTGCCACCGCGGCTGGCATTCTTGTGCTTTCGCCGTGCGGCGGGACGTCCGAATGGGGTGTTCCGGCTATCGCAGGCCGAAACGTGTTTTCGTTTGCCATGCCGTCGACGCTCGAGGGCAAGCTCATGGCCGAGTATGTCTTGGCCGAGAAGGGCCCGCTTGTCACGATGATCGTTGACAAGCAAGATCCTGATGCGTCCGCTCAATGCGAAGGGTTTCAACAAGAGTTCGTGGCCAACGGCGGTTCGTTTCGAGGGCGCCTCGAAGTCACGCTCGAGAACGTGGTCGAGCTAGAGGAAATGCTGGCCACACTGTTGCGAACGTCATTTAGTACTCCCAACGCCGTGGTGCTTTGCGCCTCACCTGCTGTTGGCCAAGACGTGGTCCTTTACCTGCGGCGAGCGGGTCTAGAGTCGCCGATCGTGGCGGGTTCGACGATGGACGGGGACAGTTGGATCGTCAACGTCGAGCGCACCGGATCTATGCAAGTGGTGAGTTATGCGTCGGTGTATGGAGACGATCCCGATCCGGCAATTCGTGAACTGTTTGCTGACTACGAAACGCTTACCGGCGCCGCGCCGGCACAAGGTCGCCCGGTAACGGGGGCCGATACCATTGCCGCTTTTGCGTTGGCCGCCGAGCGCGCTGGATCCCTAGATCTCAACGACCTCATTGCTGAACTCGAGCAATTTGATGCACAGCCGTTGGTTGCGGGAACGATCACCTTTAACGAGAACTCACATCTCAGTACCCGTTCGATGCGGTTGATAGAGATCGTGGATGACCAGCCAGCATTCGAGCGCATCATTGTGCCCGAGGCTTAGAGGGCGAATAACCGGCGGTTAGTAACCGAGTTCGGCGTAGACGGGGCCGAGGAGTGTCTCGCCTTGGTGGTACCGGCGCACGTTCTCGGTGACGCGGCGTTTGAGCAGCCGTAAGCCCATTTCTGGCGTGTTGGCGACGTGGGGGGTGATGATGCAGTTCGGGAGATTCCAGAACGCATGGTTATCCGGTAGCGGTTCGGGATCGGTTACGTCAAGCGCGGCGCCTCCGATCGAGCCGGTGGTGAGTGCATCGAGAAGTGCCTCATTGGAAATATGGGCCCCGCGAGCAACGTTGATGAGCCAGGCATGGTTGGGCATGGCGGCTAGTTCGGCGGCACCAATGATGTGTCGGGTCTCAGGGGTAAGCGCCAATGCCAAAATGACGACATCGGCGCTCCGCAGACTGGGGATGAGTTCATTGGTTTCGACGACCCGGTTAGCGCCACTCAAAGGGGTGGCTCGTTTACGTACGACGGTGACATCACAGTTGAAGGGTTGGAGTAAGAGGAGGAGGTGTTCCGTTATTCCTCCGCCGCCCAGCACGACAACGTTGGCATTGCGAAGTTCAAGGCCGATGGGAGCTCCCCAGGTCTTGGCTCGCGAATAGGTGACGAGGCCGCGCAGGCCAGCCAAGGCGAGGGTTACGGCCATTTCTGCGACCGGTTCGGCGTAGATTCCCTTGCCGCAGGTCCAGCGACGGTCGGAGTCAATGACGTCGAGGTATGGCTCGATGCCGGCGTACGGAAGCTGAATCCAGTCCATGTGGGGGTTGGAGCTTAAGATTGGGGCGAGTAAATGTGGTTCTTGTGGGTCGGCCCATATTAGAGCCGTCGCGTTCTCGCTACTGACGACGTCTGCGCCGCCCGCTTCAACGGCTACTTTGAGCTCGTCCGCGCGCCAGCAAGGCGGCTCGACAGCAATCTGCGGCCGAGGTAGTGCAGCAGGCGTAGTGGTCACGGTCTAGCCAACGGTGACGTCACTACCTTCTTGGCTCCAAGGTCGACGGACCGACCTACCTGCTGATAAAAGTCATTGCCCTTGTCGTCAATGACGATGAAGGCAGGGAAGTCCTCGACCTCGATTTTCCACACTGCCTCCATGCCGAGTTCGGGGTACTCGAGCACCTCGACGGACCTGATTGAGTCTTTGGCTAACCGAGCGGCAGGGCCGCCGATGGACCCAAGGTAAAAGCCGCCGTGTTTGTGGCATGCGTCGGTTACCTGTTGGCTGCGGTTGCCTTTGGCCAACATAATGAGCGAACCACCCGCGGCCTGAAAAGGGTCGACGTAACTATCCATGCGGCCGGCGGTGGTCGGACCAAACGAACCCGACGCGTATCCTTTGGGGGTTTTGGCTGGACCTGCGTAGTACACGGGGTGATCGCGTAAGTACTGCGGCATTGGCTCGCCTGCATTGAGACGAGCTTGAATTTTGGCGTGGGCGATGTCGCGAGCAACGACCAACGTACCGGTTAACGACACGCGGGTCTTGACGGGGTACTGGCTTAACTGGTTACGGATGTCGTCCATGGGCTGAGTGAGGTCGATGCGTACGACCTCGTCGCTCAGTTCGCTGTCGACGGTTTCGGGAAGGTACTTGGCTGGGTCGCGTTCGAGGTCCTCGAGGAAGATGCCGTCGGGGGTGATCTTGGCCAACGCCTGACGATCTGCTGAACAACTAACGGCAATTGACACGGGGAGCGATGCACCGTGGCGAGGCATGCGAATGACACGAACATCATGGCAGAAGTATTTTCCGCCAAATTGGGCTCCGATGCCGAAGTCTTGGGTGAGTTTGAGTACTTCTTGCTCAAAGGCAACATCGCGGAACGCGTGACCCGAGGCTGAACCTTCGGTGGGTAGGGAGTCGAGATAGCGAGTGGAGGCGAGCTTGGCTGTCTCGAGCGATTGTTCCGCGGTAAGACCGCCGATAACAACGCCAAGGTGGTACGGCGGGCAAGCTGAAGTGCCAAGCGTGCGAACCTTTTCGTCCAAGAAGGCAAGCAAAGATTCGGGGTTGAGGATGGCCTTTGTCTCCTGGAAAAGATAACTCTTGTTGGCCGATCCGCCGCCTTTGGTCATGAACATGAACTTGAATTCGTTGCCGGGGGTGGCCTCAATCTTGATGTCGGCGGGCAGATTGGTCTTGGTGTTGACCTCGTCCCACATCGTGAGCGGAGCCATTTGGGAGTAGCGCAAGTTGGATTGTTGGTAGGTGTCATAGACACCCTGGGAGATGGCTTCCTTATCGGATATCTCGTCGCTAGTAAGGACATATTGGCCTTTCTTGCCCTTGACAATTGCTGTGCCGGTGTCCTGACAACCGGGAAGGACAAACCCCGCGGCAATGCATGCGTTTTGTAGGAGTTCGGTGGACACAAACTTGTCGTTGGCCGATGCTTCGGGGTCATCGAGAATATTGCGAAGCTGCTGAAGGTGGCCGGGGCGAAGTAGATGAGAAATATCGCGGATTGCTTCGGCCGTCAACAATCGGATGCCCGCGGGGTCTACCTGTAAGAATTCACGATCACCCAGCGTGATGGTGTCCACAAAGTCGGACGTAATGAGGCGATATGGCGTTAGATCCTCGCCTAGAGGCAAGACATCAGTGAAAGCAAATTCGGACATACCACGACGCTACCTGCTCGCGGACTTGGACGAATACTCCAGGTGTGTCGCGAAGAACGCTTTCAACGCGATAACTTGACGCTCGTGGCGAACAATCCATCTCCCGAAGTCCAACTCACTCCGCTCAACGGTGAAGCCCGGCCCCTGGTCGATTGGCTGGTCACCTTTCATATGGCGGCTGTGGTGCTCGATCCGTTCACCAATCAAAGTGCCTGGCTCCTTGACACTGCGCAGCGCATTTTGGGCAAGTTTGCCCAATCCGATGTGCGTCCAGCGTTCATCGTTACCGGCAGCGCCGATGATGCGCGTCAGTTTCTGGGGCCAATTGCCGACGAGTTCATAGTTTTCGTCGACGAAGATCGAGCATTTGTGAAGAGTGCCGGGCTTGAACAGTTGCCCGCATTCCTCCATCTCAACAACAGTGCGACCGTGCTCGCTAGCGCGCAAGGCTGGGACCCCGACGAATGGCGCGTCGCTGTCGACGAGTTGGCCGAAGCTATGAGTTGGATTGCTCCACTAATTCCCGACGCTGGCGACCCAATGGCGTTCACCGGCTCACCGGCACTGGGCTAAACGCCCGTTCGCCGCGGTTAGTAGCCTGCGATCATGCCCGAGGACTCCGCACCACCGCTAGCAATGCCGCGCTCCAAAGTGTTGACTTTCGGTTTGTTGACTGGGCTATTGGTCTCGGGCTATGGCGTGATGTTCACCGTGCTTGACGATTTCCGCGACGAGTACGGGATTAGCGAAACATGGTTGGGGCTCATCGTTGGCATTGGTTTCTTTGCTTCGTTTTTGGCCCAGATATTTATTGCCCCGGTCGCCGATAGGGGTTACGCCAAGCGGTTGGTCTTTCTGGGCACAGTTACCACGGTCGTTGCTTTGGTGGGCATGGCGTATGCGACGTCTTTGCTTCCGTTGCTCGGAGCGCGTTTCGTTATGGGAATCGGTATCGGCATGGCCGCCCCAGCGGTTCGCCGGATCGTCATTATTGGTGATCCCGAGAACTTGGGCCATAACTTAGGTCTCTTGTTGGCGGCCGATGTATCTGGCTTTGCGATGGGCCCGGCAATTTCCGCGATTCTGGTCGGCCCATTTGGTCTCTCGGCCCCGTTCCTTGTGATTGCGGCCGCCAATGTGTTGGTTCTACCGATTCTTTTTTGGGTGGATGTCGACGAGTCCGATCACGACGCCCCGGTAGCCAGATTTGCATTTGATATGTTCCGCAACCGATCTTTCCTGGCCATTACCTTGCTGGTCTCAGGCGTCTGGATCATGATCGGTACCTTTGATGCGCTTTGGGCGGTCGTGCTTGATGACCTTGAAGCCAGCGAGTGGGTTGCCAATATCGGCATCACGATGTTCGCGCTGCCGCTAATTTTCCTGAGCACAACCGGCGGTCGACTGGCCCAGCGCGTTGGACCGTTTCGTCTGGGGCCACTAGGACTCGTCATTGGTGCGGTGTTTATATTTGCCTATGGACTCATGCCGACCGGTGGGGCGATGTTGGCCGTGGGCCTTTTGCATTCGGTTAACGACGGTCTCACTATCTCCAGCGGAGGCATTGCTACAGGGTTAGTTGTGCCGCCCGAACGCCAGGCGAGCGCCCAGGGCATGATCGGCGCAGTCGAAACAATGACGGCCGCAATTACCGCCACTACAGCGGGGATCCTGTACGAGCATTTTGGGCGGTTTACTGCCTATACGGCGTGTGCGGTGATCATGGTCTTGCTAGGGATAGCGAGTTACGTCCTGGCTGGTCCTACCTGGCGACAACTCCGGGGTGTTGCCATGAATCTTGACCTCGATCCAGCCACTGCGGTTACCGGGCACGCGTAGGGCCTATGTAGCTGAAATCGACCGGGCTCTTTGGTATCTCCGAGCCTAGATTGCGTTGAATGCCAGGGCATAGCTGAGCGCGGCGAACGATAGGCCGTCGTGAACTTTGCCGTTGTAGAGCAATTCGCGGACTGATCGCGGATCGTGCCAAACGATTTTGGTGGCTTCGTTGGTGTCAGTCGGTGGGCCAACACAGATGGGATTGACCGAGTGGAAGATATGAAAACGCTGGTCGCTGATGCCGTTGCTGGGGTTGAAGGAACAAAGGGGAGCAGTTTCGCCGGGGTCCCAGCCGGTTTCTTCGATGGCTTCGCGCCGAGCGGCAACCGCCGCGGTTTCTCCGGGATCGATTTTTCCGGCGGGGATTTCCCAGCCCCACGTATCGGTAATGAAACGGTGGCGATACAGCAACAGCACCTGACCGTCGGCCACCATGACACAGCCCGCGGCCTGGTTAGGCATACGGACCACGTGATGGTCGACTTGGGTGCCGTCGGGCATAACGACATCGGCTAGACGCAGGTTGACCCAGTTACTGGAGTAGAGCTCGGCCTCGCCGCGGTTTGCCCATTCGCCTGGTTGCACGAACTAGTCCTCCGAGGCGTCCCGGTCGAGTCGCAACGAGGCCGAGTTCATGCAGAATCGGTCTCCGGTGGGAGCAGGCCCGTCGGGGAAAACGTGACCAAGGTGAGCGCCGCACTTGGCGCACAAGGCTTCGTTGCGCGACATGCCATGGCTTCGGTCGGTTTCGGTGATTACGGCATCTTGGTTGACCGCTTGCGAGAAGCTTGGCCAGCCGGAGCCGCTTTCAAATTTGGTGTCTGAGCCAAATAGGGCTTCGTCGCACACAACGCAGTGGTAGGTGCCGGCATCTTTGGTATCCCAGTACTCACCAGTGAAGGCGCGTTCAGTTCCGGCGGATTGGGTGACGGCGTATTGCTCAGTGGTGAGGCGGGCTCGGAGTTCTTCGTCGGTGTATGTGGTTGGTTCGGTCATGGCAACATCCTTGGGGAAAAGGGGTAATGAAGGGGAGTGCGAACACTCGCTGTCATGGTGTAACGACTGTAGACGCTATTTCGATCCTACGCATTGCCTGCAATTCTGCGGTTCTTGAAGGTCGTCTTGAAGATTTTTGCAGATTTTTCAACAAAATGCTTGTACGAACAGTTGTTCGTAATTACAGTGATGTAAGTGTCCTAGCGGTGCTGCTCGGAGAGCTTGCTCTCAAGAGTGTCACACCCCCTCTTTAGGGTGGGACTCGTTCAATCAGAACACTCACGTCACCAGCAAATTAACAAGAAGGTCACAAGATGGAACGAGACAAAGCACTCGAAATGGCACTTGGTCAGATCGAAAAGCAGTTCGGTACTGGCTCAGTCATGAAAATGGGCGAGAAAGGCTCGATGGGTATCGAGACCATTCCCACTGGCGCCCTGGCGCTCGACATTGCCCTGGGAGTCGGTGGACTTCCTCGTGGTCGTGTCACCGAGATCTTTGGTCCGGAGGCATCAGGTAAGACCACTCTTGCTATCCATGTGGTGGCCGAGGCGCAGCGCAACGGTGGCATCTGTGCCTACATCGATGCCGAGCATGCCATGGATCCCGCCTACGCCCGTGCCATCGGTGTCGATGTCGATGAATTGTTGATTTCGCAGCCCGATACAGGCGAACAGGCTCTCGAAATTACCGACATGCTTATTCGTTCCGGTGCCCTAGATGTGATTGTTATCGACTCGGTCGCGGCCCTTACTCCTAAGGCTGAGATCGAAGGCGACATGGGCGATCACCATGTTGGTGCTCAGGCTCGGTTGATGTCGCAGGCTCTGCGCAAGCTCACCGCCAACCTCAACCGATCCAATACCGTCTGTATCTTCATTAATCAGCTTCGCGAGAAGATTGGTGTGATGTTTGGTAGCCCCGAAGTCACTCCTGGTGGTCGTGCGCTCAAGTTCTATTCGTCGGTGCGCCTCGATATTCGTCGTATCGAAGCCATCAAGCAAGGCGTCGAGATTGTGGGCAACCGCACTCGTGTCAAAGTGGTCAAGAACAAGGTTGCCCCGCCGTTTCGTCAGGCCGAGTTCGACATCATGTACGGCCAGGGCATTAGCCGTGAAGGTTCAATTCTCGACATCAGTGTCGAGTTGGGCATGGTCAAGAAGGCGGGAGCCTGGTTTACCTACGATGGTGAACAACTCGGCCAGGGGCGAGAGAAGGCCAAGGTCTTCCTGCAAGAACATCCTGAGATCATGGTCGAGTTGTCGGACAAAATTTGGATCGAGGTCAATCCGCCCGAGGAATCCGAAGAAGAAAAAGCCAAGTTTTCCGAGGCCGACGACGAGCCGATTTCTCTCGAATAGTCACTCCATCGAGCGTTTTGGAGCGGTCGTTGGCAGTAACGCCGGTTGGCGAGCCGTAGCCTAAAGCCATGAGTCGTACGTACGTGATCCGCACTTTTGGGTGTCAGATGAACGAACACGACTCCGAACGTATTGCTGGGCTGCTTGAGGCGGACGGGATGCAACGGGGCGACGAAGTCGGCGAGGCCGACGTAGTCGTACTGAACACGTGCTGTATTCGCGAGAATGCTGACAACAAGTTGTACGCCGCTCTAGGCGACCTCAAGCGGGCCAAGCAAGCAAACCCACAAATGCAAATTGCGGTGGCCGGCTGCCTGGCACAGAAGGATCGCGAACTGATCCAGGATCGTGCTGGGCATGTCGACGTGGTTTTTGGAACACACAATGTTGGACGCGCCGCCGAGCTTCTGTCCGAGGCGCGGGCAAACGGTCCCATTATGGAGATTCTCGAAGAGACGGTGGCCGACGATCTTGCTGCCTTTCCTTCCGCACTGCCAGCCCGCCGCGAGGCCGATTATGCCGCCTGGGTAACCATCCAGATTGGGTGTGACAACCAATGCGCGTTCTGCATCGTTCCCCAGGTCAGGGGCGTCGAAATGAGCCGCCCCTTTGGCGACCTTGTGGCCGAAGCCGAACGGCTAGTGGCCGATGGCGTCATCGAGATCACTTTGCTCGGCCAAAACGTCAACTCTTACGGTCGCGATCTGGCCCTCAAATTGCGGGGAAGCGAACCGGACCCGCTCGACGCTCATGTTGCCGGCATAAGGTGGGCCGAGTCTGACCGTCGAGCCCGACCACTGTTTGCCGATCTGCTGCGGGCTGTGGGCGCAGTCGAAGGTATTCGCAGGGTCCGCTACGTCAGTCCGCACCCCAAAGATCTCCGGCCCGAAACAATTCAAGCCATGGCCGAGGTCGACACCGTGGTCGAGCACTTGCACCTACCGGTGCAGTCCGGGAGCGATCGAATTCTGGCGGCGATGCACCGTGGCTATACCGCCGAGCGTTACCTCGAACGACTTACGGCCGCTCGGGCCGGCATCGACGACTTGTCGGTAACGACCGACGTGATTGTCGGGTTCCCCGGCGAGACCGAGGATGATTTCGAGCAAACCTTACAAGTCGCGGCCGAAGCCCAGTACGACAGTGTTTTTGCCTACATCTTCTCACCTCGTCCCAACACCGAAGCGGCTGACCTCACCGCCGATTTTGTCGATCATTCGGTGGCGGTAGACCGATTTGAGCGGCTTCGCTTGGTGACTCAGCGTTCGGCCCTTCGCGGGAACCATTCACGAGTGGGGCGTCTCGAAGAGGTCGTCGTAGAAGGCCCGTCAAAGCGGGACGAAATGGTTCTCTCGGGGCGGACCCGCCAGAACCGCATGATTCACTTCCCGAGCAGTGAGCAACTGCGAGTGGGAACGATTGCCAATGTGCGATGCACCGAAGGCCGCAGTCATTATCTGATGGGCGAACTCGACGAGATCGTCGCCAAGCCCACGCACCGAACTCGTATTCCGGTGGTAGCGGGCTGAGCGACCAGACCCCCCTTACGTTGGCCATCTGTGGTCCCACCGCCAGTGGCAAGTCGTCACTGGCTATGGCGTTGGCCAGAGCCTGCCCCGAGGTCGAGTTGGTCTCCGCCGATTCAATGCAGGTGTACCGGGGGATGGATATCGGCACGGCCAAGCCGACTGCCACCGAGCAAGTCGAGGTTCGACACCATCTCATTGACATCACCGACCCGGACGACGACTACCACCTGGGACGCTTCCAGGTCGATGCCGCCGAGGCGTTTGCTGATATTCGTTCCCGAGGAAAGGTGCCGGTGTTAGTGGGTGGAACCGGTCTCTACCTGCGAGCGGTTACCGATTCGCTGGATCTTCCGGGTCGTTTCCCCGACGTGGTCGCCGAACTCGATGCCAATCCCAATACCTACGAACTTTTTTCCCAACTTCAGGAACTCGACCCATTGGCTGCATCACGTATGGAGGCCACAAACCGTCGGCGAGTGATGCGGGCTTTGGAAGTGACGTTAGGCAGCGGCCGGCCGTTCTCGGCGTTTGGCCCCGGGATGACCAAATACGGCGAGGTGCCGTTTCAGATGGTGATCGTCGACTTGCCCCGCGAGCAGTTGTATGACCGGATTACTCAGCGCTATCACCAGCAGATGGACGAGGGGTTCCTGGCCGAGTGTTCACTTTTACTGGCATCTGAACCGGGACTTTCTCGCACGGCACGCCAAGCGCTGGGGTACAAGGAATTGTTCGAACACCTCGAGGGCGATGTGACGCTTGACGATGCACTTGAGTTGGCAATACAGCGCACGAAGCGGTTTGCCCGACGTCAGCAACGGTGGTTTCGTCGAGATCCGCGCCTCATCTGGCGTTCTGTCGAGCACAATCCAATGGACCTGCTACCCGATCTCCTGAAAGACTTCGAACCATGCGCCTAAGTAAGCACCACGGCCTCGGGAACGACTTTCTCATTACCTTCGCTACGACTGTGCCCCATGACGCCCCCACCCAGGCAGTTGATCTCTGCGATCGCTTCACCGGCATAGGTGCCGATGGGCTTATCTGGCTCACGCCCAACGATGGCGAGGCCGATATCACCATGACCTTGCTCAACGCCGACGGCAGCCTGGCCGAAATCAGTGGCAATGGGTTGCGTTGCGTGGCGCAGGCTCTGGTCCAGCGCGATGGACAACAGGCGGGCAGTTACGTTGTCGCCTCCGGGGCTGGCCTCCGCAACGTTGTGGTCGAGGCAACCGACCAACGTTCTGTCGCCCTAGTTACCGTTGACATGGGTCAGGTGATTGACGAGTCGTTCCCCGAGGCCGAAGCGCTGTTGGGTTCGCTAATAGCTGCCTCCCACGTGGGCTCGGTGTCCATTGGTAATCCTCATGTGGTCGCCTCGGTGGCATCCCCGCAGACCGTTGACCTGGCTGTTGTTGGCTCGACCGTCGAACAAGCGGTCGACGGTGGCGCCAACGTCGAGTTCATTGCGACTCGCGGCGACAGCACGACGTTGGACCAAAGTGCGATCGACCTCACCGTCTGGGAGCGTGGTGTCGGAATCACTCAGGCTTGTGGCTCAGGTGCGTGTGTGGCGGCCACATTGGCGTACAACTGGGGCATGGTGTCAGAACCCCGTGTCGATGTCCACATGCCGGGTGGTATGGCCACGGTCATTGTTGGCGAGAACACCCGACTTATTGGTCCGGCCACCTATATTGCCGATATCGAGGTGGCGCGTGGGCAAAGGTAAGGCGAAAAACCACGAGATCGAAAGCCATCGCGGCGCGTTCGGTGACTACGGCGGCGAGCAGTCCGGTTTCATCGAGCGAACCTTCCGAGAGCGAATTGTTTTAGTGGGCGTGACCTTCCCCGACGGAAGCGACGACGTCACCGACGAACATCTTGACGAACTAAGTCGTCTTGTCGACACCGCTGGTGCCGACGAGGTTGCCCGTGTCACCCAGCGTCGAGATCGGCCCGACCCAGCCACCTATGTTGGCAAGGGCAAGGTGCAAGAAATTCACGATCTAGCCGAAGCACTTGATGCCGACACCGTGGTCTTCGATGACGAAATCTCGCCCGCTCAGCAGGCCAACCTCGAGAAAATTCTTGGTCGAACGGCCATCGATCGCTCCGCAGTGATCTTGGACATATTTGCCCAGAACGCCCATAGCACCGAGGGTAAAGCGCAGGTGGAACTGGCCTTGTTGCAGTACCGACTTCCGCGATTACGTGGCTCTGGTAAGCGGCTGAGTCAGCAGGCCGGTGGCATTGGTACTCGTGGTCCTGGTGAAACACAGCTCGAAACCGACCGCCGTCGTGTTGTTCGCCGTATGCACAAACTGAAAGCCGATCTACAAGCAGTGGCCGGCCACCGCGCAACGCAGGCCAAGTCGCGGCTCCGTTCGGTCAACCAATCAGTTGCGTTTGTGGGGTACACGAACGCCGGAAAGTCCACCACCCTGAACAGCCTTACCGATGCGGGCGTTTTGGTCCAAGACCGGCTATTCGCCACCTTGGATGCAACCACCCGTCGCATGGACCTGCCGGGCGGCGAGCGGGTTTTCGCTTCTGACACAGTCGGGTTCATTCGCAAGTTGCCCCATCAATTGGTGGAAGCATTCAAGTCAACGCTCGATGTTGTGATCGATGCCGACTTGCTCGTGCACATCATCGACGCAAGCGCAGCGGATACCGACGAGCAAATCCATGCGGTTCGCTCGGTACTCAAAGAAATCGGTGCCGGCGAGATACCCGAGTTGATGGTATTTAACAAGTCCGATATCTCCGACGAACTTCCGCGCCTGCGTCGCCATCATCCGGAGGCGATTTTTATTTCGGCGGTGACTGGTGCGGGTCTCGACGGACTATTGCAGGCCCTTAGCGATCAGCTGCGGGCTACTTCCGTTACGTACACTTTGATGGTTCCCTACGGACGCGGCGATGTGATTGCTTCTTTGCATCGTGAAGGTCTCGTCCTTACCGAGATGGAGGTCGAGGGTGGAATGCAGTATGCGGTTCGCCTGGACGACGGCTCGGCCTCTCGTCTCGCCGAGTTTGTGGTGACCTCATGAGCAATAGCACCCAAGGGTTTGTGCCGCCGCCGTACCCCTACGATCGGCTGAATGGCATTCGGGCTACCGCCGATCAGATGGCAGGCGGCGCGGTTGACTTGTCAATCGGTACTCCCGTTGATGCTCCCGATCCGGCTGTAGTGATGGCGATGACAACGCCAGG
>Ga0307986_10000435_pt1 | contig 31142 bp, 35 predicted proteins | sample EllFjometageno82_FD_203170 | JGI IMG/M metagenome (GOLD analysis project Ga0307986, IMG submission 203170) | Marine microbial communities from Ellis Fjord, Antarctic Ocean - #82 | ecosystem: Environmental > Aquatic > Marine > Unclassified | place: Southern Ocean | collected 2014-10-09 | reverse complement strand
ATTTATAATGAGCCTTTAGTTGATGGAATACTCTTTTTATTTCTAGGGTCTATTTCTAAAGCTGTTCTTAGTGACCTTGCTAAACCTTTAAAACAAGATTCAATTATATGATGACTATTATCTCCATAAATATTTTCCATATGAAGCGTTATTCCTGCTGACTGAGAGAATGCTTGAAACCATTCTTTAAAAAGCTCAGTATCCATCTCTCCAAGCCTTTCTACTTTTAATTTAACTTTCCATATTAAATATGGTCTATTTGAAACATCAATTGCAACCCTTGTTAATGTTTCATCCATTGGTATCATTGCGTGAGCATACCTTCTAATTCCTACATAATTTTTTAATGCTTTCTTTAAAGCTTCACCTATAGCTATACCGGTATCTTCTGTTGTGTGATGAAGATCTATATGAGTATCTCCCTTAGCTTTTAGATTTATATCTATTAATGAATGTTTTGAAAGTTGTTCAAGCATATGATTTAAAAAACCTATACCAGTATCAATTTTGTATTTGCCTTTACCATCTATGTTTAGATCAACACTAATGCTGGTTTCTTTAGTTTTCCGAGAAATTTTTCCTTTTCTACTCATAATCTTAATTACATATACAGAGGTTATCCATCTATATCAATATTAGTAATCCACCACTTGAAGAATAAAAATTAATATCCATTTATAATTAATGACTACAATAGTGCTTATTAGAAAAAATAATGAAGTAGTGGTAGCTGGAGATGGCCAAGTTAGCATGGGTAATACTGTTATCAAAAGCACTGCTGCAAAAGTTCGAAAAATTGAAAAAAGAAATGTGATAGCAGGATTTGCTGGGTCTACTGCTGATGCTTTAACTTTATTTGAGAGACTTGAAGCCAAACTTGAAAAGCATGCAGGTAATCTTCCTAGGGCCGCTGTTGAGCTGGCTAAAGATTGGCGTACAGACAAATATTTAAGAAGACTAGAAGCTTTAATGGCTGTTGGTGATAAGGAAAATAGTTTTATAATTTCTGGTACTGGTGATGTACTAGAGCCAGAAGGTAACGCTATAGGAATAGGTTCTGGTGGAAATTATGCTTTAGCTGCTGCTAAAGTTTTATTGGATACAGAACTAAGTGCTGAGGAAGTAGCAAGAAAAGCCATCAAGGTTGCTTCAGAAATTTGTGTATTTACTAATGATAATATTAAAATTGAAAAAATCTAATGAAAGATTCGAACGTTACGCCTTTTCCGAAAGAAAAAAATAAAAACAAGGATAGTTCTCTAGTCAGTTCTTTGTCTCCTAGAGAAATAGTTTCTGAACTAGATAGATATGTGGTTGGGCAAAATAAAGCTAAAAAAGCAGTTGCTATTGCTTTAAGAAACAGATGGAGAAGACAGGCTTTAAAGGGTGAAATGAGAAATGAAGTTTTACCAAAAAATATTTTAATGATTGGTCCAACGGGTGTTGGTAAAACTGAGATTTCTAGAAGACTATCAAAGTTAGCAGAGGCTCCTTTCGTAAAAGTAGAAGCAACAAAATTCACAGAAGTTGGTTATGTTGGGCGAGATGTTGAACAGATAATAAGAGACCTACTAGAAATTGCTATTGCTTTAGAAAAAATAAAGAAAAGAAAAGAGGTTAATGCCAAAGCGCAAAAATTAGCTGAAGAAAAGGTCTTAGATGCAGTAGTTGGAAATAAAGCAAGTCTTGCTACAAGAGAAAGTTTTAGAAAAAGATTAAGAGACGGTGATTTGGATAATAATGAAATTGAAATAGTAATTAATGATAACACATCCCAAGCTTCATTTGAAATTCCTGGTATGCCAGGAGCAAACATTGGTATGATAAATATTGGGGAAATGATTGGAAAATCTGTTGGTAATAAGCAAAAGAAGAAAAAAATGTCGGTTAAAGAATCTCATGAAATTTTAATCAACGATGAAGCTGACAAATTAATAGAAGAAGATATGATTATAAAATCAGCCATAGATTCTACTGAAAATAATGGGATCGTATTCTTGGATGAAATAGATAAAATTTCTGGAAGAACTGATAGGTCTGGTGGAGATGTTTCTAGAGAAGGTGTTCAAAGAGACTTGCTTCCTTTAATTGAAGGAACTACTGTGAGTACAAAATATGGTCCAATTAAAACTGATCATATTTTATTTATCGCATCAGGAGCATTTCAACTTGCAAAACCCTCCGATCTCCTTCCAGAATTACAAGGAAGACTTCCTATAAGAGTTGAGCTTGAAGCTTTAACTAGTGATGATTTTAAAAGAATCCTTAAAGAGCCAGACTATAGTTTAATTAAACAATATGTTGCTCTTTTAAAAACAGAAAATGTAGAACTAGAATTTTCAGAAGATGGGATTGATGCCATTGCCAATATGGCTTCAGAGGTTAATGCTACTGTAGAAAATATTGGTGCAAGAAGACTACATACTATTATTGAAAGAATTTTGGATGATATTAGTTTTACAGCCACTGATAGAGCTGGAGAAAAAATTGTAATTGATTCGGAATATGTTAAACAGAATTTAGATGAACTTGTTAAGGACACAGACTTGTCAAAATTTATTCTTTAACAATTACTTTATTTTAAATTTATTTTTAAGAAAAATATAAAAAGCACCACTTCCACCATCCTCAATCTTAGCATCTGTAATCTCTATTATCATTTTTGTTAACACTGTATTGGTTTCAATAAACTCAGGTACAGAATACTTTAATATACTTAAATCTTTTGAAAGGTATGGATTTTTAACACTTTTTGACCTCAGACCCTTGCCAGTAATTACAATAATTTTAGTGACACTTTCATTAAAACAATTTTCAATGAACTGTTCTATGGTTCTGTTTCCTTCTTCAATTGTATAGCCATGAAGGTCTATTTTCTTAATTTTTTCATGACGAATATTTTTTTTAATAACAAAATCCTTATTAGGTATTTTTTCCTTATCTTTTAAGAATTTTTCCCAATCTAGTTTATCTTTATCTGTAATTTTCTTAATCAATTATGTTATTGTGTCAATTAATAGCCAATTAGGATTGGATGACTTTACGTCCTTTGAAAAAACCCACGTATCATAAACAGTTTTTATTTTTTCTGCATCACCAGAAATTATTTTTTTATCTTTATCTTTTATACAGGTTATGATTTCACTAACGAAGTCTACTATCACTTCTAGGCTATCTTCTACTTTTTTAGAGGATTTAATTTTTGCAGATTTAATTCCGATAAATGTTATTTCTGCAAAATTACCTTTGTTTTCTCTATCTAGAAGTGCTTCTTTAAACTGATCGTAAACTTTTTTTCCTAACAGCGGTTTGCTAGCTATCAGCTTATTATCACTATCACTAAAATCTATAATAATTGTTTCATATGCAATTTTTGCACCCTTTAAAAAAACTTTTTGATCTTCTTCATTAAATTTGTCTTTTTCAGGTTTTAGGCTTGTGCTGATTTCTTGAAATTTTTTTTCTACTTCAATTGGAATTTTTCCCTCAAATCCTGTTTTTTTACCAAGTATTCCTCTAAGGCGAAGAAAGATGAAGCCAGCAATCATTGCTAAAAGAATAATATCAATATATTGAAAACTATAATTCATATTTTAATAATATTTAGTATGTTGATTAATTACAACTAGCAATTTAGAATAAGGACAAATGAACACATTATTCTTACTGATTATTGGAATTCCTATAATTGAGATTTATTTATTCATTAAAATTGGATCTCAAATTGGTGCTTTAAATACTATATTGCTTATTTTCATTACTGCCTTTTTTGGAATTGTTTATGCCCGATATGAAGGTTTTAATACCTTAAAGTCTGGTATGTCACAAATTGTTAAAAATGAACTTCCGGTCTATGAAATTATATCAGGTGCAGCTTTAACATTTGCTGCGTTACTTTTAATTTTACCTGGTTTTGCTACTGATTTATTGGGTTTATTGATTATCTTCCCACTTACAAGAAAATTGATTTTAAAAAAAGTATCAAATAAACAAAGTTCTAGGAAAACCAAACAAGATTTTATTAATGGTGAATATGAAGATATAGAAGATGAAAATGACAGAAAATTTTGAAATAATTAGTAGCTTTATAAAAGACATGTCAAGTGAAACACCTGATGTAAAAACTTTTTTATTCGTCAGGGAGGCAATTTCTGGTTACCAGCTAAATATTGATATCAACTCTAAAGCAGTAAAAAATGGAATTATAGAAGTTGATATTATATTAAAATTTACGGACAAACCCGAAGCTATAAAGAAGTCTTATTTTGAAATAGTTTATACATCTGTTGTAAAGGTTAATGAAAAAGTCTCAAATAAAGAAGAGATGGAAAAAATTATTTTGTGTGATGTCCCAAATAAAATCTATCCAGCCCTAGAAAAAATATTTATGAATCTACTAACAGATTCTGGTTTTCCGGGGATTAAATTTGAAAAGAAAGTTGACTTTACTGAGTTGTATAAAAAAAAATCAAATTAAAAAAAATTTTTTTTTAAACTACTTTTTAAATAATCTTTGTGCAATTTAAGCTCTTCTTCTGTCGGCGTGATAATTTTTTTGTAATATTGATTAGAATTAACTTGGCTTATTATTGTTTTTTCACCATCAGAGCTTTGAAAATTTAAAGTGGGTTCTTTTTGGTCCAACAAATTAATATAAACTTTTGATAATAAATCACAATCTACTAGCGCTGTATGTTTTGTTCTATTGGAGTTGTCTATCTTATATCTCTTACAAAGAGCGTCTAAACTTACAGGGGAACCAGGAAACTTATCTCTAGCAAGTGATAATGTGTCGACGGTATCTTCACTATTAATTTTCTTTTTTCCCAGCAGGACTAGTTCATTGTTTAGATGTGACAAATCAAACTCTGCATTATGGATAACTAATTTTTTGTTTTCAATAAAATTTAGAAAATCGTCTACCACGTCAGAAAACTTTTTTTGTTTGGATAAAAATTCATCCGTATATCCATGAACTTTTAAAGCTTTCTCAGAAACTTTTCTTTCTGGGTTTAAATAACAATGAAACCTATTTTTGGTTGGCACAAGATCCTCAATTTCAATACAACCTATTTCAACAATCCTGTGACCATCTTTGACAAACAATCCTGTTGTTTCTGTATCTAATATAACTTCTTTCATTTTATAAAATATATTTCAAAATTTTCTTTACACTTTTATTAGCAGATTCATTGGTAAAATTATTCTTAATAATAAATTGTGATTTTTTTTTTTTGTAACTAAGGGGTAGTTGTAATTTTTTGAACTTATTTAGTAAATCTAAATCAAAATTTGTTCTTTTCCTTAGTCTTTTTAAGATTTCTAATTTTTTTGATTGAATAAAAATTATAACATCTCCGTTTTGATTTAATTTGTTTTCCAACAACAGGGGTATATCTAAAATAACAGCTTTTTCTTTTTTGTTATTTTTTAAGAAAATATTGATTCTTTTTCTAATTTCTGGATGAATAATGTTTGTGATTTTTTTTAGATTTATTTCTTTGTCAATTATTGCTTTTATAATTTCTTTTTTTTGTATTGGAAGTGATGAAAAATATTTTGGTAATTCTTTTTTTAGCTTTTTAAAACATGTTTTGTTTGTCTTATAAATTTTTGCAACCTCAAGATCAGCATTAAAAATTGGATAATTAAAAAGTTTTGCCATATAACTTTTTCCAGATCCTATGTCACCTACAAGGGCTATTCTTATCATGCATCCAATAAATTAATTGTTTCATCGTCTACTACTGGTAAAATATTGTGCCAGATGAAAAAAGCTTTTTGAGCTTGGTAAATAAACATCATTTTACCATTTTCAACATGCGCACCGAACTTTTTTGCTCTTCTTAAAAAAAATGTTTCTTTGGGATTATAAATTACATCATAAAAAAATTTATTCTGACTAATATTTTCATATTTAAAGTTTATTTCATCCTTTTCTTTTAATCCAACACTTGTCGCATTTATAATTATATCAAAGTTTGTAATTTTTCCCCACTCTATTATTTCTATTTCTGGAAAAAGTTTTTTTATTTCTAAAGCCTTTAGCTCTGTACGGTTGCTCAGATAGATTTTTGATATTTGCATCTTTTTTAAAGCAATAATAATTGATGGTACTACACCACCAGCCCCAAGAATTAATGCTATCTTATTTTTAATGATTTGGTTTGTTGTTTCTAAACCAGTCTTGAAACCTGCCACATCCGTATTGTCTCCAATAATTTTATCTTTGTCTTTATAAATTGTATTTACCGATTGAGAGTTTTTGGCTTCATCACTCAATATATCTAAAAATGGAATAACTGTTTTTTTAAATGGAATGGTTATATTTAATCCATGGATCTTTTCTTCCCTAAGATCTAAAATCGTTTTTTGTATTTCATCTTTTATCAAAAGCTTTTTATCATATGATGCTTTTAAATTATTTTTTTTTATCCAGTAATTATGAAGTTTTGGTGACAGGGAATGCTCTATTGGATTTCCTATAACTAAAAATTTTTTGATCATGTTAGTCTATTTAGGTATTCTTTTATTTTTTTAACTGGAAGACCCATAACAGTGTCCTCATCTCCTTGAATTTTAGAAAACAAACTTCTTCCCTCTCCTTCGATTTGATAAACATTATAAGCATAAAGAGCTTTATCTGAAATTTTTACTAAATAGTTCTCGAGTTCTAAATTAGTATTATTTTTCATCGTTAGTGAGGCTTTATCTGTATAATTCCATATCATTGATCCACCTCTCGATATACAAACAGAGCTTACCAGCTGATGGGTTTTTCCATTTAGTCTTTTAAGTATTTTAAGGGCTTCAATTCTATCACTTGGTTTAGAAATTATTTCTCCCTCTAAATCTATTACACTATCTGCTCCCAAAACTATTTCATTAATATATTTTTGGCTAATTTTATTTGCTTTTAATTCGGCTAAATTTTTTGAAATAATTGATGGTGTTGCCTCTTCTTTTCGCAAAGCTTCTTTGACGCTTTCTTCGTCTACATTAGATGGTTCAACTCTGCATTTAATTTTATTTTTTTCTAATAATTTTTTTCTAACTTCACTTTTTGAAGCAAGGATTATTTCATTAATCATTATTTTTATATATTTCGTGTATTTTGATTATTGATGCCGCTGTTTCTTCAACTGATTTTCGAGTAACATCGATTGTTGGCCACTTGTATTTTGTAAATGTTTTTTTTGCCCATTCAACTTCTTCTTTTATTTTCTGTATGTCCGTGTAACTAGTGTTTTCTCTTTCTTTAATGGTCATCATTCTATTTTTTCGTATATCTACTAATCTTTCCGCTTCTGTTGTGAGTCCAACAACACACGCCATTTTTGGATTCTTTTTTAAACTTTCGGGAATAGAGCTTTCATTAACCAATGGAATGTTTGATGTTTTAAAACCTTTGTTTGCTAGATAAATTGAAGTTGGGGTTTTGCTGGTCCTACTAACACCCAATAATATTAAATCTGATTTATATAATTCTTCAACCAAATTTCCATCATCGTGATTCATTGTAAATTGAATAGCTTCAATTCTTTCATAATACTCTTCATTGAGCGCATGCTGTCCACTTGGGACGTGAGAAGCTTGTTGGTTTAATAGTTTTGAAAAACTAAGTATTAAGTTTCCCAAAACACCAAAACAAGGAATTTTTTTTTCATCGCTCTTGTTTGCTAAAAATTTTGCGAGTCCACTATCAACAATAGTATATAAAATTATTGAATTTTTATTTTTTTTTGCTTTTTCAAGAATTTTAATAACTTGATTTTCCGTTCTAGTAAAAAAATAAGACCTAACATCATATTCAATATTCTTAAATTGTGCTTTTATGGCTAAAAAAACTCTATCTAAGGTCTCTCCTGTAGAGTCGGATATTAAATATATTTGATATGTATTACTCATGAACAAAATGTTGATAATTAAGTATTATTTTTACCATTATTTAAAATTGTGGTGCCTTTTATTTTTCACTGTAAAACCTCTTTTTTATAAACATTAATAAACATGTGAACTGTTAATATACATTTTATCTAACAATATTAAAGAAAGACCCAATTTAAAGAATATTGTTAATTTTTGTAAATTATCAATTGTTGATAAATCGTGTATAAAATATGTAAAACAATTAATTACCGTTATTCACATACCATATTACTAATACTATAATTAAATATTTACTTATTATTATGACACCTATTCAAGAAACTATTATAAATAAAAAGACAACTGGCTGTCCAATATGGTTAATGAGACAGGCAGGAAGATACCTTCCGGAGTTTAGAGAGATTAGAAAGGAAAACCCTGATTTTATTAATTTATGTTTAAATGAAAGTTTATCATCAAAGATTACCCTACAGCCCTTAAAAAGATTTGAATTAGATGCAGCAATAATTTTCTCAGATATTTTAATGTTACCCTATGGGTTAAACCAGAAAGTAGAATTTAAAAAAGACTTTGGCCCACAGCTTGGTCTATTAAACTTAAATAATATGTCTAAAATTGATGAGGTTGATTTTATACAAAAAGTATATCCAGTTTATAAATCAATTAAAAAAGTTAGCGAAGATAAATTAATTAAAAATAAAAATGTTATAGGATTTATTGGAGCACCATGGACGTTATTGGTTTATATGATTAATAAACACTCGCCAAAGAAAGAGCTAATAAAAAATTTTTTTGATGATGAGTTTTTAATAAATAGGATTTTAATAATTCTAGAAAAATTTTTAAAATTACATATTAAACAACAAATAAAAAATGGTGCAACTGTTATTCAAATTTTTGATAGCTGGGCTGGTTTACTGGAAGAAAAAGATTTACCAAACTACGTTTATATTCCAACTCTAAATTTAGTTGACTATGTAAAATCATTAAACATACCGGTAATTTGCTTTCCAAGAGGAGTGAAAAACTATAAAAATTATTGTGACATTGTTAAACCCGATGCTGTCAATATTGACTATGATGTAAACCCAACATCCATATGCAAAGAAATTAATATACCCATTCAAGGGGGGCTTGATCCAAAGGTATTATTAACTGATAAAGAAAATTTAAAAAAAGAAGCAAAAAGATATCTAGATATATTCAAAGATCATCCATATATCTTTAATTTAGGTCACGGTGTATTACCCGAAACAGATCCTAACATGGTGGATTATTTAGTTAAAATGGTAAAGGATTATTAAATGAAAAAAGCAGTCATCTTATTTAATCTCGGAGGTCCGGACAAATTAGAAAATGTTGAACCTTTTTTATTTAATTTATTTAATGATCCGGCAATTTTAAATTTACCGACCCTTTTAAGATACCCACTAGCAAAATTAATCTCCAATAGAAGAGCGCCCGTTGCTAAAAAAATTTATTCAGAACTGGGTGGTTCATCGCCTATTTTAAAATTAACCAAAGAACAATCTGATGCTCTGGAAACAAAACTAAATCAAACACAAGAGGAAGATGAATACAAATGCTTCATCATAATGAGATGTTGGAATCCTAGAGCCAAAGATGTGATTAAAGACGTTCAATTATACAGCCCAGACGAAGTTGTCCTAATGCCCCTATACCCTCAATACTCTGCAGCAACATCGGGGTCTTCAATTAAAGAATGGAAAGATGTTTGTAAAAAAAATAACTACCACGTTAAAACAAGCACAATATGCTGTTACCCAACAGACCAGAATTTTATTAACGCTCATACAAAAGAGATAATAAAAAAAATTAAAGATCTTAAAAACTTTAAATTAATATTTTCTGCGCACGGCTTGCCAGAAAAAAATATTAAAAAGGGAGACCCCTACCAGTGGCAAGTGGAACAATCGGTGAAAAAAATAGTTGAAAGTTTGAATGATGAAAACCTTGATTGGATATTGAGTTATCAAAGTCGAGTTGGTCCACTAAAGTGGATAGGACCATCAACAGAAACCACAATCATTGAAAATTCCAAGATTGGTAAGCACATTGTTTTGGTCCCTATCGCGTTTGTTTCTGAACACTCAGAAACCCTCGTTGAGCTTGATATAGAATATAAAGAAATAGCAGATGTTAATGGATGTAAAAATTATACAAGAGTTCCAGCGCTTGGTATTAGTGAAGATTTTATTAAAGCAATGTCAGAATTAATAATTAAAAAAAATGAATATAAAATTAATGAGAATCTTTATCCGCCGAAGATACAGTGTCCATCCAATTTTAAAAAATGTCCTTGTTTAAATTATGAATAGTTATTTATTATTTAAGAGCCTACATCTAATAGCAGTAATTTCCTGGATGGCAGGACTTTTATACTTACCCAGGATTTTCGTTTACCATGTCGAAAATTTAAAAGATAAAAACATTTCTTTAATATTTAAGACAATGGAAAGAAAACTATATTTTTATATTATGATGCCTGCCATGATTTTAGCCTGGCTTTTTGGTTTGATTTTAATTTCTAGTTTGGGCTTTGAAATTCTTTCTACACTCTGGATCAAATTAAAATTATTGTTAGTTATTTTATTAACCTTATACCATTTTTACTTAGCAAAACTTCTTGGCGATTTTAAATTAGATCAGAATATCAAATCATCTAAATTTTTTAGGATAATTAATGAAGTACCAACAATATTGCTTATTTTGATTGTTTTTATCGTTGTTTTTAAACCTATCTAGGCTTGTAATAATTAAAAGAGTATATATATTTAATCCATCTTACAAACCTCATACAAATTCCTAACAAATGAATATTCAAGAACTTAAACTAAAAACGTCTGAGCAGTTAATTTCACAAGCAGAAAAACTTGGTATTGAAAATGCTAGCACATTAAGAAAGCAAGAAATCTTATTCGCTATACTGAAAAAAGTTGCAGAAAAAGAAGAAATTACAGGAGCGGGAGTTTTACAATTATTACAAGACGGATTTGGTTTTTTAAGAGCAATGGAATCAAATTATTTGCCCGGACCTGATGATATATATGTTAGCCCAACCCAGATAAGAAAATTTGGTTTAAGAACTGGAGATACTGTTGAAGGACCAGTGAGAGCTCCGAAAGAAGGAGAAAGATATTTTGCTTTATTACAAGTGGGTAAAATAAATTTTGAGGAGCCAGAAAAAGCCCGTCATAAAATTGCGTTCGATAACTTAACCCCACTATATCCAGACCAACAAATGGTGATGGAGGTTGAGACAACTACAATAGAAAAAAAACCAGACTTAACTCCAAGGCTAATAGATCTTGTAAGCCCAATCGGAAAAGGTCAAAGATCAATAATTATCTCACCGCCCAAAGCAGGTAAGACAATGATTTTACAGAGTATTGCAAATTCAATTGCTAAAAATTATCCAGAAAGTTATTTGATGGTTTTGTTGATTGATGAAAGACCAGAAGAGGTGACAGACATGCAGCGAACTGTTAAGGGAGAAGTTATCAGTTCTACATTTGATGAACCTGCCACAAGGCATGTAGCGGTTGCTGAAATGGTAATAGAGAAAGCAAAAAGATTAACTGAACATAAAAAAGATGTGGTGATCTTATTAGACTCAATAACAAGATTGGGTAGAGCTTACAATGCTGTAATCCCAAGTTCTGGAAAAGTTTTAACAGGTGGGGTTGATGCAAACGCTCTACAAAGACCAAAAAGATTTTTTGGCGCAGCCAGAAATATTGAAGAAGGTGGATCGTTAACAATTATTTCAACTGCACTGATTGATACTGGGTCCAGAATGGACGAGGTTATTTTTGAAGAATTTAAAGGAACTGGGAATAGTGAAACAGTTCTTGATAGAAAAATTGCAGACAAAAGAATCTACCCAGCGATCGATATAACTAAATCTGGAACTAGAAGAGAAGAACTTTTATTCGATAAGGATGACCTTTCAAAAATGAATGTATTAAGAAGAATTATCAGTCCTATGGGTACCATGGACGCCATTGAGTTTATTAATTCAAAACTCAAGGAAACAAAAAGTAATGCAGATTTCTTTAGCTCAATGAATAAGCCAGCTTAACACAATTACTATCTACTCATTTTAAGTTTTACAGACGTATAAAATTGAAGATATAATATCGACATGACAATTTATGCTCTTTCTACTGGTCCCGGAATATCAGGTGTGGCCATTATTAGAGCCTCAGGATCTGAAGTTAAAAAGATAGTCAAACTACTAACTAAAAGACCCCTTCCAAAACCAAGAGTTGCTACACTAAGAAAAATCAATAAAATCAACACTTCTGAGCTTATTGATGAAGGTATAATTTTATGGTTTCCCGGCCCTGAGAGCTACACTGGTGAAGATATGGCCGAATTTCATATACATGGCAGCAAAGCAGTAATTGATGCTCTACACCTTTCTATTTCAACAATAGAGAATTGTCGTTTAGCTGAGCCCGGTGAATTTACAAAGTTAGCGTTTCAAAATGGAAAAATAAATTTACTCAAAGCAGAGAGTATTGCTGATTTAATTTCAGCAGAAACTGAAATCCAAAGACAACAAGCAATAAAAATAATGAATGGCAAATCTGCTGATAAATTTAATGAGTTAAGAAAAAAACTTTTAAAAATCTTATCACACGTTGAAGCGAAAATAGATTTTCCAGACGAAGACTTGCCTGAAGACATTTTAAAAAATATAAAAAAAATTTCTAATAAAGCAATCGTAGATATAAAAAAAATTTTAGATGATCAGAGAGTTGGTGAAAGAATTAGAGAAGGTTTTAAAATTGCAATCATAGGGCCAACTAATGCTGGTAAATCTAGTTTGCTAAATCATCTATCAAATCGTGATGTTGCAATTGTTTCTGAAATAGCTGGAACTACCAGAGATGTAATTGAAACACATTTAAATATTGATGGCTTTCCAGTTGTAGTTTCTGATACCGCAGGAATTAGAGAATCTAAAAATGAAATAGAAAAAAAAGGCATTAAATTAGCACTCAAAAAAGCAGAAGATGCAGATTTAAAACTTATAGTAATAGATGCAAAAAACGTTGAAATTAAAGGAGTTTTGAAGGATTTAATGGATGAAAATGCAATTCTTGTTATCAATAAATCAGATCTTTTAAACGAAGATTTAAATTCTGAGATTAAAAATCTTAATCACATTTTGATTTCAGTAAAAGATAATCTCAACATTGATGGTTTAATTTTAATAATAAAAAATAAATTAAAAAACAAATTTATTACTAGTAACGATATTTTAATTACCCGTGAAAGACATAGAAAACATCTTGAACAAAGTTTGGTTTATTTAAAAAATTTCGAAGAAAAAAATGATGCAGAAGATTTTGATAAAGCAGCAGAAGATCTTCGTTTAGCCACAAGACACCTTGGAATGATAGTTGGGAAAGTTGATGTCGAAGAGATTTTAGGCAGTATTTTTAATGATTTTTGCATAGGAAAATAAATAATCTAATTTCTATTGATTGTTTTTGCTTAAATAAGCCAATATTATCAACAAATTTTATTTTTATATAAAACCTCTTTTTACTTGATATTTTGGCCCATTTTGGACACTTATCGTTGATGAATAGCACTTATTTATCATATTTTTTGCATTTTTTTTCTAAATTAACATCAAATACAAATTTATAAATTCTCACTCATACCTTGTAATAATTTTGATCAGTTATAAATTTAAGTTATGAAAAATGATTTATCATTTGAGGTAGTTGTTATTGGTGGAGGTCATGCGGGTTGTGAAGCTGCAGCAGCTTCCGCACGTCTTGGAGTTAACACTGCTTTGTTCACCCATAAAATTGAAACCATAGGTGAGATGTCTTGCAACCCTGCAATAGGAGGTCTTGGTAAGGGTCACTTAGTTAGAGAAATAGATGCTCTAGACGGTCTGATGGGAGAGATCGCAGACAAGTCAGGTATTCAATTTAGATTGTTAAATAGAAGTAGGGGGCCTGCTGTTCAAGGACCCAGAACTCAATCTGACAGAGCATTGTATCGCAAATATATGCAAGAAAAACTGTTAAACTACTGTAATTTAAGCATTTTTGCTGATCCAATAATAAAATTTATTTTTAATAAAAACATTATAAGTGGTTTTGAAACAAAGTCAGGTAAAAAAATATTATGCGAGAAGTTAATCCTAACAACTGGCACTTTTTTAAATGGTCTAATTCATATTGGTGATGAGAGAACACCAGCGGGCAGGTTTGACGAAAAGCCCTCAACGGGTTTAAGTGAACAGCTTGAAAAATATGACTTTAAGGTAGGAAGGCTTAAGACCGGAACACCACCAAGGTTGGATGCAAGAACAATTAAGTATGACAATTTAGAAGAACAGTTTGCTGATGACGATCCCTACTTTTTTTCTTTTCTTACTAAAAAATCTTTTAACAAACAAGTTTCATGTCGAATGACCTATACGAATGAAAAGGTTCATAAAATAATTCAAAAAAATTTAAATAGAAGTGCCATGTACTCTGGTAGCATTCAGGGAGTTGGACCAAGATATTGTCCTTCGATAGAGGATAAGATAGTAAAGTTTGCGGATAAGGACCGACATCAAATATATTTAGAACCAGAAGGGTTAAATGACAATACTATATATCCAAATGGCATATCAACCTCACTACCAGAGGAAGTACAACTAGAAATATGTAATAATATCAATGGTTTAGAAAATGTTAAGATAATTAGACCAGGATATGCTATAGAATATGACTATATAGATCCGACGGAGCTATTTTTAACCCTTGAAACAAAAAAAATACAAAATTTATATCTTGCAGGACAGATAAATGGCACTACCGGTTATGAGGAAGCTGCAGCACAAGGATTGATTGCAGGAATAAATGCTGCATTATCTTTTAAGAAGGAGGAACCTTTTATCCTGGATAGGTCTGATGCATACATCGGAGTTATGATAGACGATCTAGTAACGAAGGGTGTTGCTGAACCTTATAGAATGTTTACCTCAAGAGCTGAGTATAGATTAAGTTTAAGAGCTGATAATGCCGACCAAAGACTAACAAACAAAGGTATTGAGATTGGACTAATTTCTAAAGAAAGAGAGAATATATTTAAAGATAAAGAATATAAATTAAAAATAATAACCCAAAGAATGTCTGAATCATCAATAACTCCCACAAAAATTAAAGAATATGATATAAAAATAGCGAAAGATGGAGTGCTAAGGAAATCTAATGAAATATTAACTCAAAAAGGAGTTGATATGAAAAAAATTAGAGAAATTTGGCCTGCTATACCTTTTTTTGATAAAAAAATAGATGAACAAATAGAAATAAATGCACATTATAGGGGTTATCTCAAAAAACAGAAAGCCGATATATTGGCTTTTAAAAGAGATGAAAATTTAATTATCCCCAATGGAATTAATTATAACGATCTTTCAGGTCTTTCAAATGAAGTAAAGGCAAAATTTAAACAAATAAAGCCAAAAACTATGGGACAAGCACTTAGAATAGATGGAATAACACCTGCTGCTGTTTATATCTTGTTGTCACATGTAAAAAGAAAGTCTATTAAGCTTATAGCTTAATGGAAGAAATATTAAAAAAATATCCACTACTAAAAGACCAAAGTGTTCCACGTGAAACATTTATTGAATTTGAGAGTTTTATTTCAATGCTTCAAAAAGAAAATGAAGAAATTAACATTATTAGTAAAAAAACTTCAAAAAGTGAGGTAATTAGGGAACGACATATAGTAGATTCTGCACAAATCATTGAATTAATTGATTTAAATAGCAATATAATAACAGATATAGGATCAGGAGGAGGAATGCCAGGTATAATAATATCAATAATGCTTAAAAACTTAAAAAGTCTTGCAAAAGTTCATTTATACGAAAAAAGTCATCATAAGAGCTCTTTTTTAAGAAATGTGTCCAGAGACTTAAAGTTAAATACGGAAATTATGCAACAAAATATTTTTGAGGCACAAAATTTAGACTCAGGTACAATAATGGCCAGAGCTTTTAAGCCTTTACCGGTAATTTTAGATTTAGTTTATAAAAATTTTAGTAGTTATAAAAATTTAATTTTATTTATGGGAAAAAATGGAGAAAAAATTTTAGAAGAGGCTTTAAAAGATTGGGATTTTGATTTTGAAAAGAAAAAAAGTATCACAAGTGAAGATTCATTTTTGCTAAATATAAAAAACATAAAAAAAAAGTTTAGAAATTAGAATGCAAATTATTTCAATCATAAATCAAAAGGGTGGAGTAGGAAAAACAACTACCGTAATTAATCTTGCAGCGGGTTTGGTACAACAAGAAAAAAAAGTTTTAATAATAGATTTAGATCCTCAAGGAAATGCCACTACAGGACTTGGTTTATCCAATTTAGAAAATTCTAGTGAAACAATTTATGGAGTGTTGAATGGAACAAAGACTATTTCAGCGGTGATTAAGAAAACAAATTTTAATAACTTAGACATTGTAAGTTCAAATGTTGATTTATCTGGGCTAGAAATTGAAACAGCTGGTGATAGTGAAAGAGCCTTTATACTTAGGGATAAATTAACCGCTTATTTAAATGATTCTAGAGGATGTTATGATTATATACTCATAGACTGCCCTCCATCACTAAGCCTTATAACAGTTATGGCGCTAGTGTCATCGCACTCGCTTGTTGTGCCATTACAGACAGAGTTTTTTGCGTTGGAAGGACTAACTCAACTAATGAAAACAATAGAAAGAATAAAAGTAAGCTTGAACCCAGAATTACAAATAAGAGGAATTCTTCTAACGATGTATGACAAAAGAAATAAACTTTCTGCACAAGTAGAAAAAGAAGCAAGAGATTATTTTAATGATAAAGTTTATCAGACGGTAATACCAAGAAATGTAAGATTATCAGAGGCCCCATCACACGGAATGCCAGTTTTAATTTATGACAAATCTTGCCTTGGCAGTAAATCATATTTTAGTTTTACAGATGAGTTTATTAAGCAGGAACTAAAAACAGGAGGTGAACTATAATGGAAACTAATAAAATAAAAAAAGGATTAGGTCGTGGTTTATCATCTCTAATAGGTGAAACAAAGATAGAAACAAATATTAACAAATTGCCGATTAGCGATCTACTTAGCAATAAATTTCAACCAAGAAAAATATTTGAAGAAGATAATTTGCAAGCCTTAACAGCCTCAATAAAAGAAAGAGGAATTATTCAACCAATTATAGTTAGAAAGTCGGCAGATCAGAATTCTAAATATGAAATAATTGCAGGAGAGAGAAGGTGGTTAGCAGCGCAAAAAGCAGGCTTACACGAAGTACCAGTAGTAATCACTAATGTTGATGATTTAAAATCTTTGGAATTTGCCATCATAGAAAATGTTCAAAGACATGATTTAAATGCTATTGAAGAAGCCAGAGGTTATCAACGTTTAATTCAAGAATTTTCCTACGATCAAGAAAAAGTAGCAAAATTTATTGGTAAAAGCCGAAGTTATATAGCAAATTTTTTGCGGTTGTTAAATTTACCTGGTGAAGTCTTAAAATTAATAGAAGATCAAAAATTATCAGCAGGTCATGCTAAAATTCTAGTTGGACTAAATAATGCTGAGTTTATTGCAAAAAAGATAATAGAAAAAAAACTCTCTGTTAGACAAACAGAAAACTTTGTTAAAATCTTCAAAATAAAAAAACAATCTTTTAAATCAATAAAAGACTCAAATTTAAAGGCTCTTGAGTCATCAATTATAGAAAAAATTGGTATAAATATTTTGATTAAGAATAAGAAAAATAATACAGGATCTTTAGTATTAGAGTATAAAAATCTTGATCAATTAAATAAAATTATTGAAATAATTAAGTCTAACTATTAATTGGTGACGTTGTTTCAATAATAAAATTAAATAAAATAGAAATTGAACTATTATTGTTCTTTTTGATCAAGAGCTCAACTTCATTAATTTTATATATTAACTTTTTAACCTCTGTAAGAGACCAACTCTTTATTTGTTGTTTGACTATTTCTTTTTCTTTCCAAAATATAGGAGGTTTACTAGATAAAATTGTTGCATCAATGTTGTTTGTTTTCATAAATTCATTGCTTAGTTTAGCTAATCTTTTAGATTTAATTAAAAATGTTCTAATGATTAATATACAATCTTCTAATGAGTAATTGTTTTCATTTAATATATTAATAGTTTTCTTTTTATTTTTAGACAAACAGGAATCAACCAACTCAGAAACATTATAATTTTCTGCTAAGTTAGTTAGTTTTAAAATATCAGTTATTTCAATTTTTTTCTTAATACCCATATAACTTCTAATTTTTTCAAGTTCATTGTTTAAATTTAACCTGTCCCCCCTTGCCCTTTGGATTATTAAATTTATGGTTTGTTGGGAAATAGAAATTTTGCTTGTTCTAAAAAAACTATTTGTAATACCAGATAGAGTTTGACTGCTATCTTCATAAAAAGCTACACAAGTAGTTTCTTTATTTTTTTCAAACAATGTTCTTATTTTAGATTTTTTTTCAAGAAGATTAGCATCTAAGATTATAATTATATCCTCAATTTTCTTTTCAATTAATTCTTCCACAACATTTATTATTTTATCTGTAACTCTACTTATTATAATTAACTTTTCACTTTCAAAAAAAGATTTTGATAAGATATTATTAAAAAAATTCTCCTTATTAACTAAAACTTCATTTTCATCATAATTATAGGTACATTCCTTATATTTTGTTTGAAATTTATTTTTTATGACTTCATTTTTATGCCCCTGATTTTTTCCATAAAATAAAAAAAAATTATTTTTTTTTTGGACTTTGTCTAATTCAAACGACTTAACAATCATGATTGAAGCTCGGAAAGGGTATTAATTATACGGTCGATATTTTTGTCTACTAATAAATCTTCAATTACTTTCTCATACTGATTTAAATCAAACTTATTTTTATTTGAATTATAATTAAATCTTTCTTGAAAAGACTGATTTACTTTTTGATTTTGACCGTATTGTATTTCTAATTTGATGCTAACAACCATTTCATAACGAGATGGGTCTCCCCTAGAATCTTTAGCAAGTATATTAATCTGTTTTTGTGTATCCACCTTAAGAATAATTATTTTTTGACTTTCTGGGTTTGAAAAAGTCCGTAATCTTCTTTCTACTTTAGAATTAATTTGATTATTTTTTGACAAGAATATGTCCTTCAATTCAAAATCAAAATTTTTACTCGAATAGATTGGAGTGTAGCCACAACCTGTTAAAAATATAAACGCCAGTAAAATCGTAATTATTTTTTTCATTCAGTTATTAAGTTTATTAGTTTATTTTTGATATAAATACTTTTTTTAATTTTTTTATCTTTAATGAATTTATTTATAACCTCGTCTCCCTTTATTCTACTGATCAATTTCTCTTCTGATATGTCTATTTCAGAAACTAAAAGACCTCTTTTTTTACCATCAATCTGTACCACAATATTGAATGTTTCTTTTTCCAAAAGCTTAACGTTTGTAACAGGCCATGTTGGACTAAATTTTTCATCCACCTCATTCAAACACTCAAGAGCAAAATGAGGTATTACTGGCAGTAGCAAACTAAGTATTTTCTTATAATTTTCAATTAACTCAAAGCTATTTATAGGTTTTTCAATTTCTTTATTTAAAAAATTGTATGTTTCGTAAAAATTAGCAACAATTACATTGTAATGAAATTTTTCTAAATTTTTTGTAATTTTATCAATTAAAGTATTTGTAAAATTAGCTAATGACTTTGAATCTTCACTTTTTTCATTTATTGCAATTTTTTCTATAATTTTTTTATGCAATAGCCAAAACTTTTGAATAAATTTATATGATGCAACCATACCCTGATCAGACCATTGCACATCTTTTTCTGGTGGACTATCTGATAAGATAAAAAGTCTTACTGCGTCTGCGCCATAGTCCTTAATAATTTTTTGAGGATCTACTGTATTTTTTTTTGATTTTGACATAGATTCGCTTGGTCCAACCTTTACCTTGCTACTCGGGTGATCTTTTACACAATAATTGATTCCGTCATTTGTCTCAACGTCATCTGGACTTAACCACTGATTGTCTTTATCTTTATAGGTTTCGTGGCAAACCATTCCTTGAGTAAATAATCCCTTAAAAGGTTCTGGGTTAATAAATTCTTTTTTACCAAAATTTATTGCGCGCATAAAAAACCTGGAATATAAAAGGTGAAGAATTGCATGCTCAACACCACCGATATATTGATCTACTGGCATCCAATATGCTGCCTCATCCATATCAAACCCTTTCTTAGTGTTATCGCTTGAGCAAAACCTCAGGTAGTACCAAGACGAATCTACAAATGTATCTAGGGTATCAGTTTCTCTTCTACACTTTTCTCCATCTATTTCTATTTCATACCAATTTTTTTGATGATCTAGAGGATTACCATTTGTATTGAGGTTAATATTTTCAGGTAATTTCACAGGTAAATCATTTAATGGAATTTTAACAATTTCATTTTTTTTGTTGTAAGCAATTGGGATCGGACACCCCCAATACCTCTGTCTAGACACCCCCCAATCTTTTAATCTAAAATTAATTTTTTTCTTTCCTAAATTTTTTGCCTCAAGAAATTTAATAGCTTCTTGTATGGATTGTTCAGGTGCCTTTAGACCATTTAAAAATTTTGAATTAATTATTTTACCTGGTCCAGTGTAGGCTAAATTATTTAAATTATTTTCATCTTTTATATTTTCAGGTTCGATTACTGAAATAATTTTCAAATCATATTTTTTTGCAAATTCAAAATCTCTTTGATCATGAGCGGGGCAACCAAAAACAGCACCAAACCCGTAATCCATCAATACGAAATTTGCAAAATATACAGGAACTTTTACTGACGGATCGATGGGGTTGATCGCCATTAATTCTGTTTTAAATCCCAGTTTTTCAGCCTGTGCGATTGATTCTTCAGTAGTGCCTATTTTTGAACAATCTTCCTTAAATTTAAGAAATAGTTTATTTTTTTCATAAAATTTAGCTATAGGATGATCAACAGAGAGTGCTAAGAAAGAAAAGCCAAAAAGTGTATCAGGTCTGGTTGTAAAACATTTAATATTTTCTACAGGAAGTTCACTTTCTACTTTAAAATCTACTTCACAGCCAAAAGATTTTCCTATCCAATTTTTTTGCATAATTTTTACTTTATTTGGCCACTCATCAAGAGTTTTTAATCCCTCCAACAATTCATCAGAAAACTTCGAAATATTAAAAAACCATTGATTTAATTTTTTTCTCTCAACTTGCGCTCCTGATCGCCATCCTTTGCCATCAATAACTTGTTCGTTAGCAAGAACAGTTTCATCAACCGGATCCCAGTTTACATAATTTTCTTTTCTATAAACTAAGCCTTTGTCATATAGCTCTAAAAAAAAAGCTTGCTGATGCTTGTAGTATTCAGGTGAACAAGTGGATATTTCTTTATCCCAATCTATAGAAAGACCCAATTGTCTCAATTGAATCTTCATTGTTTTTATATTTTTTTTGGTCCAATCTTTTGGATCAAGGTGATTTTGTCTTGCTGCATTTTCGGCTGGCATACCAAAAGAGTCCCAACCCATAGGATGTAACACATTAAATCCTTGCATTATTTTAAAACGAGCAAGCACATCACCTATTGTGTAGTTTCTTACATGTCCCATATGAATCTTACCAGAAGGGTAAGGAAACATTTCTAGACAATAAAATTTTTTTTTAGTTTTATCAATTTTACTTTTAAAGGAACTATTTTTATCCCAATAATTCTGCCATTTTTCTTCAGTTACTTTGAAATTATATCTAGTCACAAAAATAAAATTATTATGTATTTTATTTAACTTATTTCGTACCGTCTAAACTTTTTGAAGTTCTTTTTTCCTTAAGAAATTCTTTACGATTTTTTTTAAATCTGTCACTTTCTAAAAAAGCAGCTCTCTTTAATATCGCTATTTTGATCTGAGCCTCTAGTTTAGATTGAATTTTTTTAACATTACAATCAATAAAATTATTTTGGCACTTTCGTTCATGAATATTAATATCCAAAGCATCAGCTCTAATCTCATTTGTTAAAAATCTAACTGTAATTTTTAAATCTCTCTTTTCATTTTTATTTTTAGAATTTCCATCAAACCATTCAGTTATTAAAATTCCTCCTGAATAACTTGCATTAGAAAAAGGTACGAAATCAAGAACATCTATTGAAGCTCTCCATAATTCATTAGACGAAGCAAAATCAAAAGTTCCCCCTGAATTTTTTTTTTTTGAAAATCTAATTCCTCTACCTTCTTCGATATTTCTTTTAACTCTATCATTAACGTTAATAGGGACATCTTTAACATTAGGTCCTATTTTTTTTAAAAAATTAGGTTTTGAGCAACCAGTGAGAGATAAAGAAAGGATTAATGTTAATAGAATAAAATTTTTCATTAGGGTAATATTAAAGCAAAAAACACGTGTATTAAACAATATCAACAAAAAAAAACACTAAAAAGTGGTAAATTTACAACAAAACTGAATAAATTAGAGTAAAAATTTATATATTTCGTAATAGAGCAATTTTAGAAGTAAATAGACTTATTAACAAAAACAAATAAAGGATAAATATGATTAACTTCAAAAAAGTAGGTGCAACAGCATTAGCAGGTTCGCTAGTAGCAGTTAGCGCTTATGCAGGTGAAATGGCCGTAACTGGTTCAGCTAACCTGACTTACAAAACAGGTAAAAATTCTGTTGCTGACCAATCATCATTCGGTAACGACAGTGATGTTGGATTTACAGGAACAGGTGAGTTAGACAATGGTTGGACGTTTGTAATGCAAGCGACATCTACTGATGACTTAGGTTTATCTTCGTCTTACACTTCAGTAACTATGGGATCTCTAGGAACATTTACTATTGGTCAATCAAGTGGTGGTGCTGGTGGTAAATATGACGAGGAAGTACCTCAAGCTTACGAACAAGCTTCTGATGCATTAGCAACAGGATCTTCTTCATCTAATAAAATTGGTGACCAAATGGATAATGGTGGATTACACTATGCATCTCCTTCTTTCGAGATTCAGGGTGGTACTATTTCATTTGATGCTGAATTTAACCCTCAAGCAAGTAATGATGGTTCAGGTGATGGTGGACAAGCGACTTACAGTGCAACTACTGGAGCTGGTACAAGTTTAGGAACTACTATTAAATACGATGAAGTAACTTTTGGTATTTATGGTAATCAAATAGACGCTAGAGGAACGAATGCAGGTACTACAGATGGTGCTGATTCTTTTGAAGGTGTTGCTTTCCTTAAGTATAGTGCTGGACCTTTAGCTATGGGTGTTTCTACATCATACATAGATTCAGGAAAATCAACTGCTGGATCAGCAAGTGAAGCTGGTTACTCGCTTAGAACAGCTGGTGGTATCTTTACTAATGATCAAATATCAGTTGCTTATAACGTGAGTGATGATCTTTCGGTATCGGTTACTACATCTAAAGATAACTATAGTGGTAGAGGCGCAGGTGTTCTTACTGCTACTGTAGATGATGTTTCAGTTGACACTAAGACTAGATCTATACAAGCTGCCTACTCTATGGGAGCTATGTCCGTTAAAGCGTATAACATGACAGTTAAAAACCCTGGTTATGATTCAGATGCAGCAGAGTTATCTGTTACTGAAATCGCACTAGGTTTAGCGTTTTAATTAGTACTTAAATTATTTAAAAACGGCCTAATATTTTTTAGGCCGTTTTTTTTTATCCAAGAAATTCCTGAATATCCTACACATCTTAAAAGACCCACATTTTTTATTGTAAGCTCATTAATTCCACCCAAAGCAATAAATTGAGATTTTTGATTTAAAGTTAACAAGTTAAATTTAGTAACTCCAAAATAATTGTTTTTTTTATTCACTTTAAATGTTGGTGCTAAAAAAATTAAAGAACAGCCCTGAGCTTCCTTTACCCTAATTTCATAAAGATTATGTGCAGAACCAAGAAGGGTAAATTTTTTATGTAAAGAGAATACATTGAGGTTAATTTTTTTATTAAAAGAAGGAATATAGGCACCACTTAACTTGTGTTTTATGGATCTTTTAATGTCGTTAGCTAAATACAGCTCTCTTTTATGAAATTTACAGTAAGTTTTGAGTGCAGATAATGCATTATCACTAATTGTTTTTTTATAGTTTCTAAATATGATAGAAATATTTTTGTTAAGACAATCTAACTCTGAGGGTATAAAATCTTCAATAAATAAGTAAACTTTAGGTAATTTTTTTTGCATAATAATATTAATAATCTAATTTCTGTAAAAAATACATTAAAGTCAGAAAATATAGATTTTACAAAGGTTAACATAATTGCAGTTAGTAAAACTTTTCCTATAAATGAAATAAAACCCCTTATAAATCATGGGCAAATTCACTTTGGGGAAAACAAAGTGCAAGAAGCTGTTGAAAAATGGACCGATATTAAGAAGAGTTCTAATCATATCCAGCTACATATGATTGGAAAACTACAATCTAATAAAGTAAAATTTGTTGTTCCTCTTTTTGACTACATTCATTCCCTAGATAACTTAAAATTAGCAGAAAAAATATCAATAGAACAAAAAAAAATTAATAAGAAAATAAAAATTTTTATACAAATTAATATTGGAAATGAAGATCAAAAAAGTGGAATTCAAGAAAATGAATTGGAGAATTTCCACAAAAGATGTGTTCAAGAATTAGATTTAAATATTATTGGATTAATGTGTTTGCCACCTAAAGATGAAAATTCAGAAAACTATTTTTTAAAAATGGAAAAATTAGCAAAAAAAATAGAAGTTAATGAACTAAGTATGGGTATGTCGGATGACTATTTGAATGCAGCAAAGTCAGGTTCAACTTTTTTAAGAATTGGATCTAAAATTTTTGGACAAAGAACTTAACCAATCTTTATTTTTGTATTTTTGTCGATTAATTTTAATAAAATTTCAAAATCTTTTTTTTTAAGAGCTATACACCCAGCTGTTGGTTTGTAATTATTTGTTAGATGCAAGAATATAGCACTTCCTTTGTGAGGGATTTTTTTTTCATTATAATTTATGGTAATTAAATAGTCATATTTATTATCTACTCTATAAAATTTCTCTCTACATTCGTTGTCAAAAATTTTAATTTCTTCATTATATTTTTCATGATTAGAATTATCACACCAGGCTAAATTTTCTGTGATGATTTTTTTTTTAATTTTACATTTTGGATAACCCATCCTATCTTTTCTAAAATATAATTTATTTAATTTATAAAAACCTGTAGGAGTTGAATAATCACCTTCTTTTTTATGAGAGTTAAAACCACTCTTGCCAATACAACATTTAAGGTTAAAATCATCAACTTGAAGTATACTTTTATTTTTTATATGAATTATCATAAGTATTATTTAGTATGATTAAACAAAACCTTTTTATAATCAACTTTAACATATTATACGAAGTCTTAGATGAGATTAAAGAAAATTTGCCTTTTAATATTATCAAGCATGAAAATGAAGACAACTTCGTTAAAGACGTAAATTTTGATAAAAAAAATTCTTTAGCAATTATTAAGTATAGTAATAAATTAAGCGCAGACAAAAATATAGATGATAAAAATATATTAGATATTAATGATTATCCGATACCATTAAAAAAATTAATTGAATTGATCAATATTCAGTTAATAAAATTACAGTATGATTATCAGTCAAAAGTTATTATTAAAGACTATCAACTAAATTTAAATTCTAAAACCTTTTCTAAAAATAATCTAATTCTAAAGTTAACAGAAAAAGAAATAGAGATTATTTTATACCTTTTCAAAAATAAACAAAAATGTAGTGTTTTGGACTTGCAAAAAAATATCTGGGGGTATGCAGAAGACATGGAGACACATACCGTAGAAACCCATATTTACAGACTACGAAAAAAATTATCTAATAAATTTAATGAAGATAGTTTTATTTTAAGTCATCCAGATGGATACTTCATGGAATAAAATAGTTACTAATTTAATCTAGCACCAATTTTTTGAATTATTTTTGAGGACATTTCAGTCCCTTTTTCAAGGCTTTCTTTAACAGAAAAATTATTGATATGGCCATGAAGATAACCTGCTGCAAATAAATCACCCGCACCAGTTAAATCAATGATATTTAAATTTTTCCTGCTGTCGCACTCAACTACTTCATTCTTGACAATGGCAACACTACCTTTTTCCCCACGTGTAATGATTAAAGATTTATTTAATTGTCTACCAAAAGTAATGACTTCATCAAAATTAGAAGTGTTGATTAAAGATTTAATTTCCTGTTCATTAGCAAAGATAATATCAAGTTTATTCTTAACCAAGTCTAGAAAGCTACTCTTATGTCTTTCAACACAAAATTGATCTGATAATGTCATAGCAGATTTATTTGCATGCAAGAGTGCTTTATTAAAAGCAGATTTTGGTTCACCTTCATCCCACAAATATCCCTCAAGAAATATCATTTCACTTTCTTTTAAAGCTTTTTCATTAATATCTTTTTCATTTATTTTCCCTGCAATTCCTAAAAATGTAACCATTGTTCTTTCAGAGTCAGGGGTAATTAGAATGAGACATGTACCAGTTGGTACAATTTCTTCTTTTTTATCATAATAATATTTGACATTTTCTTGTGTTAAACTCTGTTCATATTTTTCACCTAAATTATCTTTGTTAACCTTTCCAACAAAAGCAACATTATTTCCCAATTGTGATAAGCCAACCATAGAATTTGCCACAGAACCCCCTGCTATTGTTTGTTCAATTTTTAAATTTGATAAAACTTTTTTAAACTCAATTTCGTCCACTAATTTCATGGTACTTTTTGTAAGGTCATTTTCTAATAAAAAACTATCCTCAACTTTACAAATAACATCAACAATAGCATTTCCAATTCCTAAAATTTTCATATTAAGCTTTCTTTATTATAAATGGACTTTTACGTTTAGGATAACAAGTGGTACAAATTTTACAAGTCAAACCATAACATTCTCTTGCTTTACAAAATTCTCTTCCATAATAAATTATTTGCAGATGAAGTTTACTCCAAGTTTTTTTAGGGAAAATTCTTTTTAAATCTTTTTCAGTTTGTACAACGTTTTTCCCATCTGTTAAGCCCCATCTTTGAGCAAGTCTATGTATGTGAGTATCAACAGCAAACGCTGGAATACCAAACCCTTGAGACATTACCACACTTGCTGTTTTATGTCCCACACCAGGTAGTTTTTCAAGATCTTCGAAGGTTTTTGGTACTTTCCCACCATGTTCTTCAAGTAGTTGTTTTGACATTAAATAAATACTTTTCGCTTTAATTCTAAAAATTCCTATGCGGTTTATTAATTTTTCAATCTTTTTTCTTCCTAATTTTACAAAGTGTTCAGGTTTATTATATTTTGGATATATATCTTTTGTAACGTTGTTAACATTTAGGTCTGTACATTGTGCAGACAAAAGAACAGACATTAAAAGAGTAAACTTATTTATATGATTTAGGGGGATAGGAGTTGTGGGATAAATTTTATTTAAAATTTTTAATATTTTTTTTGCTTTTATTTTTTCATCCATTATCTAAAATTCAATAAATCTCTCATTGAATAAAGTCCTGGTTTTTTACCTATGAGCCACTTGGCAGCTGTTAAAGCACCATCTGAATACAGAGCCCTATCAAAAGCTTCATGATTTAATTTTATTATTTCTTTGCCACTTGAAAATGTTACCTCATGTTCTCCAATAATTTCATTTTTTCTAATTGAATTAAAATTAATTTTTTTTCCATAAGGAAAAGATTTTTTATTCAAAAACTTTTTCCCTATTAAATTATAAAGGTTTTTATTTTTCCCGTCTGCAATACCCTTTCCAAGCATTAAAGCAGTTCCTGATGGATAGTCTTTTTTATGTTTGTGATGTACCTCAAATATCTTGCTCAAATAATCATCATTTAATGACTTTGAGGCCACTTCAGTTAAATACATTAATAAATTTATCCCAAGACTCATATTACCAGCTTTTAGTATTGGAATTTTTTTTGAGTATTTTTTTATTTGATTTTCCTCTTTTTGAGTAAAGCCAGTTGTTCCAATAACTACTCTTTTTTTTAATCTTGTGGCAATTTTAAGAATATCAAGAGTGCATTTTGGAACCGTAAAATCTATAATTATATCAGTTTTATCAAAAGCTAGATCAGTATTTAAATTAAGCTTAACCCCAGCTATTTTTTTATTAATTAGTTTATTTTCTGTAAGCGCTACTAGTTTAAAATCAATATTGGATTTTGAAGACTTAATTAGTTGTTGCCCCATTCTTCCAAGACATCCACTAATAGCTAAATTAATCTTTTTCATATAAGTAAATATTAACCTTTTTTACTTAATTAGTCTTTTAGTTTTTCCAGAAACTTTTAGCTTTTTGAAAGAATTTTTTAATACTTGGATTTGATTTTTCATTTTCAATTTTTCTAAATTTTTCAAGTAATTCTTTTTGTTCTTTATTTAATGAAACAGGAACCTCTGTGTTTACCTGAACATAAAGATCACCATTTCCACTACCTCGCATGTAGGGCATTCCCTTACCTTTTAATCTAAATTGTTTTCCACTTTGTGTTCCGTCTGGTATTTTAATTTTTGCTCTTCCACCATCGATTGTAGGTATCTCGATTGTAGTACCTAATGCAGCGTCAGCAATCGAAATTGGGAATTCAAAAAACAAATTTTCATCTGATCTTTTAAAGAGATCATGAGAGTGGACATTGATAAATAGATATAAATCACCACTAGCACCACCTTTGGCCCCAGCCTCACCTTTACCCGCCAATCTTATCCTTGTTCCATCATCAACACCTTTTGGTATTGTTACAGATATTTTTTTTGAAGCTTGCTTATTACCCTGACCGTTACAATCGGTGCATGGATTTGTAATTTCTTCTCCAGATCCTTGACATTGAGGACATGTTTGTTGAACAGTAAAAAAACCCTGATTGGATCTTACCTTACCATTCCCACCACAAACTGTACATTTGTGAGGAGAGGATCCTGGTTTAGATCCATTACCTTTGCAGGTATCACATCTTTCTGTAGTCGAAAATTTTATGTCTTGTTTTTTACCTTCATAGGCCTCCTTAAGAGTAATTGATAGATCATATCTTAAATCAGATCCTCTGTTGTTAGTACTTCTTCTCCCACCAGATCTTCCACCACCTCCAAAATCTCCAAAAAAATCCTCAAAAATGTCTGAAAAATCAGCTCCACCAAAACCACCACTTTGTCTTCCACCACCACCTTCAAAGGCTGCATGGCCAAAATTGTCATAGTTTTGTTTTTTTTCTTGATCAGAAAGAATACCGTATGCTTCACCAGCTTCTTTAAATTTATCTTCAGAAGTTTTATTGCTAATTTTCTATATGCTGATTTTAATTCTTCAGGGCTTGCATTTTTGTTAACACCTAAGATGTCATAAAAATCTCTTTTAGCCATAAGTTAATCTAAGATGATACTTGTTTTAAGTCTTAAGCGCTTTTTTCTTTATCTTCTTTATCTTTCTCTTCTTTTTCTTCTTTAACTTCCTCTTCTTTTTCTTCTTTAACTTCCTCAAAGTCTGCATCAACTACATTATCATCTTTTTTTCCTTCACCATTTTTATCAGCATCTTTAGATGAATCTGGCTTCTTTTCTTGAGATTTATAAATCGCTTCACCTAATTTCATAGAAGCCTGAACTAAAGTTTCTGTTTTTTTCTTAATATCATCAATATCAGTTCCTTTAATTGCTTCTTTTAAGGTAGTAGAGGCATCTTCTATTGCTTTTTTGTCAGCATCTGAAACTTTAGCACCATGTTCTTTTAGATTTTTTTCTGTTGAATGAATTAAAGTATCAGCTTGATTTCTTGATTCCACCGATTCTCTTTTCTTTTTATCTTCATCCTTGTTTGCTTCTGCGTCTTTAACCATTTTTTCAATTTCTTCATCACTTAAACCACCTGAAGCTTGAATCTGAATTTTCTGTTCTTTTCCAGTTCCTTTATCTTTTGCAGAAACGCTAACAATTCCATTAGCATCAATATCAAAGGTTACTTCAATTTGAGGTACTCCTCTTGCAGCTGGTGCAATACCAACTAATTCAAAATTTACTAACATTTTATTGTCAGAAGCCATTTCCCTCTCTCCTTGAAGAACTCTTATTGATACAGCAGGCTGATTATCATCTGCCGTAGAGAAAACTTGACTCTTCTTTGTAGGGATCGTCGTATTTTTCTCAATTAATTTTGTTGAAACTCCACCCAAGGTCTCAATTCCAAGAGATAAGGGTGTTACGTCTAAAAGCAGCACATCTTTAACATCACCCTGAAGTACACCAGCTTGAATGGCAGCGCCCATAGCAACAACTTCATCCGGATTAACACTCTTATTGGGTTCTTTTCCAAAAAAGTTTTTAACTTCAGCCAAAACTCTTGGCATTCTCGTCATACCACCAACCATTACAACTTCATCAATTTCATTTGCAGAAAGACCAGCATCTTTAAGTGCAGTCTTACAAGGGGGCAAGGTTCTTGAAATTAAATCTTCAACCAAAGCTTCTAATTTAGCTCTAGTCATTTTCAAATTTATATGTTTTGGACCAGTTTTATCTGCGGTTATAAAAGGCAAATTAACATCTGTTTGTTCAGCTGAAGAAAGTTCAATTTTTGCTTTTTCTGCAGCTTCTTTTAATCTTTGAAGAGCTAGCTTATCAGTTCTTAAATCTATACCGTTATCTTTTTTAAATTCTCCAATTAAATAATCCACAATTGTATTATCAAAGTCCTCTCCACCTAAAAATGTATCACCATTAGTAGATTTGACTTCAAATACACCATCACCTAATTCAAGAATAGATACATCAAAAGTTCCACCACCCAGATCATATACTGCAATTTTTTTATTTTCTTTTTTTTTATCCAAACCGTAAGCAAGGGAAGCTGCTGTTGGTTCATTAATAATTCTTAAAACCTCTAGACCTGCAATTTTACCTGCATCTTTTGTTGCTTGTCTTTGGGCATCATTAAAATAAGCAGGAACAGTTATTACTGCTTTAGTTACTTCTTGACCTAAATATTTTTCAGCAGTCTCTTTCATTTTTTGAAGAATAAAAGCTGAAATCTGTGAAGGAGAGTATTTTTCAC
>Ga0307986_10000433_pt1 | contig 31180 bp, 29 predicted proteins | sample EllFjometageno82_FD_203170 | JGI IMG/M metagenome (GOLD analysis project Ga0307986, IMG submission 203170) | Marine microbial communities from Ellis Fjord, Antarctic Ocean - #82 | ecosystem: Environmental > Aquatic > Marine > Unclassified | place: Southern Ocean | collected 2014-10-09 | reverse complement strand
ATTGTTTAATGGTTTCTAACTGAGATTCTAGACTTATCCCTATATTTATAACATTGTTAGATATTTTTGGTTCTTTGTTGGAAAGAGAGATAAAAATTGTATCTCTATATTTTCCAAGTTCATCAAATGAAGACGAACTCATGGGACCAATAATTATTTTAGCCCCATTATTTATTATTTCTTTTATAGCTAAATTTAATTTCTTTTTTTCGTTAGAACCGCTATCTCTTGGTATAATAATAATATTTTTATCATCTATTTCGTTGAGTGCAAGTTGAGTAGACAACAACAAAGATTCTCCTAAATTTTTGTATTCACCCGAAAAAGGTGCCAGTAATCCAATTCTAAGTTTCTCGTCACTTTCATCTGCAACTAAATTTGAGTTAAACAATATGAATATGTAAGATAAAAATGTAATAATAATTTTAATCATTTTTTTATGAACTCATTTGAGCCAGGATTATACATTGTATCAACACCCATAGGGAATTTAGATGATATAACATTAAGATCGCTAGAGGTATTAAAAAAATCAGACATAATACTGTGTGAAGATACACGCAGGTCTTTAAAGTTATTAAATCATTATAAAATTAAAAAGAAATTAGTTTCTTATCATAAGTTCAACGAACAAAAAGAATTACAAAAAATCATAGAATATTTAAATGAAGGCAAAATTTTGTCCTTAATCTCTGACGCTGGAACACCTACACTTTCAGACCCAGGGCTTTTACTAATAAAAAGCTGTATAGAAAAAAAAATTAATATTTTCCCGATACCAGGCCCCTCTTCAGTTACTGCTGCAATCAGCATATCAGGTTTTGATGACAAATTTCTCTTTTACGGTTTTTTACCCAAAACTGAGAATAAGCTTATAAAAATTTTAAGTGCTCTTAAAAATTTAGATTTTTCCATAATTTTTTTTATTCCAGGAATAAAAATAAATTTTTATTTAAAATTTCTTAAAACATATTTTTCTGGCAGGGATATAGTTATTGCTAGAGAGATTACAAAAATTCACGAGACTTTTTATAGGGATAAAATAGATATAATAAAGCCATTTAACTCTGCACCGAAAGGTGAATTAACCATTGTACTTTCGAAAATTTATCATAATAATGATTTTGAATCAGATGAGAATATCGAAATTCAAGCTAAAAATTATCTTAAAAAATATAGTTTGAAAGACGTAGTAGAGTTAATATCAAAAAAAGAAAAAATTTCAAAAAAAAAAGTTTATGATATTTGTTTAAAAATGAAAAAAAATGAAAAAAATAATTAATTTTGCATTTCTATTCTTACTAGTAACTAGTTGTGGAAAATCTGGACTTTCTACTTTTGGTAGAGGTGTAAGTATTGGATTTGATCCAAGAACTGTTGGCATGCAAATAGATGATACAATCATGCAAAAAAGTTTGGTTGCAAGATTAACTCTTGCAGAGAAAAAATACTTTTTATATGTGCAAATCGAAATTTTAGATGGGAGAATCTTTTTAACAGGAAGAGTAGATGAGCCGGAAGAAAAAATTAAGATAACGAAATTAGCATGGGAAACAAAAGGAGTCAGATCTGTGAAAAATGCTATAACAATCAAGGGTCAATCTAATTTTCGAAGTACTGCAAAAGATATCCTGATTACCTCACAACTTAGAACAGCTTTAATTTTTAATAAATTAATAAAATCAGGTAATTACACATTAGAAACAATAAATAAAAAAATTTATATTTTTGGTATTGCTGAAAACAGTAAAGAAAAAAAAGAAGTTATAGCAGAAGCAAAAAATATATATGATGTTGATGAAGTTGTACCAACAATTTATCTGGTGTCTGAATTAAGTAGAAATAAAGTTTAATTTTTATAATCAATTACTTCTGAGGAATAAGCAGCGATAGAAGCAAGGTTTAATATTTCCGATGGAGATGATCTTAGGGGAGCAATTTCTATTGGAAACTCTAAACCTATTAACAAAGGTCCAATTAATTTTGCACCACCAAAAGTTTTCATTAATTTAACAGTTATTGAAGCACTGTGTAGTGCGGGCATTATTAAGATATTAGCATTTCCAACAATCTTCGAAAAAGGATATGAAGCTTTGTATTCAGGGTTTAAAGCAACATCAGGCTGCATTTCACCGTCGTAATCAAAATCTATTTTCTTTGTTTTCATTAATTCAATAGCTTCTCTGACATGTTTTGTTCTCACTGTTGCCGGCTTTCCAAAAGTTGAATGAGATAGAAAAGCTACTTTAGGATCAAATCCAAATAATCTTGCAACACGGGTACTTGAAATAGCTATTTTAACAAGTTGTTCTGCGGTAGGATTATCGTGTACATTAGTATCTGCTACAAACACTGTTCTACCTTTAGAGACCAACATGGTAAGTCCAAAAACTATTTCTCCAGGTCTAGAGTCAACGACTTTCTTCAATTTTTCCATTGTAGCTGCATGGTGTCTTGTGCTTCCTGTAACCATAGCGTCTGCGTCACCACAAGCAACCATACAAGAGCCCCAAGTGACTCTATCATTTCTCACGAGATGATCACATTCTCTTTCCAGCATTCCGCTTCTTTGAAGCTTTTTGTATAAATAATTTGTATACTTTTTTCTTTTTTCAGTATTTTTTGAACTAACAATTTCTATTTTAAAATTTTCATCTAAACCTATTTTTTTTAGTTGTTCTTTAACCTTTTCGTCTTTTCCTATTAAGATTGGTATTCCTAATTTGCTATTTTTAAATGCTACTGCAGCTTTTAAAATATTAAGATCCTCTCCTTCTGCAAAAACAACCCTTTTTTGTGATTTTTTAATTTGAGCATTAATTCCTTGCATAATATTCATTGAAGGATCAAGTCTTCTTGACAACTCTTCTTTATATTTTTCTAAATCTTTAATTTTTATTCTTGCAACACCAGACTTCATAGCAGCATCAGCTACAGCAGCAGGAATAACACTAATTAACCTCGGATCAAAAGTTGAAGGAATAATATATTCTTTTCCATACCTAGGTCTTTCCCCGCCATATGCAGCTATTACTTCGTCAGGCACTTCCTCTCGTGCTAACTGAGCAATTGCTTTAGCTGCTGCCACTTTCATTTCTTCGTTAATTTCTTTTGCTCTAACATCAAGAGCTCCCCTAAAAATATAAGGAAAACCAATGAGATTATTAACTTGGTTTGGATAATCAGATCTGCCTGTTGCAATTATTGCATCGGATCTTACTTCTTCTACTAGTTCTGGTTTTATTTCCGGATCAGGATTTGCGCACGCAAAAATAATAGGGTTTTTTGCCATTGATTTTACCATATCTTTTGTGAGCATATCTTTAGCAGACAAACCTAAAAAAACATCTGCTTTATTTATCGCTTGAGCAAGCGTTCTTAATTTTGTTTCATTAGCATGTGCTGATTTAAATTGATCAATATTTTTTCTACCTTTGTAAATTACGCCAGATCTATCACACATAATTACATTTTCATTTTTAACGCCAGAGAGTTTAAATAAATTTGTACATGCAATTGCAGAAGCACCCGCACCATTTACAACAACTTTTATTTCATTAATTTTTTTTTTAGAAATATCTAAAGCATTAATAAGAGCGGCTGTTGTAATTATTGCAGTACCATGTTGATCGTCATGAAAAACAGGAATATCTAAAAGTTCTTTTAATTTTTGTTCGATAATAAAACAATCAGGTGCCGCAATATCCTCCAAGTTAATTCCACCAAAAGTATTACCAATATTTTTGATAGTATTAATAATTTGCTCCGTATCAGAACTATCAACTTCTATGTCAATCGAGTCTATATCTGCAAATCTTTTAAATAAAACAGATTTTCCTTCCATGACAGGTTTAGATGCCAATGCCCCAAGATTTCCCAGGCCTAAAATTGCCGATCCATTACTGATTACTGCAACTAAATTTCCTTTACTCGTATAATCATATGCAGTTTCAGGATTTTCTGCTATTTTTTTTACTGGCACGGCAACGCCAGGTGAATAAGCTAAAGATAAGTCTCTTTTTGTTATCAAAGGTTTAGATGAGTTTATCTCAATTTTGCCAGACTTACCTTGTGTGTGAAAGTCTAATGCCTCTTTATCTGTGTAGTGGTCAATTTTTGATTTTTTTGTCATTAAAATTTATTATGTAATATAAAATAGATAAAATCATTAATAATTTAATTTTTTTATAAAAAAACTTATGAACTTACTATCTTCAGCTTCTGTTTTCAGTTTTTATACTTTGATTAGTAGATTACTTGGATATTTTAGAGATATATTAATAGCAACTTTTTTAGGTGCTTCTATATACGCCGATGCTTTTTTTGTGGCATTAAGGCTTCCTAATACTTTTAGAAGGCTTTTTTCCGAAGGTGTTTTTAATGCAGCCTTTATTCCTAGTTACACAGACGCAAAAATAAGCGGTGAAACTGAAGGTAAAAAATTTGCAGATGATGTTTTAAATTTATTAATAATAGTTTTGCTGGGAATTATTTTCCTAGTAGAAATTTTTACTCCAGCTATAGTTTTCTTAATAGCCCCAGGTTTCTATGAGAATTCAGAAAAATTCGATTTAGCCGTCCAACTCTCAAGAATTACGCTTCCCTTTTTATTTTTTGTCAGTCTATCCTCTTTTTTTTCAGGGGTATTAAATTCTAACAATAAGTTTGCAGCAGCAGCAGCAGCTCCAATTATACTAAATATTTTTTTGATTTTAAGTTTAATTATTTCTTATTTTTTTAAATTGAACTTTGAATTAAACCTTTCTTATGCTGTTACTTTAGCTGGTTTATTTCAGTTAATATTTTTAATATTTTTTACTAAATTTTATTACAAACCATCGATTAATTTTAGAATTAAGATTAACTCAAAAGTGAAATTCTTTTTAAAAAAGTTACTACCAAGTATTTTTTCATCTGGGGTCACGCAGATTAATATTTTAGTTGGCACAATTATTGCTTCTTTTGAAGCTGGCGCAGTATCATATTTATATTATGCGGATAGGATTTATCAAATAAATTTAGCTATTGCTGGAATAGCGATCGGCACTGTAGCTCTTCCAGAACTGTCAAAAAAAATAAAAAAGGGAAATTTTTCTGAAGCAATGAACATACAAAATAAATCTATCGAACTATGTTTACTTTTATCTATACCTGCATGTTTCGGTTTAATCATTGCTTCTCAGCAAATTACTAGTGCATTATTTGGTTACGGATCTTTTTTAGAAAGAGATGTTATTTTAACTGGTGAGGCACTAAAATATTTTGGATTTGGAGTACCGGCTTTTGCTTTAATTAAAATACTTTCTAATTTTTTCTTTGCAAGAAACAATACGAAAATTCCATTCTATATTTCAGTTTTTAGTGTTTTTTTAAATATCTTAATATCGATAATCTATTTTAAAGAATTTGGATTTATTATTATTCCGATTGCAACTTCTATATCTACGTGGTGTGCTGTAATAATTTATTTAATTTTATTATTAAAACTAAAATATCTTATAACTAATTCTATTTTCTACATCAATTTTAGTAAAACACTTATATCTGTAGCTATAATGAGTTTTACACTTTATTTTTTAATTAATTTTTTTGAGGATAAGCTTATCTATACCAATTATTACAAGTCATTTTATCTTATAATGATTATAGGGATAGTTAGTATAATATACTTATTAGTAGCTCGCTTATTAGGAGTTTTTAAAATAAAAAATTTTAAAACAAATTAAATGATGGATAAAAATAAATTAGTTTTTTCAGGAGTACAACCAACTGGTAGCTTGCATCTTGGTAATTATCTCGGTGCCTTAAAAAACTTTGTAGCTTTACAGGAAAAAACTGAATGCATATATTGTGTTGTTGATCTCCATGCTGTTACAGTATTTCAAGATCCGAAAGAACTAAAAAATAATATTTTAGAAACTACTGCTGGTTTTCTTGCAGCCGGTCTTGATAATAGAAAAAGTATTATTTTCAACCAGTCTTCAGTAAGCGGACACGCCGAACTTGCTTGGATTTTAAACTGTGTTGCACGTGTTGGATGGCTAAATAGAATGACTCAATTTAAAGATAAAGCTGGCATGGACAAAGAAAAAGCAAGCGTGGGTCTTTATATTTATCCAAATCTAATGGCAGCTGATATTCTTTTGTATAAAGCCACACATGTTCCAGTTGGAGCAGATCAAAAGCAGCACTTAGAGTTATGTAGAGACATTGCACAAAAGTTTAATAATGATTTTAAAAAAGATATGTTTCCATTACCAGAACCATTAATACAGAAAAACACATCAAGAGTCATGAGCCTAAGAGATGGTGAAAAAAAAATGAGCAAGTCAGATGAGTCTGAGTATTCTAGAATTAATTTAAAAGACTCTGCGGATGTTATTATTAAAAAAATTAAAAAAGCTAAATCAGATTCTTCCCCGATACCAGATAACTTACAAGATTTAAAAAAAAAACCCGAGGCCCATAATTTGATTAATATTTATTCAGACTTAACTAACAACTCATTAGAACAGGCGTTAAAGGAACTCAAAGGAAAAGAATATTCGTATTTAAAAAACAAATTATCAGAAGCTTTAGTAGAAATAATTTGTCCAGTTGGTAAAAAAATAAGAGAGTTATTAGATGATAAAGGTCATTTAGAAAAAGTTCTCGCAGAAGGCACTGAAAAAGCTAGACATATAGCAGAGTACAACCTTAAAGAGATACGAAATGCTGTGGGGTTTATTTAATCAAAGATGATATAAACTAATAATGATTGTTACAGAACTTACACCAAATCCGGACTCTTTAAAGTTTTTATCAGAAAAGGTAATTTCAACAATAGGAACTGAAGAGTTTCAAAAAAAAGATCTTAATAAAATTGAGAATGAATTTGTAAAAAGCTTACTCAACTTAAAAGGAGTAGAACTTATTTTGTTAGCTGATAATTTTTTATCTGTAAAAAAAAATAAAGAGATTTCTTGGGATGTATTAAAACCAACTGTTATTTCTCATATGAACGATTATTTCGAAAAAAATGATAGACCTATACTCAATGGGAAAAAAAAAGTAAGTGAGGAAAAATTAGATTTAGGAGAAGTAGAAGGTAGAATAATTAAGGTTTTGGATGAAAAGGTAAGACCAGCTGTAGCAAAAGATGGAGGAGACATTAAATTTAAATCTTTTAAAGATGGTGTTGTACATGTCGAACTGCAAGGAAGTTGTTCAGGTTGTCCAAGTTCACTTATGACTCTGAAGCAAGGTGTTCAAAATTTACTTTGTCACTATGTGGAAGAAGTAAAATCAGTAGAGGCTATTTAAAATGAGTAAAGTTATAAGTTATAGACAAAAATTAATCGAATTAGCTAGAATTTATAAAATTGACAAAGTTTTTGATCCAAATTTAAAACACACTACGTATGACATAGAGATTATACTTTTAAAAAATAATGTTCCAATACCATCAAGAAGAGGATATTTTTCTCATAAACTTATAAACGAAGTCTTTAAGCCTTTTTATGATAAATTAAAAAAATTTTTCTCCATCAATGTCAGTAAGAATCAAAAAAACTTTTACGAAGTGGTAAGAAAAAAATTAATCATCAACCTCAATGTAAGTAAGAATCTAAAAAACTTTTACGAAGTGGTAAGAAAAAAATTAATCATCAACCTCAATGTAAGCAAGAATCTAAAAAACTTTTTCGAAGGGATAGGTAAAAAACTAATTACTAATATCAAATTTAATATAAAAAAATATTTACAAAAATTCTTCAATGGCGTTGAAAACTATTACAAATTTATAATTTCGAATATCGTTAACTTTTTTAAAACATTATCCAAAACAATAATTGAAAGTTTGAATGATGTGTATAATTTTAAAATTGAAGATAAAATTGTAAAAAATATTTTTTCGAAAGCAGCTTATGCTTCAATTGTAGTAGCTTTAGTTTTTTCTGGTTTCTATATAAAAAATCTTGTAACCGATGTAGATTCATTAAAAATATCCCTTGAGACTAAGTCCGATAAAAAGATAAATGAAAAAAATTTTCAAAAAAAGGTTGTTAAAAAAAAAGATAATAAAAGAAAAAATAATTCTAAAGAAATTATAAAATTACCACACGATAAAAAGCTTTCACCTGGAGGCAATGATTATAGCCTAGACACACAAACAGTACTGAATTTATTTGAAGATTTAGAATACGATTTAGACCGTGTAAGAAATAAAAAAAAAGTAAAACCTATATATTTTACAAGATTGCCTAAAGATTTAGGTACTATTAAAAGTGTCAAAGAAAAAAAAGATACTTTTCTACAAATTCTATTACCCCTAGTTGTTGCTGAGAATGAAAAAATTAAAGCAGATAGAGAATATTTATTAAAAATATTAAAGGATAATGAATCTGCTGAAAGTAAAAAATGGCTAAACACAAAATATAAAGCATACAAAGTGTCAGATAGAAATATTAATAAGCTAATAGAAAAGATTGATATTATACCTACTTCTATTGCGCTTGCCCAAGCAGCAAAAGAAAGTGGTTGGGGAACCTCAAGATTTGCACTAGAAGGAAACGCTATATACGGTCAGTGGACGTGGGACGGTGATGGTATTGAACCGTTGGAAAAAACTAAAGATCAAAATCACAAAATTCTTAAGTTTCCTTTATTAAGAGCTTCTGTAAAAGCATACATAACTAATTTGAATACTCACCGAGGCTATAAAAGCTTTAGAGAAAAAAGATCTGAACTTCGAAAACAAAACAAAAAATTAGCAGGTTTAGAACTAATTCATGAGCTTAAAAACTACGCACAAAACGGGGAAGAGTACACTAAAATATTAGAAAAAATTATTAAGCAAAATGATCTAGATGAATTAGAAGCCGTAAAAATAGATGATTTTAAAAATAATAAACAATTAAAACTTTAGCTTAGAGCTCAGCCACAACAAACTGCATACCAAGCCAACGCCAAGATCCATCAGACTCTCTCAAGGAACAATTAACTCTACCTCTTTCTGTAGTGAATTGACCAACTAATTTTATCTTAATTTTAAAATCACTTAAATATTCAATTTTAGATTTTCTCCAAGTATCCAATTCATTTGAATAGCAGTTTAATAATTTAATATTTTTTATATCTTTAAAAAACTCAACTATAATTTCTGGTGGATTGTTAGTATTATTAATATATTTTTCTATAGGAGTGATTGATTTGAATTTTAAAGGAATAGTTTTAAGTATTAATTCAAATCTTTTTATTTCACCGTATTTTTCATTAATTGAGAATCTAGGAAGCGCATAAAAATCTTTTGTTTCATCAACAACACCCGAATGTTGACCAAATGCATATTTAAAACCAAAATTTTTAATAATGGTTTTAAAACTTTTGCTATACTCACCAAATGGGTAAGAAAAAAAAGGAGAGTCATACTCTAGATTCTTTTTTAATTCATTTATTGCTAGATTAATATCGTTATAGATTTCACCGTCAGTTTTATCAACTAAGTAACTATGCGAATAACTATGGTTTCCTATATGGACAAATTTTTCTTTAGCAATCTCTTTGATTTGTGCCCAATTCATATACCCGTTACTTCCAACTTCTCGAGTGTTCACAAATAACAAAAAAGGGATTTTATTTTTTTTAAGTATAGGCCATGCCTGAACGTAAAACGATTTAAATGCATCGTCTATAGTTAATAAAATTTTTTTTTTACCTTTAAGGGTGACAAGATTTTTCTCAAAATCATTTGCGTTAACAAAATTAAAGTTATTTTTCCTTATTAAGTCGATTTGCTTTATAAAATCTGCTATTTTTATATTTGTACTTGGGTATTTGTTTTCTTCAAATCGATGATACATAAGGACAATAATACCATTATCTTCTATATTATTAGATATAGCTCTGGATTCAAAAAGCGTGAATATAAAAAGCAAACAAATGATAAAAGATTTTTTAATAATTGACTGCACTGGTAAAAATGATTCTATAGCATTAAAAATTAATAATAAGTTTTTTATAAAAAAATTACAATCTAATCTTGTTAAAAATGAAACATTAGCATTAGAAATTGCTGATTTTGTTAAGAAATACAATATCGAACTTAACAACAAATTCGTAATCATTATTAATTCTGGCCCTGGAAGTTTTTCTGGTGTGAGAATATCTCTAGCTGTCGCAAAAGGAATACAACTAGTTAAAAACACAAGTATTTATATTTATAATAATTTTTTACTTAATGCCGCTCCATATCTAACGGAAAAACAAAATATAGTTTCAATACTAAAAACAAATAACTGTTATTATTCATGTAAAATTACTTTTAATACAAACTATCTTTTTACATCACCTAAAAAAATTGATTTAAATAAACTCGAAGAAGAAGAAGAAGACTCTATACTTATCATTCCGGATGACATTAAAAATGACGAAACGATTAAAAATATAAACCCTAAAAAAATAAAAATTGCTGAATTTAACCTTAAAAATATTGATTTATTAATAAAAAACAAACTAATTGAAAATAAATTGATTAAACCACTATATTTAAGCTAAGTTACTAATAATTATATGAATAAAATCGAAGAAAAATGCAAAAATAAAAATGTTAGACTAACAGATCAAAGAAGAGTGATCGCTAAAGTTATGTCTGACTCTAATGACCACCCAGATGTAGATGAGTTACATAAAAGAGTTAACAAAGTAGATAAAAAAATAAGTATCGCCACAGTATACAGAACGGTTAAATTGTTCGAAGAGTCAGGCATATTAGAAAAACATGATTTTAAGGGAGGCAAGGCGAGATATGAAGAAGCACCTGAAGAACATCACGATCACCTAATAGATATAAATAGTGGAGAAATAATAGAATTTGTTGATAAAGATATAGAAATTTTGCAAAATAAAGTTGCTACAAAATTAGGCTATAAATTAGTCGACCACAAACTAGAGCTTTATGGTTCTAAAATAAAAAAATAATTTGCCTAAAAAAATTTTTATTAAAACATTTGGCTGCCAAATGAATGAATATGATAGTAATCGTATTTTAGATTTAGTTAAACAAATAGGTTATGTGGAGACACAAAATTCTTCTGAAGCTGACTGTTATGTACTCAACACCTGCCACATAAGAGAGAAGGCCACTGATAAAGTTTACCATGACATCGGAAGATTAAAAAAAGAGTTTAGAAATAGAAAAAAACCTATGTTGTTAGTCACTGGATGTGTGGCTCAAGCAGAAAATCAAGAAATGCTTAAACGTGAAAAATATATTGACGGTATTATAGGACCTCAATCTTATCAACAAATACCAAATATAATAAAAAAAATAGAAAATGAAAAATCTAAAATTAATAGTACTGACTTTGAAGTTATAGAAAAATTTGATATTTTAAATTTAGTTAAAAATTCAAATTCAAAAATATCCTCATTTTTAACAATTCAAGAAGGTTGTGATAAATTTTGTCATTTCTGTGTTGTTCCATATACAAGGGGCCCCGAGCACTCACGGTCTTTTGATGAAATTATTATAGAAGCAAAACAATTAATATCTAATGGAGCAAAAGAGATAACTTTGTTAGGTCAAAACGTGAATGCCTACGAAAATAAAAACCAATCTAAAACATATCGACTATCTGATCTGATATTTAAGCTCAACAATTTAAAAGAACTAAAAAGAATTAGATATACAACTTCTCACCCTAAAGACGTTACAAGCGATTTAATAGAAGCACACAGAGATTGTCATAAATTAATGCCCATACTTCACTTACCAGTCCAAAGTGGATCTACAAAAGTATTAAAAGCTATGAATCGAAAACACAACATAGAAGATTACTGTGAAATTATTAATAGTCTTAAAAAAGTTAAACCAAATATAAAATTTTCATCTGACTTTATAATCGGGTATCCCTCTGAAACAGAAGCTGATTTTAAACAAACTTTAAATCTGGTAGAAAAAACTAAATTTATAAACTCCTATTCATTTATTTATAGTGCGAGACCTGGAACACCAGCTTCAGAATTAGCTAATGTAAAAAAGGAAGTAGCAAAAAAAAGGCTGATCAAATTACAGAAAATTTTAGAGAAAATTAATACACAAAGTAAAAAAAGTTTTTTAGATACATCAACTGAAGTTTTATTTGAAAACAAAATGAAAAATCAGAATAAATATTTTGGAAGAGATAAATTTTTAAATTCTGTTGTAGTTGAAAGTGAAAAAGATCTAACCGGACAATTACTCAATGTAAAAATTAACAATTTTAATCATAATAGCTTATTCGGAAAAATACTTGGTAATGAAACTAGAAACTATGCAGCTTAATTAATGTCTGAGATAAGCAAATTAAAGCAAAAACTTACGATAAAAAAAATTGACAAAGAGACTATTAATATTCAAATTTTAGATAATAATATTCTTTTACCTATTATAGGTGAGTTTAATGCCAATCTTATTCAATTAGAAAAGTTAACAGAAACAACTTTATATTTTAGAGGTAATTCAATAACGGCTAAAGGAAATTCAGACAAACTATTGCACGTTGCAGAAGCAATAAAATTTTTAATTAATAAGTTTCTTTTAACAAACAATATAGAAAAAAGTGATATAATTCTATCTGTGAATAAAGATTTAAGTTCTGATAAAAAAATAAATGTGCAATCTTTTGCTCAACTCATTAAGACGCCGAGAAAATCAGTAATAGCAAGGTCACAAAAACAGTCAGATTATATTAAGGCTTTGCGAGAAAATGATATTGTGATTGCATTGGGGCCTGCAGGTACGGGTAAAAGTTTTCTTGCTGTATCAGTTGCCATTACAATGCTAATGGAAAAAAAAATAGAAAGAGTTATATTGTCTAGGCCAGCAGTAGAAGCAGGAGAAAAACTGGGTTTTCTTCCTGGAGACATGAAAGAGAAAGTAGATCCTTATCTAAGACCACTTTACGATGCACTTTATGAATTATTTGGTTTTGAAACAATTGATAAAAAAATTGAGACTGGGGAAATTGAAATTGCACCTTTGGCCTTTATGAGAGGTAGAACTTTAAAAAATTGTTTCGCTATTTTAGATGAAGCTCAAAATGCAACAGAGACACAAATAAAAATGTTTTTAACTAGAATTGGTGAAAATTCTAAACTAGCAGTGAATGGCGATCCTTCTCAAGTTGATTTAATCAACAAGTCATATTCTGGTTTAGTAAAATCAAAAAATATTTTAAGTGACATAAAAGAAGTAAAAATAGTTGAATTTGACCATAAAGATGTAGTCAGGCATCCACTTGTTTCAAAAATTATTAAAGCCTATCAAAAAAATAATAATGATCAAAGCTGAGGTCTTTGTTGATAACAAGGCTTGGACTAAATATATTGATAATCCTGACAATTATCTAAAAAATAAATTAAAAAAAGTTTCAAAAATTATTGATATATTTAAAAAAAATAAATTAAGCTTTACGCTATTACTTTCAGGAGCTAATGAAATTAAAAAGTTAAATAAAAAATTTAGAAAGAAAAACAAGATTACTGACGTTATATCTTTCCCGTTTCATGAAAAAAAAAAGTTATACAAATTAATGAAAGAAAATAATGTTATTTATCTTGGTGACGTAATAATTAATTTAAATGAAATTATTAAGCAAAGTAAAAAACAAAGCTTTCCTAATGCTCTGGACAAAATATGGATACATGGCTTAACACACTTATTAGGTTATCGTCATAAATCTAATCATGATTTTTTAGCGATGAAAAAAATAGAAAATAAAATATTTAACTCTATCCAATAAAAATGATTTTTAATTTTTTAAACAGTAGATTTTTTCTTGTTTTTTTACTTCCATTTACTCTGGGCGCTTTTACTATTTTTAGTTTTCAACCATTTAACTATAACTATATTAACTTTTTTATTATACCAGCGTTATTTTTAGTGACAACTTATGTCCAAAAAAAATCAAAAAATAGATATAGAAAAAAACCTTATCTCTTAAACATGTTTTTAATTGGTTATTTGTTTGGCGTTGGTTTTTTTTTAACAGGCACACACTGGATTTCTAATGCTTTAACATTTGACGAAAACTTTAAATTTTTAATACCCTATTCAATTATCGGCCTTCCATTATTTCTTGGAATTTTTTTTGGATTAGGAATTTTAATTATAGGGCCATTTTTAAAAAATAATTTTACGTCTATTCTATTATTTTCAAGTTCTTTTGCATTTATGGACTTTTTGCGCGCAAAATCTTTTACCGGGTTTCCATGGAATCTATGGGCGTATACTTGGTCATGGACACCGGATATACTGCAGCTTCTACCAATTATTGGTTTTTTTTCATTTAATTTATTTTGTATTATTTTTTACTGCTCACCACTTTTATTGATTTTTAAAGAAAAATTTAGTTATACAATATTTATTTTAATGGGGATTATTTTTTTTAGTAATTATATATATGGCAACATAACAATAAAAAAAAATAATCAATATTTAGAACAAATAGAATTAAACTCAAAAAATTCTATCTATACAAAAATAATTTCACCAAGTTTTGACTTAAAATTTAATTTGTCTACCAATGATGTAAATAAAAATATTTCAGATTTAATACGATTCAGTGCCCCCGACAGAGATAAAAAAACTCTCTTTGTTTGGCCCGAAGGTATTTTTACTGGGTATAATCTTGAAGAAATTAAGCAATATAAATACATGTTTGAAGAAGCGTTCTCCGACAATCATTTAATATTATTTGGAGTTAATTCAGTTGAACCTGGGATAGATAAAAATAAAATATTTAATAGTTTAGTTATTATTAATAATAAATTCGATATTTTGTATAAATACGACAAAATTAAACTTGTTCCTTTTGGTGAGTTTTTGCCTTTTGAAATTATCTTAAATAAAATGGGTTTAAAAAAAATAACTGAAGGATATGGTTCTTTTTCAAAGGGGGTAGCGTCAAACCTTTTCTTATTAAATGAATTAAAGTTATTACCTTTAATATGCTACGAAATAATATTTCCTGCATTAAGTCAAAAGCAAAAAAATATAATTGTTAATATTTCAGAAGATGCTTGGTTTGGAGAAACAATAGGACCAAAACAACATTTAGCTAAAGTAATTTTTAGATCAGTTGAAAGTAATGTTTTCTTAATAAGGTCAGCAAATAAAGGATTTAGTGCTTTTATCGACAACAAAGGGGTAATTAAGAAAATATTAAAACCGAATGAAACAGGCATTATTGAGTTAAATGTTCCATTTATAAACAACGATCAAAAAAAATATAAAATTGATTTGATATTTTTTGCACTTTTATTTACATCTGTTTTTATCTTTACCGTTTTAAAAAAAAATGAAAACAAATAATTACTTATTTACAAGCGAGTCTGTCTCTGAAGGTCATCCAGATAAAGTATGTGATAGAATTTCTGATATGGTTGTAGACTCATATTTGTCAAAAGATCCATATGCTAGAGTTGCTTGTGAAACATTAACCACTACTAACAAAGTTATTTTAGCTGGAGAAATTAGAGCTCCAGAAATTAAAACAGAAGAACTAGTTCAAAAGGTAAGAGATTGTATTAAGGATATAGGGTATGACCAAGATGGATTTAGTTGGAAAGAGCAAACAAAAATAGAATCTTACTTACATTCACAGTCGTCAGATATTGCAATGGGGGTCGACAGTAAGGACAACAAAGATGAAGGTGCCGGAGACCAAGGTATTATGTTTGGATACGCATGCAAAGAGACAGAAGAATTAATGCCGGCTCCGATACATTTTTCACACAAAATTTTAAAATTAATGGCAGAAGATAGAAAAAAAGGTTTGTTAAAAGGAATTGAACCAGATTCAAAAAGTCAGGTTACCATGCATTATGAAGAAGGCAAACCTACAAAAGTGACGTCGGTTGTTATTTCAACACAGCACTCTAAAGATTTGAAACAAGAAAAAGTAAGAGAAATTATTTATCCTTATATAAAAAAATCTATACCTGAAAATTTTTTGAAAGAATTAAGCGACAAAGAAGTTTATATTAACCCCACAGGTCAGTTTATTATTGGTGGACCTGACGGGGACACAGGTTTAACAGGAAGAAAAATTATTGTAGATACATATGGTGGTGCGGCACCACACGGCGGTGGAGCCTTCTCTGGAAAAGATCCAACAAAAGTTGACAGATCAGCTGCCTATGTATCAAGGTATTTAGCTAAAAATGTCGTAGCATCAGGAATTTCAGATAAATGCCTAATTCAACTTGCCTATGCTATTGGTGTTTCAAAACCGCTTTCTATTTATGTTAAATTGTCAGATTTAGATTCAGAAAAAACTGAGGATGTAAAAAATAAAATAGAAAAAAATTTTGATCTTTCTCCTAGAGGGATCAGAGAGTTATTAGGTTTAAATAAACCTATTTACGAGATTACTTCCGCTTACGGTCATTTTGGAAGGGAGTCTAATAATGAAGGTCAATTTTCTTGGGAAAAAACTGATAAAGTCGATATCTTTAAAAAGTAACCTTGAAAAAACCTTAAATTTTCAGTAGATATAGATAATAATTAGATGTTTACAAAATGGGCTTTAGCCCATTTTTTTTTGGAGCAAACTAAAAAGGAAAAAATGTTAAATAGAGGATTAGATAAAGTAGAATTATTGAGAATAGTAGAAGCTGTTGCGAATGAAAAATCAATAGATAAAGAAATTGTTTTAGAATCTATGGAAAGCGCAATACAAAAAGCTGCTTTGACAAAATTTGGAACTGAAAACAATATACGTGTTCTTATAGACCGTTTATCTGGAGAAATTAAAATTCAAAAAGTTCTAGAAATAGTTGAAAAAGTAGAAGATTCCAGTAAGGAAATCATTTTAAAAGACGCAAAATCTATAGATAAAATAAACAATGAACTAAAGGTTGGTGATCAAATTTTTGAAGATCTACCACAAATAGATTTTGGCAGAATAGCAGCTCAAAGTGCCAAACAAGTTATTAGTTTAAGAGTCAAAGAAGCAGAGAAGAGTAGACAATATGAAGACTTTATTGAAAAACAAGGTCAGATTTTGAGTGGAATCATAAAAAGATCAGAATACGGAAATGTAATAGTAGATTTAGGTAAGGCAGAAGGAGTGATAAAAAAAGATGAACTTATACCAAGAGAAATATTAAAAACTGGTGACAGAGTAAAAGCGTACTGCTACGAAGTAAAAAAAGAATTAAAAGGCCATCAAATATTTTTATCAAGAGCACATCCTCAATTTTTAGCAAAATTATTTTTTCAAGAAGTTCCAGAAATTTACGAAGGAATTATAGAAATAAAAGCTGTTGCCAGAGACCCGGGTAGTAGAGCTAAAATTTGCGTATTTTCTAGTGAAGGTTCAATTGATCCAGTTGGAGCATGCGTAGGCATGAGAGGTAGTAGAGTGCAAACTATAGTAAACGAGCTCCATGGTGAAAAAATTGATATTATAAAATGGACAGAAGATCTTCCAACATTAATTTCGGAGTCATTATCGCCAGCCGAAATTCAAAAAGTTTTAATCGATAAAGACAATAAACGAATTGATGTAATTTTAACTGAGGAAAATTTAAGTAAAGCAATTGGAAGAAGAGGTCAAAACGTTAGGCTAGCTTCTAAGCTTACTAACTTTGAAATAGACATCCTTACAGATCAAGAAGATTCCGAAAGAAGACAAGCTGAATTTAAAGAAAAAACAGACAATTTAGTAAAAAGTTTAGAAGTAGATGAAACTCTTGGCCAATTATTGGTGTCAGAAGGAATGCAAAGTATTGAGGAAATATCTCAATCTACGACAGACGACATAACTAAAATTGAAGGTATAGACGAAGGAACTGCCAATGAATTAATTAATAGATCTAAAGAAAATTTAGTTAAAGAAAAAAAAGAAATTTCCAAAAGATTAAAAGAACTAGGCATGGAAGATGCGCTAGCTAACTTGAAAGGCATAACCCAAGGAATGCTAGTACTACTTGGCCAAAGAAGTATTAAAACTTTAATTGATTTTGCTGACCTTTCCTCTGATGAATTAATTGGTGGTTTTGATGAAATAAAAGGAAAAAAAGTCAGAATAGAAGGATATTTAGAGGAATTCTCACTTTCAAGAGAGGAAGCTGACCAATTAATTATGGCTGCTAGGGAGATAGCATTTAAATAATATATTCATGGAAGACCAAAAGAATAAAAAAAAAACACTATCAATTTCAACTGGCGTAACTAAAAAGATTGATCTTTCATCACTTGCTAGCGATGGAAAAAAAACTTTTTCCATAGAAAAAAAAGCTCCTTTTAGGTCCACAAGAGATAATAAGTCTAAGCCAGGATCTAGTTCATTTAAAAAACCAACTACTATAAAAAAAAATGTAGTAAGAAAATTTGTCGAACAACAAGCAACGAAAAACTTCGTTAAAAAAGATGAAAAAGGTCCTTCAAAAACAAAACTAAAACTCGACCCTCTTTCTGTCAAAAGAGATTTTAAGCTTACTGTTTCAAGGGCTATGAATGTTGAAGAAATAGAAATTAAACAAAGAAGTTTAGCTTCAGTAAAAAGATCGAGGTTAAAAGATAAGAGAGCAGATGGTTCCGACGATAAAAAAGAAATAAAGAAAGTAATTAAAGACGTAAATATTCCTGAACAGATCACTATTCAAGAACTTTCTAATCGAATGGCAGAAAGATCTGCCGATGTTATAAAATTTTTATTTAATATGAAAGTTGTAGCTACAATAAATCATGTTATAGACAAGGATACGGCTGAGTATATCGTAAAAGAATTTGGACACACACCTATTGTAGAAAGTTCACCTAACTTAGAAATTAAGAAAAAGAAAAATCAATTAGAGGGAAAAATTGAAAATCGGCCACCTGTTGTTACAATTATGGGCCACGTGGATCATGGTAAAACTTCATTATTAGATGCACTGAGAGATGCCAATGTAGTGTCCGGTGAGCATGGTGGAATAACTCAACATATTGGAGCCTATCAAGTTACTACAGAAAATAATAAAATTATAACTTTCATAGACACCCCAGGGCACGCGGCATTCACTGAGATGAGGGCTAGAGGATCTAAAATTACAGATATCGTAGTTTTAGTTGTAGCGGCCAACGATGGAATAATGCCTCAAACAATTGAGGCAATACAACATTCTAAAGCAGCAAAAGTACCAATTATAGTAGCTATAAATAAATGTGACTTACCAGATAAAAATATCACTAAAATAAAAAATGATTTAATGAAATATGAACTTATCGCTGAAGATTTTAGTGGAGATACCTTGTTTGTAGAAGTGTCAGCTACACAAAAATTGAATTTAGGTAAGCTAAAAGAAAGCATTTTATTACAATCTGAAATATTAGATCTTTCAGCGTCTTTTAGTGGCCCAGCAACTGGTGTTGTTATAGAGTCTAAAATAGATAAAGGAAAAGGACCAGTTTCAACAGTATTAATAACTAATGGAGTACTAAAAAAAGCAGATTATTTCGTTTGCGGAAATACCTATGGAAAAATTAGAGCAATGATTAATCATGATGGAAAAACAGTGAACGAAGCCTTTCCTGCCATGCCTGTAGAAATACTTGGAATGAACAAGTCAGCTTTCGCTGGAGCAGAATTCGCGGTTATAGAAACTGAGGAAAAAGCAAAAACAATTGCAGAATTTAATCAGAATGAGACGGGTACAACTAAAGTAGTCATTAAAGATAAAACATCAATATTTGAAAATATAAATAATAAAGAAGAATTAAATATAATTATTAAGTCTGATGTACAAGGTTCAAGTGAAGCATTAAAAAGTGCTATAAATAATATTGAGCACCCTGAAGTAAAAGCAAATATTATTTTGTCAGATATAGGCATGATTAACGAATCAGATGTTTCTCTAGGAAAAGCCTCCAGCGCTCTTTTAATTGGCTTTAATGTAAAACCAAATAATCAAGCAAAAAAATTAGCGGCGCAGCAACATGTTGAGATTAAATATTTTAATATTATCTATGAAGTACTAGAATATATTGAAAATGGGCTTTCTGGCTTACTAGAACCAGAAGTAAAAGAAACTATAATTGGTACAGCAGAGATTTTAAAAGTATTCAAAGTTTCTGATGCAGGAAAAATTGCAGGCTCAAAAGTGACAGATGGTGAAATAACAAACAAAGCAAAAGCTAGATTAATACGTGATGGAGCAGTCGTCTATACTGGTGAAATTTTAAGTATTTTTAGAGAAAAAAATCAAGTTAAGGAAGTTAAAAATGGTGTGGAATGTGGAATTAGTTTGAAAGATTTTATTGATTTTAAAGAAAAAGATATAATCGAAGCTTACTTGTCGGAAAATATAGATAGAAAAATATAAAATGGGAAAAGGCAAAAAACCGCCATCATACTCTCAAAGACAACTTCGTGTCGGTGAGTTAATCAAGCAAAATATAGGTGAAGTATTTATTAGAAATGAAGCTAAAATTTTAGCCTTAAATACCAGTTTAGTAACAGTAACAGAGGTAAAAATGACCCCAGATCTTAAATCTGCTAGGGTTTACGTAATACCTCTTGGAGGTAAAAATACTAAAAAAATAGTAAGTATCTTGACGGAGTTCTCACATCTTGTTAGAAAGGCACTGTCAAAAAAACTTGATATAAAGTTTCTTCCTAGACTCGCATTTGTAGAAGACAACTCTTTTGAGTACGCTGAAAAGATAGAAAGATTAATTAATATAAATAAAAAAAATGACCTTGAAAAAAAAAGAAACGATTAAATCATTGGCAATTCACCCAAAAGACGTGGGTTCATCAGAAGTTCAAGTTGGACTATTAACTGATAAAATTCTAAAATTATCAGAGCATTTTAAAAAATTCAAAAAAGATAAGCATTCTACAATGGGATTAACGAGGTCAGTTAATAGAAGAAAAAAACTACTAGCTTTTCTGAAGAGAAAAAATCCTGATTCATATAGCAAAGTAATTAAACAATTAAATTTAAGGAAATAATGTTCAAAATTCACAAAGAAGAAATAGAGATTAATGGGAAAAAGATATCTTTAGAAACTGGAAAAATTGCAAGACAAGCTGACGGAGCAATCATAGCAACAAGTGGTGAAACAGTAGTTTTAGCTACAGTAGTTGGAGCAAAAAAACTTAGAGATGGCCAAGATTTCTTTCCGCTATCTGTAAATTACCAAGAAAAATATTATGCTGCAGGAAAAATCCCAGGTGGATATTTTAAGAGGGAAGCAAGACCAACTGAATCTGAACAATTAATTTCAAGGTTAATAGACAGACCAATACGACCTTTGTTTCCTTCAAGCTTTATGAATGAAGTTCAGTTACTTCCAACAGTTTTATCTTATGATGGAGAGAACCAAGCTGATGTACTCTCAATCATCGCATGTTCTGCTACTTTAGCTATTTCTGGATTACCTTTTGGTGGCCCTATCGCAGCAAGTAGAGTTGGATTTAAAGATGGTAAATACTTATTAAACCCGTCACCAAAAGAATTAGAAGAATCCGAATTAGATCTAGTTGTTGCTGGAACAAAAGATGCAGTTTTAATGGTTGAGTCAGAGACATCCGGGTTAACAGAAAAAGTTATGCTAGATGCAGTTAAGTTTGGACACGAAAATTTTATACCGATTATTGAAGCAATAGAAAAATTAGCTAAAAAAGCAGGTAAACCTAAATGGAAAATTGAAGCTCCAGATCATTCCGCTGTTAAATCAAAAATTGTTAAATCTTTAGAAGCAGATCTTAGAATGGCATTTAAAGAAGTTGACAAAAAGAAAAGATCAACAGCAATTTCAGAAGCAGAAACAAAATGTAAAGAAATGTTTGTGGAAGATGAAAATGTTAGCGAAAACCAGGCAATGGCTCAGTTAAAATCACTTGAAAAAGATATTGTTCGTACTGCAATTCTAAAAGACAAAAAAAGAATTGATGGAAGAGGTTTAGCTGACGTAAGACAAATTAAATGTGAAGTTGGAATTCTACCCAGAACACACGGATCAGCTTTATTTACTAGAGGTGAAACTCAAGCTTTAGTAGTGACTACACTAGGAATGTCAGACGATGAACAAAGAGTTGAAAGCTTAAATGGTATGCAAAGAAACAGATTTATGCTTCATTATAATTTTCCACCTTTTTCTGTAGGAGAATGTGGAAGAATAGGAACTGGTAGACGAGAAGTAGGCCATGGAAAATTAGCATGGAGAGCAATAAATTCATCTTTACCCAAGCAAGAAAACTTTCCTTATACTTTAAGAGTTGTTTCTGAAATTACAGAATCTAATGGCTCTTCTTCAATGGCTACTGTTTGTGGTACTTCACTGGCTCTAATGGATGCTGGTGTACCTATGAAAGAACCAGTGGCAGGTATAGCTATGGGCTTAATCAAAGAAGGAAAAGAATTTTCAGTATTATCGGATATTCTAGGCGATGAAGATCATCTAGGAGATATGGACTTTAAAGTTGCAGGTACTAAAAGTGGAATAACATCTCTTCAAATGGATATTAAAATTGAAGGTATAACATTCGAAATAATGGAGAAAGCATTAGACCAGGCAAAAAATGGGAGAGAACACATACTAGGGGAAATGGATAAAGCTTTAAAAGTTTCAAGAACAGAATTCTCAAAGCACACGCCAAAAATGGAAATTGTTACAGTAGATAAAAAAGACATAGCAACTGTTATAGGGAAAGGTGGAGCTACTATTAGAGAGATTGTTGAAAAATCAGGAGCTAAAGTCGATGTAAAAGATACTGGAGAAGTAACGGTGGCAGCGCCAGACGAGGAATCTAGAAAAATAGCAATTGATATTATCAAAAGTTTGGTAGCAAAAGCCGAGGTTGGAAAAATTTATAAAGGTAAAGTTGTTAAGATAATGGAATTTGGAGCTTTTGTTAACTTTTTAGGAAAACAAGATGGCTTAGTCCACATATCAGAACTAGCAGCTAAAAGAGTTGAAAAAGTTGGAGACGTAGTAAAAGAAGGTGATGAAGTCTCTGTAAAAGTTTTAGGCTTTGATAGAGGGAAAGTTAAATTGTCTATTAAACAAGCAATAGCTGAATAATTTAAATATATTTTTTTAGGTAATGTTCTTAGGATCCGGCATCCCAACTTTATTATATCCAGCATCAACATAATGTATTTCGCCTGTGACTCCTGCTGCAAGATCACTAGTTAAATATAGCGCAGAGTTTCCAACATCGTGAATATCAACATTTCTTTTTAAAAAAGAATGATCTGCGTTCCATTTGTATAAAAATTTTGCATCACCAATCGCAGATGCTGCAAGAGTTTTGATAGGCCCTGCACTTATTGCATTTATTCTAATACCTTTTGTCCCAAGATCTCTCGCTAAATATTTTACACTTGCTTCGAGGGCTGATTTACACACACCCATAACATTATAGTTTGGTATAGCTTTTGTAGACTCATAAGTTAAAGTTAGCATACTGCCACCTTCCTTCATTATCTTTGATGCCTCTTTAGCTACTTCAGTAAAAGAAAAGCATGAAATCAGCATACTCTTCAAAAAGTTGTCTCGGGTTGTGTTCAAATATTCTCCCGACAATTCTGATTTGTCTGAAAAAGCAACTGCATGAATTACAAAATCTATCTGTCCCCATTTAGCTTTAATATCTTCAAAAAGTTTCACTGTTTCATTTTTATTTTCAACGTTACAACTAAGCGTAAAGTCGGAGTTCAAGGACTTTGCTAGCGGTATAACTCTCTTTTTTAAAGCATCTCCTAAATAGGTAAAAGCTAATTCAGCACCAGCTTCAGCTAATTTTTGAGAGATACCCCAGGCAATAGATCTTTCGTTTGCTACTCCCATAATTAATCCTTTTTTACCCTTCATTAAACTCATAAATTATATCTTTTCAAAAATTAAAGTTGCGTTTGTTCCACCAAATCCAAAACTATTAGACATAACTGAATTTAGTGTTACATTTTTTTCCACTTTGGTAACAATAGGAAATTTTTTAGCTTCGTCATCCATCTCAGCAATATTTGCAGAGGCTGCTATAAAATTATTTTTCATCATAATTAAACAGTAGATAGCTTCATGGACAGAGGCTGCTCCCAGTGGATGCCCAGTTAAAGATTTTGTTGAGCTTATTTTTGGAATGCTATCTCCAAAAGCCTCTTTAACAGCTCTTAATTCAGTGATATCACCAACTGGTGTTGAAGTTCCGTGAGTATTTATATAATCAATCTTGTTTCTTGCGGTTTTAAGGGACATTTTCATACATCTAACAGCACCTTCGCCTGAGGGAGCTACCATATCGTAGCCATCAGAAGTGGCACCATAGCCAGTTAATTCTGCATAAATTTTAGCACCTCTTTCTTTTGCGTGTTCTAATTCTTCTAAAACCACAACCCCTGCTCCGCCAGCAATAACAAATCCATCTCTAGATTTATCATATGGCCTAGAGGCAGTTTCAGGTGTTTCATTATACTTTGAAGACAAGGCAGTCATGGCATCAAACATAGCAGACATGGCCCAATGAATTTCTTCTCCACCACCAGCAAAAACAATTTTTTGTTTACCTGATTGTATTAATTCCATACCATTACCAATACAATGTCCACTTGTTGCACAAGCAGAACTTATTGAATAATTAACTCCTTTAATTTTAAACGGAACAGCTAGTGTGGCAGAAACTGTACTCGCCATTGTCCGAGGAACAACAAACGGTCCCATTTTCTTAGGACCCACTTCTCTAGTAGAATCAACTGCATGAACAACATTTTTAACAGAAGGCCCTCCAGAACCCATAATTATTCCTGTTGTTTCGTTACTAACATCTTTTTCCTCTAACCCTGAATCCATCACAGCTTCTTTCATTGCTATATAATTATAGGCTGAACCTTCACCCATAAATCTAATTATTTTTCTATCAATATGTTCTTCAACCTTAATTTTAGGAACCCCACAAATTTGACTTTTAAAATTGTATTTTTTATATTCATCTGAGAATCTAATCCCAGACTTTGTATTTAACAATGAATCATAAACTTCATTTTGATTGTTTCCAAGACAAGAAACAATTCCAATTCCTGTAATAGCTACTCGTTTCATGATTTAAATACTCCTACTTTTAAATTAGAGGCTTTGTAAATAATCTTACCATCGGCACTTAAAGTTCCATCAGCTAGACCAACTGCAGTTCCTTCTTTTCTTAAAATTCGTTTCATATTAATTTCATAAGTAGCAAGTTTCACCGTTTGCAACACCTCCCCGGTAAACTTAACCTCATTCACTCCTAAAGCTCTTCCCTTACCTGGGTCACCTAGCCACCCTAAGTAAAAACCAACTAGTTGCCACATGGCATCGAGCCCTAAGCATCCAGGCATAACTGGATCATCCTTAAAGTGACAATTAAAAAACCACATATCTTTTTTAATGTCTAGTTCTGCTTTTACAAGACCCTTCTTGTAAAGCCCACCATCACTAGTAATTTCAGAAATACGATCAAACATTAGCATTGGAGGCAGCGGTAATTTAGCATTACCGGCACCAAAGAGCTTGCTATTTCCACAGTCTATTAGCTCATTATAATTATAACTATTTTTTTGCATATTTTGATAATATTTAACTTGATATACATATTAATTATATAATAATAAAGCACTCGAGAGACAAAAAATCACAGTTATTTTGGTAATAATTAGTGTAAATAGTTGTAGATATATGGGTAACATAAATTTTGAAGATTTTTATAAAGTTCCTAATCTTAATTTTGACATATCGAGATTAAGGGTTGATCTTAGAACTATACTAAAGTCAAAAAAGTTTGACTCACCAGGGGTTTCAAATTTTGGTGCCATATCTCTTAATCAAATTCCAAATGATGACAGCTCAATTAAAGGTAATAACATAAGGGGAGTGTATTGGACTAAACCTGACGAAACTGGAAAAGAAGTAGCAAGAGATGTTGGTATTGATGAATCGAAATATACTCAACTAGTACCAGAATTTGAAAATACTTATTTTGCTGAAGTTTATGATTCTTTAAAAAAAAATTTCAAAATTGGTAGAATTAGAATTTTATTAAAAGAACCAAGATCTACTTTAAGTTGGCACAGAGATCCTGAGCCGAGACTACACATCCCCATAATTACAAATCCTGGATGTATGATGGTTATAGAAAATATCGCAAAACACTTACCTGCAGACGGATCAGTTACAATAACTAATAACACCAAGTATCATAATTTTTTTAATGGAGGTGAACAAGAACGTATTCACTTAGTTGCTTGCATGCTAGAGGATAGATTTAATTAAAGATTACCCCACAAACTTTGTTTTTTTACCCAACCTGAGTATTTATCAACTTTAATCTTACACCAGTCATCCTTACATCTTGCAACTAAACAAAGACGACCTTTTTCTATAACAACTAAAGGTTTAGAAAATATAGTTGCACTTTTAAACATTATAACCTTGTCAATTAAAGTTATAGCTGCTTTCTTTTTTGATAATTGTGATCGATGGATCCAACCTGTATTATTTTCATGGTCTTTAATTTTTTTGAAATTATCAGAAGTATCTTGAATTAGAATGGGGAGATATTTTTTTTTATAAAAAATTTTTACTGGATAATCAAAAGAAGGTCCTTGTCTTAAATTTACACTACTATAGCGTAAGGTTAAAAAATACTCGTCGGCGAATAAAAAATTAACGAAAGTAATTATTAATATAAAAGTTAAAGCTATTACTTTAATCACTTTTTCGCGCAACCCATAATACAGTAATTGTTTTGGGTAAGTTTAATTTTTCTAAAATTTAAATTAAGTGCATTAAAAACTATCATTTTTCCGACGAGTTCATTTTTTTTTTCTATAATAGATTTAACCACCTCATTAGCTTGAAGTGTTCCCGCTATACCAGCAACTGTTGGTAAGATTCCTTCTGCGTCACACTTGTTTTCTTTATCAGGGATCTCTGGCATAAAACACCTATAGCAAGGAATATTTTTAGAAAAATTAAAATTAAATATATGGGCTTCAAATTTACTGATTGCTGCGGAGATTAAGATTTTTTTATTTTTTAAACAAAAATCATTAAGTAAATATCTTGTGGGAAAGTTATCTGAGCAATCACAAATAATATCATATTGGGGTAAAATACTCTGAATATTTTTTTCAATAATCATTTCTTTATAAATATTAATTTTTATTTTTTTGTTTACTTTTTTTAAAAATTTTTTTGCTTGAGTAACTTTAAATTTACCTACGTCTCTTGTGTTAAATAAAATTTGCCTATTTAGATTAGAAAAATCCACTTTATCATGATCTGCTATACCAATATTATTTATTCCTAGATTACTTAAATACAAAGCCAAAGGACATCCCAACCCTCCCATTCCAACAATTAGCACTTTTGTGGATGAAATTTTTTTTTGACCCAAGACTCCAACTTGCTTTAATATTATCTGTTTTGAATATCGTAAAAGGTCATTATTACTTATTTTCATAATTAGTACTATTTAGTACCAGTAGAACCAAAACCACCCGAACCACGCTGCGTATCAGATAGTTCCTTAACCTCTTCTAAACTAGCTTGAACGACGGGACAAACAACCATCTGTGCTACTCTCTCTCCATTTTTAATAATAAATTTTTCCTTACCAAGATTAATTAAAATGACTTTTATTTCACCCCTATAATCAGCATCAATGGTTCCAGGTGTGTTTAAAACAGTAATATTTTTCTTAATAGCTAAACCCGACCTAGGTCTTATTTGGACTTCATATCCTTTTGGAATAGCTATCGAAAAGCCTGTTGCAATCAGGGCTTTTTCTCCAGGGTTAATTATTATATTATTTTTTATATGTGCTGCTATATCCATACCCGAAGATCCTGATGTTTTATATTTTGGAAATGATACAGAGCTTGATAATTTTTTAATTTGTATTTTTGTCATTAATTAAAAATTTATCTATTATTTTTTTAGCAATTTTGGATGCAATATAACTTTTTTTATTCTTAGGAAGATCTTCTATATTTCCATTTTTTTCTATAATTGAAACTTTGTTAAAATCAGTATTAAAGCCTATATCTTTTTTTGAAACATCGTTAGCAATAATTATATCACAATATTTATTGTTTAATTTTTTTTTAGAATTTTCAATTAAATTTTCTGTCTCAGCAGAAAATCCTACAAGAATTTTAGGTCTCAATTTATTATTTTTCCCGAGATATTCTAAAATATCTTTATTTTTTTCTAAATCTAAGCTACTAAACGTTTCTTTGCCTTTTTTTATCTTTTGTTTAAATTTATTTTTGGGTTTAAAATCAGATACCGCTGCAGCACAAATAGCTATATCTACTGGTAGAAGCTTTTGCACAGCAACCATCATTTCTTCACCACTATTTATTTTTTTGACTTTAATGTCTTTTGAATAATTTAATGAAGTAGGCCCAGCTATTAAAGTAGTGTTTACCCCTAGTCTTGATAAAGCTAAAGCTATCTCATACCCTTGTTTGCCACTAGACTCATTAGAAATATATCTGATAGGATCAATATATTCTCGAGTTGGACCTGTAGTCACTAGTGCACTAATTTTTTTCTTTTTTACAAAATTTTTGTTTTCAAAATATTCTTTTAAATATGAAAAAATTTGACGTGGACTTGACATCTTACCTTCACCGTACTCACCACAAGCCATTTCACCGTTTATTGGACCAATAAAATTATATCCATAGTCTAGTAAAGTTTTTAAATTGTTTTGTGTTGCTTTGTGCAGCCACATTCTAACATTCATAGCTGGAACTAAAATAATATTTTTATTAGAAGCTAAAATAACAGTAGTAGCTAAGTCTTCTGCTTTCCCGGTACTTAATTTTGTCATCATGTTTGCAGTTGTAGGCAAAACTAAAATTATATCAGCCCAACGGGACAGAGAAATATGATTTATTTCATTCTCATTATTTACATCAAATGTATCCTCAAAAACTTTATTATTTGACAAAGATGTTATAGATAATGAGGTAACGAATTTTTTACCACTACTTGTAAGTATTGTTTTTACTACCACGTTATTTTTAACTAACAACCTAACAAGATCTAAAGCTTTATAGGCAGAGATACCTCCACCAATAATTAGTAAAATTTTTTTGTTTTGCAATGTCATTGTGACAATTAAAATACTAATAAGACAGCAATTACAATACCTAAAAAACTAATAATGATATTGTTTCTCAAGTTTTTTAACTTCGCTTCTTCAATTTCTAAACCTCTGTTATTTTTAAAGCCTAGATTTAATTTACCTTCAGCCAATAACTGTAAGGCATAATTTGCTTTGTCCATGAAATTAGGAAAATCGGGTATTCTTTTCAAAATTTCAGAAGAAGTATTTATAGCAGTGTCAAAAGTTGCCTTAGGGCTTTTTACACTCTTGATCCAATCTTCTAATACAGGTCGAGAAATTTCCCATATATTAGTTTCAGGGTAAAGTTTTCTTGCTACACCTTCGACAGTTACCATAGTTTTTTGCAACAACAAAAGTGGCGTCTGTGTTGGCATGTTAAATTTTTCTGTAATCTCAAAAAGTTGAGCCAATAAGTTTCCACCTGAAATATCTTTTATAGACTGTCCAAAAATAGGCTCTCCAACAGATCTAAGTGCCTGTGCAAATTCTTCTTTTGATGTATTTTGAGGAACTAGACCTGCTTCAAAATGAACTTCTGCTACTTTTATATAATCTCTTTGAATAAACCCATACAAAATTTCTGCTAAATATTTTCTATTATTTTTATCTAATCTACCCATGATTCCAAAATCAACAGGAATTATATTACCTTTCCGGTCTACAAATAAATTTCCTTGATGCATATCTCCATGAAAAAAACCATCTCGTACTGCCTGCTTAAGGAAATGTTGAATCAAATTTTCAGAAAGTATTTTTAAATCTATCCCAGATTCTTTTAAAAGTTCGTGCTCTCTTATTGAGATCCCATCAACTTTATCCAAAGTAAGAACTTTTCTAGAAGTATAGTTCCAATAAATTTTTGGGACATTAAATCCTTCGTCATTTTTGGTATTTTCATACAATTCATTTGCAGCTGCGGCTTCAAATCTTAAATCCATTTCAATATTAGTTATCTCTCTTAATAAATGAACAACTTCTACCAGCTTAAGTCTTTTTGTTTTTGAAAATAAATTTTCTACAATGTAGGCAAATAGCATTAATGCATCAAGTTCTTCATTAAACTGTTTTTTAATGCCGGGTCTTAAAATTTTTACAGCAACCTCTTTTTGTCTATCATCAATTTTTATTTTAGCAATATGTACTTGAGCGATTGAGGCTGCTGCTATAGGTTCACTTAGTTCAACTATATTTTGATATAAATTTTCACCAATTTCTTTTTTTAAAATTTTCTTAGATTCGTAGAGTTCAAAAGGCGGTAGTTTATCTTGCAGCTTAACTAAATCATCAGCTAAGTTTTCTCCAATAATGTCAGGCCTGGTAGCCAAAAATTGACCTAACTTGATAAAAGTGGTGCCCATGCCCTCTAATGCATCACATAGCTTTTCTCCCGGTTTTTTTGATTCATTTATCAATTTTTTCCCAGATCCAATTGAGAGAAGATCAAAAAATAACTTTATTGCAAAAGGTATATTGTAAATTTCATTAACTGTTTCAACGGCACCAGAAGATGCAAGTTTTCTCGCTATTTTGAATAATTGAAAAATACTTCTGAACATATTTAGATTTTCCAACCAGAGTGTATAGCAGAAATACCATTAGATAAATTTCTAAATTCAATATTTGAAAATTTATTTTTCTCTAATAAATCTACAAGTTCATCTTGGTTATAAAATTTATCTATACTGTTAACTAAATATTCATAAGGCTCTTCGCTGCCTACTACAATCTTACCAATTAGCGGAATTAATTTAGAATATTGTTGATATAATAAATTTAAAATTTCATTTTTAACTTTTGAAAATTCTAGACAAAAAAAACGTCCACCAGGTTTTAGTACGCGATATGCTTCTTTTAAGCATTGATTTATGTCTATAACGTTTCGTATGCCATAACTTATTGTATAAAAATCAAAAGTATTTTCTTTAAATGGTAATTTTTCTGCAGAATTTAAATACCACTTAATATTAGTAAAAGATTTTAGTTTAACCTTGCCTGTATTAAGCATTTCTTTGTTGGGTTCTACACAGTAAAAAAAATTTTTATTTTGATTTTTA
>Ga0307986_10000432_pt1 | contig 31180 bp, 19 predicted proteins | sample EllFjometageno82_FD_203170 | JGI IMG/M metagenome (GOLD analysis project Ga0307986, IMG submission 203170) | Marine microbial communities from Ellis Fjord, Antarctic Ocean - #82 | ecosystem: Environmental > Aquatic > Marine > Unclassified | place: Southern Ocean | collected 2014-10-09 | reverse complement strand
CCGATAAAATTATAGTAAATGACGGTGGAGTAATGAAGCAAGTAACATTAACAACCTTTAAAACTTATTTGAACACTAATTTAACAGCGTTGGCTAATTTAACAGCGTTGGATAATTTAACAGCGTTGGATAATTTAACAGCCACTGGCGCATTAGCTAGTGGTAGTATTGCTAGTGGTTTTGGTGCTATTACAACTGCTAACACAATAACTGGTGGAGCATTAGTTTCTACGGGCAATATAACTGTTGGTGGAAATAATACAACTGACAGCATAATTACAAGATCGGCTCGTACTGGTACTAACGTTGGTAGTAAATTACTTCTCAAAGGTGGTAATGCTAACGGATCAGATCAAGCAGGCGGTGATATTGGAATATATGGTGGTGCCGGGACAGGAACTGGTATTGGTGGGAGTATTAAATTTTATTCCCATGTTGCTGCTGGATCATCGAGCACACTTACCACACCAGCTGAAGTGGTTAGTATAGATGGTGCTGGTATGACTATTACAGACGGCGCGTTTGATTTAGATGTCGCATCGCATGACGGCACAAATGGATTAAAATTAGGTGGAACATTAGTAACGGCTACTGCCGCTGAATTAAATATCATGGACGGTGGTACATCTGCAGTAGCACCTACTATTCTAGATGCCGATAAAATTATAGTAAATGACGGTGGAGTAATGAAGCAAGTAACATTAACAACCTTTAAAACTTATTTGAACACTAATTTAACAGCGTTGGCTAATTTAATAACCACTGGCGCATTAGCTAGTGGTAGTATTGCTAGTGGTTTTGGTGCTATTACAACTGCTAACACAATAACTGGTGGAGCATTAGTTTCTACGGGCAATATAACTGTTGGTGGAAATAATGCAACTGACAGCATAATTACAAGATCGGCTCGTACTGGTACTAACGTTGGTAGTAAATTACTTCTCAAAGGTGGTAATGCTAACGGATCAGATCAAGCAGGCGGTGATATTGGAATATATGGTGGTGCCGGGACAGGAACTGGTATTGGTGGGAGTATTAAATTTTATTCCCATGTTGCTGCTGGATCATCGAGCACACTTACCACACCAGCTGAAGTGGTTAGTATAGATGGTGCTGGTATGACTATTACAGACGGCGCGTTTGATTTAGATGTCGCATCGCATGACGGCACAAATGGATTAAAATTAGGTGGAACATTAGTAACGGCTACTGCCGCTGAATTAAATATCATGGACGGTGGTACATCTGCAGTAGCACCTACTATTCTAGATGCCGATAAAATTATAGTAAATGACGGTGGAGTAATGAAGCAAGTAACATTAACAACCTTTAAAACTTATTTGAACACTAATTTAACAGCGTTGGCTAATTTAATAACCACTGGCGCATTAGCTAGTGGTAGTATTGCTAGTGGTTTTGGTGCTATTACAACTGCTAACACAATAACTGGTGGAGCATTAGTTTCTACGGGCAATATAACTGTTGGTGGAAATAATGCAACTGACAGCATAATTACAAGATCGGCTCGCACGGGTACTTACGCTGGTAGTAAATTACTCATCAAAGGTGGTAATTCTAACGGATCAGATCAAGCAGGCGGTGATATTGGAATATATGGTGGTGCCGGGACAGGAACTGGTATTGGTGGGAGTATTAAATTTTATTCCCATGTTGCTGCTGTTGGAACATCGAGCACACTTTCCATACCAGCTGTAAGGGCTACAATAGATAGTGCTGGTAATTTAGATATTGTGGGTAATATTACTTCAGCAACTGCATTGGCTATAACTACATCTGCATCTGACGCTAATATTACATTAACGCCACATGGAACCGGTGATGTAATATTATCATCTGATACGGTAACAATAGGGGATTCTGCTGCTGCAGCAATATTAACTTCAAATGGAGCTGGGGCATTAACTGTTACAACTGGAGGAGCGTCAGATTTGATTTTATCTACTAATTCAGGATCAACTTCGGGAACAATTACAATGACAAATGGCACTAATGGTAATATTACATTAACGCCACATGGAACCGGTGATGTAAAACTATCATCTGATACGGTAACAATAGGGGATTCTGCTGCTGCAGCAATATTAACTTCAAATGGAGCTGGGGCATTAACTGTTACAACTGGAGGAGCGTCAGATTTAATTTTATCTACTAACTCAGGATCAAATTCGGGAACAATTACAATGACAAATGGAACTGGTGGTGATATTACATTAGCACCAAATGGATCAGGGAAGGTTATATGTGGTCTGCTTACATCAACTAGTTTAACTACGTCTGGCAATATAACTGTTGGTGGAGATAATGCAACTGACAGCATAATTACAAGATCAGCACGTACTGGTACTAACGCTGGTAGTAAATTACTTCTCAAAGGTGGTAATGCTTCAGGATCAGGTCAAGGCGGGGATATTGTAATATATGGTGGTGTAGGGACTAGTGCGGCTGGTGGGAGTATTAAATTTTATTCCCATATTAATATTGCATCTGGTGCGGGTACACCTGGTGAAGTGGCTAAAATAGATAATGTTGGTAATTTATCTACGTCTGGTAATATAACTGTTGGTGAAGATAATGCAACTGATAGCGTAATTACAAGATCGGCTCGTACTGGTACTAACGTTGGTAGTAAATTACTTCTCAAAGGTGGTAATTCTAACGGATCAGATCAAGCAGGTGGTGATATTAAAATATATGGTGGTGCCGGGACAGGAACTGGTATTGGTGGGAGTATTAAATTTTATTCCCATGTTGCTGCTGTATCATCGAGCACACTTTCCACACCAGCTGAAGTGGCTAGTATAGATGGTGCTGGTATGACTATTACAGACGGCGCGTTTGATTTAGATGTCGCATCGCATGACGGCACAAATGGATTAAAATTAGCTGGGACATTAGTAAAGGCTACTGCCACTGAATTAAATATAATGGACGGGGGTACAACTGCAGTAGCACCTACTATTCTAGATGCCGATAAAATTATAGTAAATGACGGTGGAGTAATGAAGCAAGTAACATTAACAACCTTTAAAACTTATTTGAACACTAATTTAACAGTGTTGGCTAATTTAATAACCACTGGCGTATTAGCTAGTGGTAGTATTGCTAGTGGTTTTGGTGCTATTACAACTGCTAACACAATAACTGGTGGAGCATTAGTTTCTACGGGCAATATAACTGTTGGTGGAAATAATGCAACTGACAGCATAATTACAAGATCGGCTCGCACGGGTACTTACGCTGGTAGTAAATTACTCATCAAAGGTGGTAATTCTAACGGATCAGATCAAGCAGGCGGTGATATTGGAATATATGGTGGTGCCGGGACAGGAACTGGTATTGGTGGGAGTATTAAATTTTATTCTCATGTTGCTGCTGTATCATCGAGCACACTTTCCACACCTGGTGAAGTGGCTAGTATAGATAGTGCTGGTAATTTAGTTATTACTGGCAATTTAACAGTTCCAAGTGCCAAATCTGTTATATTTGGTGGTGTTACAATAACAGACGTACTAATTGGCGGAGAGACATTTGTTGATAGTGATGCAGTACTAATGACAGCTAAAGCCATAGATGATAGGATATCAGCATCTTCTGGTGGTATAACCATGTCAAGCGGGGTTGATAATAGAATTGTAACTGCATCCGGTGCAAGTACTACAAATGCAGAAGAATTTTTAACATATAATTCTTCAACATTAACTATTGGTATAGATAATTATGCAACTGACGGCGTAATTACAAGATTGGCTCGTGCTACTACTGGTCTTGGTGGTGTCTTATCTCTCAAAGGTGGTAATGCTAACGGATCAGATCAAGCAGGCGGTGATATTAAAATATATGGTGGTGCCGGGACAGGAACTGGTATTGGTGGGAGTATTAAATTTTATTCTCATGTTGCTGCTGTATCATCGAGCACACTTTCCACACCAGCTGTAAGGGCTACAATAGATGGTGCTGGTAATTTAGATATTGTGGGTAATATTACTTCAGCAACTGCATTGGCTATAACTACATCTGCATCTGATGCTAATATTACATTAACGCCACATGGAACTGGTGATGTAATATTATCATCTGATACGGTAACAATAGGGGATTCTGCTTCCCCAGCAAAATTAACTTCAAATGGAGCTGGGGCATTAACTGTTACAACTGGAGGAGCGTCAGATTTAACCTTATCTACTAACTCAGGATCAAATTCGGGAACAATTACAATGACAAATGGCACTAATGGTAATATTACATTAACGCCACATGGAACCGGTGATGTAAAACTATCATCTGATACGGTAACAATAGGGGATTCTGCTGCTGCAGCAATATTAACTTCAAATGGAGCTGGGGCATTAACTGTTACAACTGGAGGAGCGTCAGATTTAATTTTATCTACTAACTCAGGAACAAATTCGGGAACAATTACAATGACAAATGGAACTGGTGGTGATATTACATTAGCACCACATGGAACCGGTGATGTAAAACTATCATCTGATACGGTAACAATAGGGGATTCTGCTGCTGCAGCAATATTAACTTCAAATGGAACTGGGACATTAACTGTTACAACTGGAGGAGCGTCAGATTTAATTTTATCTACTAACTCAGGAACAAATTCGGGAACAATTACAATAACAGATGGCGAACATGGTAATATTACATTAGCACCAAATGGAACCGGACAGATTGCGTGTTCTGGTACTGTATATGCAACGGGGTTTAGCGGTGGGCTTGGAACTTTTACAAGCACATCTAATGCCACTACAACAACCAATGGTCCATTAAAATCGGCTGGTGGTCTTTCAGTTGTTAATGATGTTGTTATTGGTGGGACAGCTAAAATAGGTGACTCTACTATTATGACTGGGGGCACAAATTGGGATAATTGTATCAAAATATCTAATAATACAAGAAAAGGAACGACAACCGCTTGTATAAAAAATATAGCAATAGGAGAAGACACCTTAACAGTTATAGAAACTGGAAACGAAAATATATGTATAGGTGATTCGGCAGGTAAAGTTATAACTACTGGATACGATAATGTAACCATTGGTACAGCTTCTGCTAATAGTTTATCAACAGGATATGACAATACAGTAATAGGTAGTTTATCTGGACAACTGATATCAACTGGTTATCAAAATCTTTGTATAGGGAAGGGTAGTAATGTATCCGTTGCTGGGGCATTTAATGAAATTGTTATAGGACACGGTACAACCGGTAAAGGTAATAATAGTGCTCTTATTGGTAATAGTAACACAAATGCCGTACATATGGGTCAATCCGGTGGGGCTAATGTATATTGTGGGACAGCTAAAATAGGTGACTCTACTATTATGACTGGGGGCACAAATTGGGATAATTGTATCAAAATATCTAATAATACAAGAAAAGGAACGACAGCCGCTTGTGTAAAAAATATAGCAATAGGAGAAGACACCTTAACAGTTATAGAAACTGGAAACGAAAATATATGTATAGGTGATTCGGCAGGTAAAGTTATAACTACTGGATATGATAATGTAACCATTGGTACAGCTTCTGCTAATAGTTTATCAACAGGATATGACAATACAGTAATAGGTAGTTTATCTGGACAACTGATATCAACTGGTTATCAAAATCTTTGTATAGGGAAGGGTAGTAATGTATCCGTTGCTGGAGCATTAAATCAGATTGTTATAGGACACGGTGCAACCGGTAAAGGTAATAATACTGCTCTTATTGGTAATTCAGCCACATCTGCCGTACATATGGGTCAAACCAATGGGGCTTATGTACATTGTGCGGGAATTAATGGTATTACTAAAGCTAAAATAGATTTTTTATCTGATGTAACTGGTAACATACAAAGTCAAATAAATGCTATTGGATCAAACCCTGGCGCGTTTGATGAGTCGCCTCTAGGAACCACCACTCTCAGGTGGTCCGATTTATTCCTTGCTACTGGTGCTGTTATTAATTTTGGTGCTAGTGCTGCTACTGGTGATGTAGTACTAACCCATACTTTAAATACATTAACTATGGGTGGTAGTAACATATCTACTACATTAGTTGTTGAAAATTTGACTATTACAGACGGGGCGTTTGATTTAGATGTCGCATCACATGACGGCTCAAATGGATTAAAATTAGGTGGAACATTAGTAACTGCTACTGCCGCTGAATTAAATATCATGGACGGTGGTACATCTGCCTCATCATTTACTATAGCGGATGCTGATCAAATTATAGTAAATGATACCAGCGGCACCAACACCATGAAGCAAATAACATTAACAGCCTTTAAAGCTTATTTAACAACGTTGGCTAATTTAACAACCACTGGTACATTAGCTTCTGGTACTATTGCTACTGGTTTTGGTGCTATTAATAATGGTGCTTCTGGTATTACAACCTCGGGTATATTATCAGGTGGGAGTGTGCAAATTACGGGGACAACTATTGGTGTCGCCGCCGATACGGATCTAATTACTGTAGCGAATAAACTTGTAACTATAGCTGGAAAATGTAAAATAGGTGACTGTACTATTAGGTCAGGGACTGTTAGCACTGAATATTGGAATAAGTGTATTAGAATCTCTAATAGTACCCGTACAGGCACGTCTTCCGCTTGTGTAAACAATATAGCAATAGGAGAAGACACATTATCACTTATAACTACTGGATCCAAAAATACATGTATAGGTGCGGACGCGGGTAAAGCTATAAATAGTGGTACCCAAAATATATGTATAGGTGATTCGGCAGGTAAATCTATAACTACAAGCACTAATAATATATGTATAGGTGAATCTGCCGGACAACTTATATCAACTTCTTCTTCATCTATTCATATTGGAAAACATTCTGGTTATAATATTGATGTCCAGTCATACGGATATAATACTTGTGTAGGTAATGATACTATGAAAGGAATAAATGGCGGCACGAGTCAGTTTAATACTGCTATTGGTGCAGGTGCTCTTAATGGCGGCGCGGTGACCGTCGGCTACACGAACGCCGACAATGAATGGGTAGCATACGCGGAGCAAAGCATACGTGAAAATGTAGCAATTGGTACTAGTTGTATGGAAAATACGACCGAGCCCTCTGACACCAACCCCGCTGCGGCGCGGGGTTTAATTGGAGCATTAAGGAATACATGTATAGGCAATGCTGCGGCTCGCACCATGACAACTGCCAACGGGTGTGTTGTTATAGGATGGCAAGCTGAACCCAGTACAGGTGCGGGGACAAATCAGATTGTTATAGGAACAAGTGCAACCGGTCAAGGTGATGATACTGCTACTATTGGTGGGGCTGCCATCACTAAGGTATATATGTCTCAAGACTCTGGTGCCGATGTATATTGTGCGGGAATTCAATTAGGACATGCTACTAATACAAAACTTGTTAGAACTGGTCCGGGGGCTGCAACATTAGGAGGGAATCAAATTAGAACAGGAACGGTTGCTATGGCTGATGGAGGAACTGGTGGTTCATACGCAAATCTTACTGCTCTACAAACGGCTCTAGGTATAGGTTCTGGTGGTGGTACGGGCAATGTGACATTTAGCGGGTCAACTATTGGTATCTCTAGTGACACGGATCTAATTACTGTAGCGTCTCAACTTGTAACTATAGCAGGAACATGTAAAATAGGAGCTGCCTATATTAGGTCTGGGACTGCTAATGGTGCGGGACACTGGGATAAGTGTATTAAAATCTCTAATAATACCAGAACAGGAACGAGTGCCAATTGTGAAAAAAATATAGCAATAGGGGAAGACACATTAACAGCTATAACTAGTGGATACTCCAATATATGTATAGGTCCTGACGCAGGTAAAGCTATAACTAGTGGATACTCCAATGTATGTATAGGTGATTCTGCAGGTACATCTTTAACTACTACCTTCCAAAATGTAAATATTGGAGTCGGGGCTGGAGCTGGAGCTGGGTATGTGTCTAATTACAATGTAAATATTGGGGCAGGGGCTGGATTCCATATGAGAGGTTATACTAACACATACAATGTATATATAGGTCAAAACGCCGGATATGGCACCGGCAGCGGATCCAACTCAGGCGGACACTATAATACAGGTGTTGGTGGCCAAGCGCTTGAACGTGTCACTAGTGGTGCTTATAATGTAGGCCTTGGGTTGGATACTGCTGAGAATGTGACGACAGGAACTAACAATACAATAGTAGGTAAAGGTGCTGCGGCAACGCTATCAACTGGTACTAATAACGTTTGTTTAGGGAGCCTTAGTAATGTATCCGCTGCCGCTGCAACTAATGAAATTGTTATAGGGAAAAGTACAACCGGTAAAGGTAATAATACTGCTCTTATTGGTAATGGTGACACAACTGCCGTATATATGGGTCAAACCAATGCAGCTTATGTACATTGTGGGGGAATTAATGCTATTACTGCTGCTAAAATAGCTTTTTTAACTGATGTAACTGGTAACATAGGAGCAGCAATAACCGCAGCTGCATCCAGTGGTGGCGGTAGCGGTGGCAGTGATCCGTCAGCGAATAACGGTGATTCCCTGGGAACCACCGATTTAAGGTGGTCCGATTTATTCCTTTATACTGGTGCTGTTATTAATTTTGGTACTACTTCTTCTAATGTAACACTAACCCATTCTACCAATAAATTATCTATTTCAACCGGAAATTCTCTTGATATCAGTGGGCATAACGGATCAACCACCGGATTAATATTAGGTGGAAATATAGTAACGGCTACTGCCTCTGATCTAAATAAGATAGGGGCCGTGACAGTTAGTGCCGCTCAAATAAATGCTATATCCATTATTCCTACAACTTATAACACAGAATCTGCATTATACATGAATAATTCCCTCTTTATGGGAAGTGTCACAACTAATGTAAATAAAGCATCAGCTGGAAATACTGTAATAGGAAAAGATGCGGGTCTAAATATAAATGGTCAGCAAAATACAGTTGCTATAGGATTTGAAGCAGCTTACTGGTTGGGAAAGACTAACTATGCTAACGGCTCTGTCGGTCAAAGTGTTTATATTGGAACTAAATGTGGATATAGAAATAATTGCACCACTAATGGATCTGGTGGCGCTGTTAATAATGTATATATTGGATATGAATGCGGACATGGTCCCACATCCGGATCTGTTGGAGAAAAATCTTATCAAAATGTATTTATTGGAAGGCGGGCAGGATATAGTATTAATGGGGGGAGCACTTCAGTATTAATAGGAGATAATTGTGCCCCCGTTTGCACTACAGGATACGATGATATTCTAATCGGTAATGGTGCCGCTATTAATTTAATTTCGGGATATAAAAATACTATAATAGGAAAGGGTGCCGCTACTACTTTAACTACGGGGTATGAATGTGTCGTCATAGGAGAGGGGTCAAATGTAAGTACTGCAGCTGCCGTGAATGAAATAGTTATAGGAACAGACGCAGTAGGTAAAGGTACTAATACGGCTATTATTGGTAATACAACCACAAATGCCTTACATCTGGGTTCAGCCAGTACGGCTGCTTTACATTGTGGGACTATAAATTGTGGGGCTATACTAGCCCAAAGTGATATAACGGCATATTACTCTTCAGACAAAAGACTTAAAAATAATATAAAAAATATAGAATCACCATTAGAAAAATTAGATAAAATAGGTGGATATACCTTCGATTGGATAGAGAAGGAAGGCATTCATTCACACAAAGGAAAAGACGTGGGCGTGATAGCTCAAGAAATAGAAGAAGTATTACCAGAAGTAGTTACAACAAGAGACAATGGATACAAAGCAGTTAAATATGATAAAATAGTTCCTTTATTAATTGAATGTATAAAAGAGCAACAAAAACAAATTGACGAATTAAAAAAAATGATTAATATATAAATATAAATGGCCTTATTACCAAGCGGTGCAATAAAATTCTCTGATTTACAAACAAAATATAATGAAATACATCAAACCCTTATTTCTGATCCCACTACTGCCCCACCAGGAGCTATAAAACTCAGTCACTTTAATGGTAAGTATCTTGCAAGTAGTGCCACAGCACTAGCTATAGGAACATCATCTCCTAAAAACATGGGTGCCTTTAGAGCACAGAGATTTGCCAATTCACAAATATTGTCGGCTTCGTCAACAGCCACAACAAAGCTTGTCGCTGGCGAAGTAACAAGATTTAGGATAAGGGTTTCGGCAGCAAATTATACTTTTAAAGTGACGTTACAAGGCGTGGTCAATCTGGCAAATTATACTCTAGATTGTAAAATAGGTTTAGCAAATGCTACAGATGTTGTATTATTTAATTTAACAGATTCTGATTTTGAATCACTCGAATATACAGCTTCTACCGGTAAATTATATATTTATGGCGTGTCTGGCAAACCATCAACGGGTGGAACTTCCAATGACGGATCTATTGCTACACTATCTACTAATAACCCATCTTCATATAGTAGTACTGCCACAGATTTTGTACTCCAGGTAGGCGGTTATAATTCATCGTATGCGGGCCCATTCACCATAGTAAGAGATGTAGATGTCCTCGTCCAGACTTCGTCTTCATCTGTAACGTGTCTATTAACTTTTAGGGATACATGGGGTGATGGATATAACAATGGTGGCAGCAACGACGCTGGCATATATGTAAGAACCACTACGAGTACTCCTACTTATTATCCTTTTGACATTTCAACGAAATCGGACACCTCCAACCCGGCCCCAATCGGCTTTTATAATATCACCACCACCTCACCAAACGTTTCAAATGCAGGTGTTTATCTGACGAGCGCCTGTGGCCAAAATATTGATTATACTGTTAGAATAAACCTTCCAGCAAGTACAACTTTGGTAGTTGAGACCAGAGTAGACGATTATGGGTCGGAATATAGGTGGTCCCTCAAGATCGTTGGTGGTTCCACCAACAAGGCAGCTTTATCCTCTCCACTATCAAATACACCGAACTACAGGGCGGTAATATCTGCTTCGTTTACAGTTTAATAAGTAATCTTAAAAATTTAATATTTAATTTAAGTGTTAGTTTAGAAGGAGTCATATCCGAAAACCCATCTGGTTAAATCTGCTTTAATATTGGATAGTCCGTTGGTATTTTTATAAATCAGGTGTTGTATTTGTATAAACGGTATTAATATAGGTATATATTAAAGAATATACCCCTGTAGATATTTGTAAAGAAGTAAAACTTTCATTAAAATTTATTCTATCATAATAAGTATTTCCCGCGTCTTTTGCTGCTTTATCTTTCCATATTAAAAAACTACCTGAAATATCATAGACACTGGTATCCCTTATATTTTTTGCAACACTTATATTACCTGTTGAAATAGACAAATAAGTTCCTGTGACAGAATCACCATGTGGTGTTATGTATGCATTATTATTAATTATACCCATGTTTATATTATAATTTAATACTATATTTATAAATCAATAAATGACCGAACAAAAAGAATACAATAAATACCAAGAAGTATTAGACATTCACATTAACTCTTCACGACTAGTTATATTCTCTAAAACTACTTGTGGATATTGTACCAGAGCAAAAAAAGAAATTACAAAACTAAATATTTTACCACTTGTTATCGAACTGGACCACCACAATGATGGTAAAGAATTACTAGAAGTTCTTTATAAAAGAACTGGTAGTAAAACAGTTCCTTCTGTTTGGATAAATAAAGAATGTATAGGTGGTTGCACTGAAACTTTAGAACTAATACAAAATGGGGTATTCTTAAAGAAATTAATTAAATAGTTTTGAAAAATTACCGGATTGGCAATGATACATTATAAATGCAACAAGCCCTATACATACATCCAATAGCAGAATTATCCACGCATAATCTTTCTTTTTAATAGCGTATATAGCAAACAACAAATACATAACTGCATGAACAGGTCTTAGCTCATTCCACCAAATTTCATTACCATTTACCTCCACACCAGTTTTACGAAGATCCCCCAAATATATTGTTAAAAATCCAATTGCAAGTAATAAACATAGGAATCCTAATAATCGTAGATATTTTGGTCCTACATTCTTAGCAAGTAATAAGAGCGAGACTCTTGCTACCATACATCCAAATATAAACATTATAAATCTTTCCTGTATATCATTCATTTATATCCTATCTATATTTTATTCGTTTGTTGTTTGAAAAAATTTTATTATTATTATTATAATAAAAAAATGACTGAAGAAAAAAATGTTAGAATTGAAGAAATTGACGAAACTACAGAAAGTGATACCCCGACCGAACCTAAGTTTTTATTAGAAGAAGAGGATTACAAGAGAATCCTAGGTATCATAAATACAGCAACCCAGAAAGGGGCATTCTCTGGCGACGAAATGTATCTAACCGGATTAACCTACGAAAGAGTTAAGAAACATTTGGTAGATAACTACCCGGCCTCTACTACACCAGCACCTGCTTCTGCCTAATTAATTTCTATTTTATTAATTTTCGAATACAATATTGGGAATTTTATTAATTTTCGAATACAATATTGGGAATTTTATTAATTTTCGAATACAATTCCCATATCAGGGACATTGTTCAGGACGACTGCCTCAAATGTAAAATATCCATCTACACCTTGAATATCAATATTTAATCCAAATTCATCTATTAATCTCATTGTTAATTTAGGTAATTTGATAGGTGAAAAATACTCTTGTATTTTATCACTTGCAGTAGCTATATAAAATCCTATATCACCACTTGGTCCTTGAATTGGTTTTCTAAATACAACATTTTTTGAATATTCTGTCTGAATACAAGCAATAGACGGTATTTCTGCTATTTCTACATCGAAAAATATATTAGGTCTCATATCTGCTTTGAAATATGATTTAAATGTAGATGGATCACTTTCATATTTCTTGGTGGTTTCATTATATTGCAATCCAAATATTCTGGCTATACTTTTATCACCCGATGTATTTCCTACTGTTTCTGCTTTTGCACTAAATGTAAATAATCCAGTTTTATCCTCAAACCCGGTTACTTGTGAAAACTCTGTTTTTAAATCATCTACATTATAATTACCATTTGTTAGAGTTGTCCAAGCAACACCATTTATCTTTATTCTTTCTCTATTATGATCATTTATCAACAATCTACTATTTGGCATATGTGATCTTAATACATTAAATCCTATAACATTTTTCAAATCTACAATTCCTTTACTTTGTAAATTAATGACAAATACCCTCCCATCATTTGAACTGGTTAAGTTATCCCTCTGACTGGTTGATATCGAAAATATTATCTTTCTTAAATCATTCTTAAATATATTCCTGTATATTTCATCTTTTCTCTTTATTAACGCCTTTTGCTGCTGTTGGTCAATAATATCCACTTCTGTCGGTATAGGTAATGTCGATTCATTACTTGGTACTTCTCTTTTGTCATAATGCTCAATATCCCCAACTTTACCAGCAGGTTTTCCATGTAATCTTTTACAGAAATATTTAACAGAATAATCCTTAATATCCCGCTTACACGCTTCTATATCTTCATTCTTTCTCTTCTTGTATTTGTTCAAGTATTTCTCTGCTATCTTTTTGTATGTATCCCGACACTCTCTATTTCTGGATATATCTATTTCTCGATTGCTATACACTTCTTGACATATCTTATCAAATGTTTCATTCATTTAATAAACAAAAATATATTAATTTAACTATTTATTTCCACGATATTTTTTCACCTGCTACTATTAAGAATTCTAAAATGAAGCGTCCACAAGCATTAAATATTTTTGCTGGCGCAGTGGATACCAGAGCGCTATATACCGGTGCTGAGACAGTAATACTGTTGGATGTGCCGGTCAGCAAAGCACCCTCGACCGTCAATATATCCGTAACGGTGCCGGTAACGCCCACCTTCAAAGTAATCAGATACACGAATCCGTTGTTGGCGGCGCCGCTGCTCACACTAGCGTCGTCGATTGTCGACAACGCATTGAGCGCTATCGTCACGGACGCCGCCGTCGCGTCCTTGGACAGCGCGGTCGTGGTCTGGCCGCCGAAGCTCAGCGTGAACGTGCCGCCCAGATCGGCGGCGCCGGCACTGGTCGTCACCGTCTGTACAAACGTACCGACCTGATATTCAACTCCAGTAATACTACCAGATATTTTTGTTATTTTTTGTGGATTAATTTGTGCTATATAATTAAATTTATTACCCTTATGTGTAGTCATTACTGAGGAAGAAGAATTACGACTATTAGGAATTAATATTTTATCATTTAAATAATTAGTAGAACCAGTACCTTTTGTATTAATATTAAATTGATCTATTTTTAGTAGCATACACATATCTTTGACAATAGTATTAGAATTAATTCCCAATGTAGATATATTATCTAAATATACATTTGATAATTTATCTATAACTAATGGTTCTACTAAATCTATCGAAAATGTTATAGTATTCCCACCTGTACCTGGAAATACTGGTGATGAATGATAACTATCTATAACTAAACTTTGCATTTCCTGGCGTTCCTGTCCGTAACCGGTATTTTGATAAAGTCCTTTTAAGGCTTGTTTTTGACTCTGTCTATGTGTATCATAACTACCCACAAAATCAAGTGCTCTTGAACTGTCTATCTTACTGACATACTTCTTTTCAAAATATTCCCATGATTGTTTTAATACTTCTTTTTGAAATTCGTCATAACTGGGAGACGGATCTTTTCTAGAAAACTGGACGGTTACGTAATCAGCTAGGTCTCTAAAATCTTGGAAATGTTCTCCAATATCAACCTGATGTGTTTCACTAAATTTTTTAGTTAAAGCTTTATAAAGTGTATCCATTATATTTATATATATATAATTTTATTTTAAATAAGTTTATTATGAAGATTCACCTGGATCATTCCCTGCCAGTTTATTATAATGTTCACGTTCGCCTGACTTGGATTGACCCTTGTAACTATCGCTGAGAGTGGGTCCAATTCCATGTAAGTTATCTATTTCTTTTTGTGAAAGTTCTTTTGAAAAGTATTTCATGTCCGATATATATCCATTGAATCCTCCTTTGTATAAATAATATATGTCTGATTGATTCGTTCTAGGGGTCCAACGCTGTTTTTCTTTGCTAGTGTCGCTTTCATCATCAAATATCATTCCACAATTTCCTACCCCATCTACTATTTTTCCGTTCCATTCCCCGCCATTGATATATACTTTTAATCCATCACCATACATAACTATCGATAACATGAAGAATTTACCGGTTGGAATACTTACTTCGCAATACTTGTTTTTTCCTGTCCGAAATGAACTGGAATATACTCTTAATGTCGCTATGTTTTTTTCAACACCTCCTAAATATACACCTGGTTGCATATCTACAATATTTATATTTGGCACTATTCCTTCGATTGGTTCTGTTCCTTTGTGAAATATATGTTTTAAACCCTTTTTATCTAAAGTTACATCATTGATTTGTAACCAAACATTATAACTATATACACGGTTACTTTCCCTTCCTGCATTTAGGGGTGGTAATTTACTATTTTGAAATGTGCCTCCTTTAATAGCAGATATACTTTGACCTATTATTTCTTGAATATCGTTTTCATTAAATGAATAGTTACGATAGGCTTTATAGGATACGATTGCAATGATTGCAATGATTATAAGAAAGAAGATAATGCGTAGATCCATTTATATAATGGATGATTTTTATTTACATTTTGATACTAAAAAAATTCCTAAGAAAATATATCATTAATCCAGACAGAAGTATTGCTAACAGATTCATATTTACGATTAAAACTAATTAATTTCATATTCACTCCACCAAGCTGATTTCCCTTTGTATCTTTTTGGGGGATACAATGTTTATAATAAATCTTAGTAATTCCTAATGATTTATAAGCATAGATATTTTTACAGTTCTCTTCTTTTAATTCACCATTGATAAATACACACAATTTATGGGTATTAATGTTATTAGGCGATATTACAATATCGATATCTACATATGCACTATTATTTGGTATATTTACTTTAAATGAATCCACTTTTTTACCAGAAACAATGAATGTCAATTTATTATAGTCAGGTGTATATAATAATGAAAATGCTTCATCATTTATATTAGGCGGATCTGAACATAAACTGGTTGGTTTTGCATATGTTGTAAATATCTTTTTTTCAGAATTAGAATTACCTTCTGAAGAATTACTAATAAGTAATCGTAAATTATATGACATGTTTCGACTATCTAAATGAGTCATCGCTGGTAAATCAATGTCGTCACCAATATCATTTAAATCTTTATCTGTGACATCTGGCATCCGAGAACGTATCATCTGATAAACGAAAAAAACGACACTGAGCAATCCGATGAAGAATGTAACAATAATTAAAATACCTATAATTGTATTTGTATCTACCATATTTAGATTATATTAGATTATATTTCAGATTATATTTCAGATTTCTTATTTAATATATTTAAATTTAAATAATTCTTCTGGATCCTGATTAGAATACAAGGCCATTTGTTTCTTCTCTTTTTTCGTTATTACAGGTTTATTATCTAATATTATTGGTATTTGATATGTTTTGTTTGAATAAGTTATATCTATATTCAAATTACCTCCCATAATTTTAGTGTCTAGAAAACTACATTTTATATTTACAGGAATATCTGATGGTATATAGAAATCATCCCATACAACAGGTGTTTTTAAACAATCGCCTCCCACTATTAATATTATTCCAGGATCAACCCTCTTTAATTTAAGTGATAGTATATTATTCTTTTTTATAGTAGTAGGTAAAATTTTATTATCGTGACTATCGCTTACAGGATCACATAAATCTAATAATTGTTTTTCTTTGTTGTCATAAAAATTACCATTCAAAGTTATTTCAAATTCTATATTAAATGGTAATCCCGATGGTTCAAAAGTCATACAGTCATTTCTATTCATTTTATACTTATTAATTATTTTTAAATTCGCGTTCAAATTTTTTTCTAATTAATAAGTATAAATGAAAAGATACAGAACCAGAAGAACCAGAAGAGTTAGAAAAACAAGCAGATCCACGCGTCGCACCAGACAACTAGGTGGTAGAAGAAAATCTAAGGGTAGAAAGTCCAAGGGTAGAAAGTCCAAGGGTAGAAAATCTAAGGGTAGAAAGTCCAACGCGAACAAGTCCAAGAAACCGACTAAAAGAAAGTCATATTCTAAACCGGTGAAATATGCTTCTAAGGGGGAAGCAGTTAAAAAACATGCTAATATAGTAAAGAAGAATAATAGACTTGTTAGAGATATTATTAATAAAATTAAAGAATTTGCTAAATTAGGAAAATCTGGGAAATCTGCCCCGGTTGAAATTATCGCAAAATACAATTCAATAAATCTTAAGAATCCTTCACGTGAAGTTCTTCAACATTTACAAATATTCAAAAACAGAAAGGTATCTGGATTAAAATCAGGATTAGGTAAAAAAAGAGGTGGTGCTGCTGCCACTCCTGGCATCGACCGCCAGAAGGCAGTTGTCACCATAGCATTGTACATGATGAAGGCCGCGAGTGCTGGTTACGGATTAGCTGCTTTCAATAATTGGTGGTCCGCGACCCCTGGTCTAACAGGCGTTATGTATTATGCTTCATCCTGGTGGGGAATTACTGTGTTATACTTTGTAACAGAAGAACTCGCCAGTGCAGCAAAAGATGCTATGTTACCACTCAAAGTGGCAGTGAGCGCCGAGGTCCGCGACGTGAAAAATCGGATACGTCGTGGAAGTAGAGGTGTTGTGCGTGCTGCTGGTGAGAGACTGGTGCGCGCAGCGGGTCCGGAACGCGGGCAGCATGACATTGCGGACTACATGCGTAGTTCCAGAGGCCGGTCCCGGAGCCCTGGTCCAGTACGCCAGGCCGCGCCTCAAGCACCTAGATCTGCGGGTCCGGTTCAGAATGCCCTGAGTATGATGATGGGCCAGCGGAAACAGTCGTCGGACAGCGGTAGCAGCAGCGGTAGCAGTAGCGATTCGGAGTAAAATTCTAGTAATTAACTCTTTTTCTGGGTTTTTCTTCTTGAAGAAACTGATTTTTTCATAGGTTTGATATCTTTATATTTTTTTTTAGGTATAATCTTTTTATTATCACCTGCAGTAAGGTACTGTGGATCTATTTTATCTGAACAATGTATTAAATTCTCTCTTAAATAGCAAACAAAGGTCAGTCTTGTAAACTTAAATTCAGTTCCCGATGTTCCTATATCTGCGTTGTCTTTAAAAATATCATCTAATGCTAAATTATATTTTTTTTGCTCAGGTGTCTCATAAAGAGCAGTATTGGCATGCCATTCGTGAACATCCATGGCGAGAAAATCGCCATTTCTAACATCAAATCCTATTTTGTATTGGGGAAACACCGTGTATCCACCGGAATATTTCCCACGTTCGATAACAGATAAATTTCCGAACCCTTCTTTGAAATCACCGCTATCTTTGTGCATGGCTGTTCTAAAATTACGATTTACGGTAATAGTTGAAAACGCAGTATTTTTTATTTTTAAATCCTTCCTCTTATTGGCACGGATTTTTTGTTTACGATATGCAGAAGGAACTAACTTGGCAAATTGCTTGTCTATTTCATTAATAAAAGGGATCCCGTTAGTATAATATTCAAAGTGTGTTCTCGTAAAATGCGTTAACCGACAAGGTAACTGTCCCAGACCATTACTTTCTGTAAATCCTATGGGTGTGGATATTACAGGATTTGAAACTTGCATTTTACTTTTTTCTCCGTTGTCTAATATTTGATAGGTCATCCAGTCTGATTTACATTTTGATACTTTTCTTTTTCTCCAGTATTTGGAACCAGGTTTTATCGGACCTGCACCGGGTCCTCGTCCTCTTCCTGGTTTGGCCAGCTTGCTGAAATTTTTAAATCCTAATGTAATCTTATCTTGCGGTATAACTTTTTTCCTAAATTTAGCAAGTAATATTTTTTTTCCATTGGCATCTAGTCGATAGACATCGGCATCATGTTTTATAACCTTTGAAATACATCGTTCATCTATAAATTGTCCTTCCATTTTCCCCATTTCATCATCGGATATCTTTTGCTTGACAATATACTCTTTAACCATTATTCCTATTTAGAGAAATAAAATTTAAAAATTAATTTAACTTAATATTCTGGTAAATTATTATCATACATAAAATAACAATCAACATATTTTTCCCAGTAAAATAATATCTAATACCTCCAGAATACGTTGTATTATATAAATTAACCACTTCTTCATAAGTATATTCCCTCTTATCCAATTTCCTATTAACATGATTATGTAATTCTATCATCCAAATTATAAATTCTTGTTTAGATCCCAATTCAGGTGGATAACTATTAATATAATCTATTAGTTCAAAACTACAAGTATCACAAGGAATTACGTTCTTTAACGAGTGTAAGAATGCCCTATAACGATTTATCTCTTCAATAGAAGGTTCTATCGGATAGTTAAAAGTTATAGAGTGTAACACAGACCACAATTGAGGGCCCCATATTTCTGGATTCATTTATACTATATACTATATAAGAGATTAAATATATATATATGAAATGTATAAACGTCGTTGTTCTTGTATAAATTGTGGGAAAATAGGTCATCATAGCAAACAATGTGCCGAACCTGTAACCAGTTTCGGTATAATTCTATATCGAATTATTGATGATAAGATTAATATTGTAATGATTCAAAGGAGAAACTCCTTATGTTATGTTGAACTATTACGGGGTAGATATGAAAGTAGTAATGAAAAATATATTGTATCGTTATTAAATAACATTACGTCCGAAGAGAAAGAATGTTTGCGAAATCCAGACTTTGATATTTTATGGGATAATCTTTGGATGAATCAATCTAATAAACAATATAGAAGTGATTATACTAATTCCAAGAATAAATTTAATAGATTAAATATAAGTGAATTATTAGATAAATCTGATAATTCAGGTAAAGTTTATGAAACACCTGAGTGGGGTTTTCCGAAAGGTAGAAGAAATTTCAAAGAAAATGATTTACCGTGTGCATTACGGGAATTTACAGAAGAGACTGATATTTCTATCAGTCATATTAATGTGGTTAAAAACATTTATCCATTAAAAGAAGAATTTCTAGCGAATAACAGTGTTAGATATAAACATATATATTACTTGTCTAAAATTAAAGACACCCATAAAAATGATAGCTTAGGTATCAATCCTGAAAATGTATCACAAATTACTGAAGTGGGTGACATTAAATGGTTGGACAAAGCTGCATGTTTAAATAAACTGAGGGACACTGATATTATTAAGAAGAATTTGGTAGAGGATATATTCATATTGATAGAAAGAATAAATAAAGATTTATATTTGAAGAACTATAATTAATTTAAAATGTGATTAAATATAAAATGGAGAAAACTCTTACCAAAAGAGACAAAGAATTAGACGATTTAGAAAAAATATACAAAGATAAAATAAAAGAACTACAGGGTAAAGGGGAAGCTAATAATAAGATTAGAGATAAGTTATATTCTATGTATAAATCTGATAAAAAACTTTCCACTGATAACGGAGAAATAGCTTTGAAAAAAGTTATATTTGATAATTTTTTAGATATACAAGATAGCGAACCAAAAATATCAGGATCAGATTATTCTTATCAACCATATTCAGAAACAAATGCAGCAGATTTTCTGATAAATACTACTTGGAAAAAAGAATTTCGGGACAATAAAAATGATGAAATAAACGATAGATGTAGTGTTCCTGTTTTCCGGTTAACACCCCACCAATATTTATTAAGTAATTTCATATCTCCAGACACTAAATATATGAGTTTATTATTATTTCATGGGACAGGCACTGGTAAAACATGTACCGCCATTTCCATCGCGGAAAATTTCAAAGACAGTGTTGATGAATTCGGTCCAATTATTGTTATCTGTGGTAAAAGTTTAAAGGATAACTTCTACACCAATTTATTTGATATTGATAAAATTGGGGAAGAAGATCAGGATTCCCAGTGTATCGGTAGCGTCTATTATGATTTATTAAACGACACCGAGAAAAAAAAAACAAAACACTTACAACATAAAGCCATCAAAAGAAAAATAAATAAATTCTATGATATCTCAACATATTTTACCTTTGCAAAAGATTTATCTAAAGAAAAATTCCAACAAGGCGAGCAATCTAAAAAAGCTAAACCTGATGAATATTCTTTATCAAAAGAAATACATGATAAAAAAATGGAGTATATTAAGCAAGATAACCCACATGAATACCGTGCGATGATAGAAAAGGAATACTCAAATAAAGTAATAATAGTAGACGAAGTTCAATCCCTTAGAGATGAAGATCATAGTGAATTTGATTTTAAATTAATAACCGATATTTTAATGGATATAGCTAAATATTCTAGAAATACTAGAATGATATTATTAAGTGCAACACCTATGTATAATGAACCAGGAGAAATAGAATGGTTAATAAATGTTATGCGGGTGAATGATAATAAAAGTCAAATTGAACCTAATAAAGTATTCACTGAAAATGGGGATTTAACAGAAGAAGGAGGTGATATACTTGCTAAATATTCAAGGGGATATATTTCTTATGTTACAAATGATGACCCAATTAATTTCCCACTTAGATTGTATCCGGATGTATACAATGATAAACTTTCAAGATATAATGTTTTATCAGCAAATCATCGTGATTTTTTCAATGGAAAACATTTAATAAGTAAGAATAATTTCAATAAATTAAAATTATTCTATCCAAATCCTTGGACTGTTAAAGACGGAATACAAAAAGACATCCTCCGTGAATATCATGAAGATAAAATGGGTAAAAAAACTAAAACATTAGACTTATCTGAAGCTAATAAGTTAACTCAAATGTCCTTAATTGTGTATCCCAATAGCGCTACAGGGAAAATTCCTAGAGAATTAATGACATCCCGTGGTGACACTTACAAATACAATGACACCTCTAAACCATTTCTAAAAATGGATCAATTACAAAAATACTCTATTAAATTTTATGAAACCATTAAAAAAATAGCGGAGTTTATAGGCGATAAAGATTACCCCAGCTTCGGCGGCGCGACTTCTCCAACAGATGGTATTATATTTGTATACTGTTCAGAAGTTGAATCAGGTATTATTCCCTTCTGTTTGGCACTTGAACAATATGGTTTTACCAGATATGGTGGGGACTCCCAACTATTAGATAAATCTGATTTAAAGTGGTCCCCTATTTCTTGGGACGGACGCAGAGAAAGAAAGAAAGGGCAAATAATGGACAAGGCTAAATATATAGTTATTACAGGCGATACACCCATAGACGCTAGAGACCAACTAATAAGTGCTGTTAAAAATAAAAGTAATATAAAGGGTCGAAATATCCGTGTTATAATTGGATCAAGGGTTATGTCCGAGGGTATTAGTTTAAAATGGGTTAGACAAATTCACATTTTAGATGCATGGTATCATTTAAATAGAATTGAACAAATTATAGGGAGAGGTCTTCGTTTCTGTTCGCATAAAGGGTATCCTAGGGATGAAAGAAACGTTATGGTTTATTTACATAGTATTCACCCCATGCAAAATAAATCCTTCATGTTAGATTCCCATGATATGTATCTATACCGTAAAGCATGGGGAAAAGCCGTTCAAATGGGTAGAGTTGAGACTATTTTAAAAGAAAATTCTATTGATTGCGAATTGCATAAAGATACAAATAACATCGATATTTCCAACTTATCAGAAGAAAATCAGAAGCATATCCCAGAACGTATTAAATTTACACAAAAGAAAAAGGGAATACGTTATAGGAAAAAAAGATACACAAAGAGCAAAAAATACGGTAAAAATTGTTCTTATACCAATACATGTAATTATACTTGCCACAAAAGACCTAAAAAAAGAGCTGACATGACTGAGAATACAGATACTTACGGGATAATACATGAGAATAAAAAAATAACGCAATGTATTGATTTAATTAAAACATATTACAGGACACATGTTGCAACAAATTTTAAAACCCTATTAAAGTATTGCTCTCAAACAGGTGTCCCTGAAGATTATGTACAAATTCTTAAATTCGCTTTACATATTATGGTATCTGAAAAAATAGAGATTATACACAATGGGAAGACCGGATATATTAGTAGGAAAAATATTTACATCACATTTACACAGTATAATAGGGAATATGACCCGTTGTATTATCGTAGATCTAATTTAAAACGGAGAACAAATAGAAAACCAGCCAGATTATTATACACTAAGGTATATGAGAGAGACTTTATTATAGACAAGGGTTCTATAATAGATAAAATTAAAGTGAATAGGTTGGTTGGTCTATATGAAAGATTAAATATGACATCACAGGAGGAAGATAGATTTGTCCTGGAATATAATTTAGATAGATTAACTTATGATGAATTGAAAAATTTACTACCCAAAATATACCTTTCACAAAATGAAAATGAACAGGATAAACAAATTTATAATTACTTCAAAAATTCATTCTATAATGATGGTAAAACTGATTATTTCATACTATTTAATAATAATATGAAATCTGAAATATTTAAGATAGATATGGATCTTTTGAAAGTGCGTGACGAACTGGACGCAAGATTACGGAAGATTCTTCAGGATATTGTTACAGATGAAAAAACATTAGGAAGTTTAAAAAAAGATAAAGATAAAGACAAGAAAAAACATGCTCTTAGTAACAAGCGAGACAATCTTGAAAATCTAAAAACACAAATTAAAAAAAATAATAATAAAATGAAAGTGGATAAATCGTCAATAGAATTTAAAAAAACTATTAGAGCATTTAAAAGCAATACAAATGCAAAACATATTAATCCAGATGGAAAAGGATATGGATTCATTAAAGATGGAAGATTTGTAACTTCGTCAGTTACCGAAAAAATAGGAAAGGGTGCCGAATGTTTTACTAAGGGTGGTAAGTTTGCTATAATGAGTATAAAGAAATTAATTGATACTGAAAAGATTCCTAAGAAAATTTTAGGGGACTCTCTTCATAAACTTATCAATAGTGATATGAAAACAATCCAAAAATCTGTTCCTAAATACAAACAATTATTATGTTTATTACAAGAATATTTACTAAGATACCTCACAATAAAGGGTAGAAAATATTGGTATTCTAGACATGATTATGGTATGTATTCATTATCATTAAATTGAAATATTTAAGAATAAAAAAATAATACAATTTATATATATGGACACACAAGTTTTATTCTCAAAACAAAGAATTACCAAAAATGTTCCTATTAAACCCCGATTCATCAATAATAAAATTGATGAATATATATTAGAGTCACTTAATAGTAAATTAAGTGGTAAATGTTGTAATGAGGGATATATTAAACAAAATAGTATTAAAATAGAAAAGAAATCACTTGGTACTATTTCATATGGCGATTCATCCAATCAAATCATATATAGCGTAACTTTCGTATGTGATATATGTCTTCCGGTTGTTGGAAATGTATATGAATGTATAATTGAAAATATTAATAAAATGGGTGTTATCGGATTCTCACAAGAAAATAATAGCAAACCTATTTATGTTCTTATTCCTAGGGATTACATTGGTGAAAATGTCAAGTTATCGGATTTAAAAGAAGGGGATTCTATTTATGCAAAAGTATCAGGAGTAAGATACAAACACAATGATAGTATTATTCAAGTTATTGGTGAAATAATGTAATTTATAGGCGCATTAGTGGGTGATCCACCCACGTTAGTTAATATAGTATTTTTTTTTTATAGTATATAATGGATACTATAAAGAAGTATATAATAGATAATGTAAATTATTTAAATGAAAAACAGATGGAAGAATTAATTAAATTAATAAAAGATAATGATATTGAATTTATGGAGAATGCAAATGGTATTTTTATTTTCCTAAAGAATATGGACCATGATATTATCACAAAAATATATGAACATGTTAAATATTGTTCTATGAATAAACAGGTAAAAACTAGCGTGATTGATATTAAACCACCAGAGATTATAAATAATTTAATAGGTCATGAAAGAACTAAAATAACTAAGAATAACGATTATATATATAAAACTATTATAGACTATCCTTTTACAGACGCGCAAAAAATCATTATAGAACATTCTAAACTTATTTAAAATTGAAACCATTATTATTTTTAATATTAAATGGATTCACTAGAAACAATTGATCATAATTTGAATATATCTGATAGAATCGAGATCGTTGATAAATACTATCAATTCTCTGATTCAAATTTATCTACTAAAAATAATGATAAGGTTTGGAGGGACGTGTTAGAATCTATTTTATTTCAATTAGATAGCACCTTTAATCTATTATGTCTTAAAAATGATAAGACAGAAATTACCAATTATATGATGGGTACCCGATCTAAATTAATGGATGATTTTATAAGCAGGGACCTGTATAAAAAAAATAAATATAACTCGCGAAGTGGAATTAATAAAACTTCTATTAGCATTAATTTAGAGGCTACCAAAACCAATCAATCAGGACTAATATTTTACAGCGACTATTTTATGGTAAATATCATTATGGTGGATCGACAGAATAAAAAGTTTCATTACGTGAAACCTCCTTTAGACGAACTGCATTATATAATGATAAATGTGGACAATACCGATGACAAAGAAGAATATCTTCCACCTCTAACTATTAATGATTACCTGTTCAAGAAAGATGATTTGTCCAGTTATATAGAGAATTTCACAGAAGTTGAATTGTCTAATATATCCAATAATATTAATCCATCTGTTAAGAATATTAATAATATTTACAAGACTGAAAAAGTAGGAACTAAGATAACAGACTTTAAAGTGGCAGATTTAAAAGGTATGGCCTGTTCGCATAATATATCATTAACCAATGCAAAAGGAAAAAAGAAAACAAAGGCCGAATTATTCAAAGACCTAACTGGTAAATTTTAATATAGTGGATTATCTGATTAATATTTTTTTTAAATTGAAAAATAATATAAGAATATAATTTAATATATATAGAATGGAATATTACCTAAACGAAAATTTCTTAATTCCACCGGATTCAGAAATTAAAAAACGCTTGATAAAAGCCATCACCAATTCTGATATTGAAATGGAACTCATCATTGACAAGAAAAGTATTGATAGGAACACCTTTAATAAGTTGAGAGAATATCTCACGGGACATATCATGTTTAATCCTTTGAATGATGGGCAACCTGAAATATCTTTGGATATTAGAACAAAGTTTTCTAGTACAGATAAACTAGGAAAAGAATATGTAACAAGTAGTTTCGAACGGGTTACAATTCACGGAAGATCAAATATTCAAAGGTATTGTAATACTAATAGTATTAATAAGATTTATGAACTTGAATTTATGAAAAAACAGGGGGTTGTTGATTTAGAATCTAAATTAAAGAAAAGAGAATATATCAAACCTTGGCCCTCTAGAGAGCAAGTGACTCAAGGCACTGCCCCTTACTTTAGATTTAGAATTCAGTTAAAAAGTGAATTGAGTCTATCTAAAGGACAGAAGAATGCATTTATAAAACGGATTAACAGCGATGATAAATACTATCGTTATAAATGCCGTTGGAGTTTTGTAACAAATGATAGTCAATTTAGAATTGATATTACTGCCGTAAAAAGTACTAAAGACAATATGTTTTACAGTAGTTTTAAAGAATCTAAAATATTAGACCGACCTGAAAATTATGAGGTTGAAATAGAATATATAGGAAATAAACACAAGGGATTTAATTTATCTGACATGAAAGATCTAGATTTTGATACTAAGGTAGAAGAAGACTCGGTTGAAAAAGAAATACAGGATAAGCTTAAACAGAAATTACTAGAATACGATACACCATTCTATTACAATAAGGCTGACCCATTCTCTGAAAAAATAGCACAATTCTTAATTAAACATAATAGACCCGTTGTTGAAAAACATGACGCCCAAGTCCCAGATGATCCAACACAAGAATTGCCTTCTTCAGATAAACCATATGCCCCCAGTGCTACATTAAGCGGATTCAATACCTTCGGATTTAAACTACCTACCTTTTCTAAATCAGACGAAGAAGAAGAAGATTTGACATACGAACAATCTAGGGATAAATCAGAAGAATATAAAAAGACAATGGAAACTCTAGTTGAAGAAAAAGAAGAACTCTTAAAATCAGGGACCCTTTCAAGAAAAGATAAATCTCGTTTAAAAGAAATAGAACTTGAATTAGATGAATTAATAAAGAAAAACTATAGCGTGGCACCCAAACCTTCCACTCCCGAAGAAGCGCCACCTGAAGAAGACGGTGACGCGCCAAAACCAACAACGCCCGAAGATGCGCCTCCTGAAGAAGTGCCGAGACCGGTGTCGCCTCGATCAAGTCCGCCTGAAGAAGTGCGCAAGTATGACGAAGAATCTATTAAAGAGATGAATAATACTCTGAAAAAATTACAGAGTGAAAAGGGTAAGATATCAAGTGATATTAAATGGGATAAAAAAGTGGATCTTCCGGATTCGCCTACTGATTATTATTTAGAACCAGAAACAGATAAAGACGGAGTAATAGATTATAAAATAGAAACTACACAAGAGTATATTGCCAGATTATATGAAGTTGTTGAAACAGTAAAAGGTGACGAAAAGAAAAAACTACAGAAATTTTTGAAACAAGTCAGTCTCCATCAGAAATATATAGACAGTATGGGAGAGAAAGAGAATAGATTAATAGAGATTGAGAATGAAGAAAAAGAACTCATAGTTAGAATTATGAAATTAACTCAATCATTTACGTTAATAGAATCCAGTAATGCATTATTGAATACTTATATCGCTCTTAATAGAATTCTGAATATATTATTAAAAAAGATATATAATACCAATTTTATAATATCGGAAAAAGAAAGAAAAGAGATATACGAAAAATATAGACAGGTTACTGGACAAACAGGGTTCAGGACTAGGTTTATTGGACCGCAACCGGTAAGTATGTCAATCGAGAATTTAATCACCAGTAAGGGATTAAAAAAAGAGCATCCTAATATCCACGACACTGATTATTTAGTAACTGAAAAAGCGGATGGCGAACGGTATTTACTATTTATTCATAGTAATGGATATGGATATCTATTCCATAATAGACACAGGACTAATGAAATTATAAATACCGGTGTCAAATTTCCAAGTAAATATCATCGTTGGATAATGGATGGTGAATACATAACACAACTGAAAAATCAGGTATCGGTTAAAAAATTCTTTATATTTGACATATATTATGCTTCAAAAGAAAAAACAATTGGGGATTCATTGTCATTAACCAAGGCCTTGTCGGGCACACCCCAGGGTGAAATGGATATAATTGAAGTATTTAAACAGAGATGGATCCCGACCAAAACATCGCCGGGACGTTCCCATTATATCAATGACTTCATGAAATATATTAATTCCGAAGTGACATTTAATCCACTTCAAATAGAAATAAGTAAGAAACATTATATAAATGTTATTGGAAACTCGTTTAAAGCTGCCAAATTTAAGTTAGATAAGATAAATTCTACATCAAAAGAGTCTATGTTTCAATATGAAACCGATGGTTTAATTTTCATGCCCATGAAATTTCCCGTAAATTCAATGGAGGAAAATATTTATAAGAACCATAAATTAGGGGGTGCCTGGATGGCCAATTTAAAATGGAAACCGAGTCAATTAAATACGATAGATTTTGCAGTGAATATAAAATCAGAAAAGCGTAACATGATAAGTCCTGATAATCCTCAAGAATTAGTTCAATATAAAGACGTTCATTTACTTGTATCTTATAATGAAAAAGAGGACTCAACACTTGATTATTTCAATATATTAATAAATGACCCATTAAAACAACCAAGAAGATCTTCTAGAAATATAGTATTTGAAATAGAGAAAGGTGACAATATTGGTATTACTAAATTAATTATGAAAAATAAGAAATTGTATTGTACATTGGACGGAGAAGAAATTAAGGGTGATACCATTGTTGAATTTGCTTTCAATGAATCACAACCTGCAGGATTTCAATGGATACCACTTAGATTAAGAAGAGACAAAGAATCCCCTCAGTTTATTTTAACCGCGAAAAATATATGGAAAACTATAAAGGAGCCTATATCTGAGGAAATGGTTACTACAAAACCTAATGAAGAGGATATGAAAGAATTACAGGATAAACACATTACAGAAGACGGTGGTGATAATAAATACTATAAAACAATTAAGAGAGATATAAGTGCCTTGAAACCATATTATGATTTCCATAATATGGTTAAGAAAAATCTAATTGTTGCAGTTTGTAATTTAGCATATTCAGAGACGAATATTATGAAATACGGTAACCAGCGTCAAGACATCGGTGTTATTGATTTCGCTGTTGGCCGGGGTGGTGATCTTATTAAGTTCACTCAGCATGATGCCCATATTAATAGAATTTTGGGATTTGATATTGACGAAGGTGGTATCCAGGAATGTAACGGGCGTTGGTGGAATTACTCCAGCAAACAGCGTAGGAGGATACTCGGTATGTTTATGGTGGGTGATACGTCATTGAATATTAAAAATGGTTTAATTTCCAATAACAACTATAAAATCTTACAGATATTGAAAGATATCATGATATCTAATAAATCGTTTGGTGTATGCAGTGACTTATACAGTGGATTCGCCACAGAGGATATCAAGACACTTTATGATGACGATCCAACCAGTAGGACATACAGGCGTGACATCCGCAGTGATGATACCAATTCAAAATATGATGAATACGGTGCGGTAAAACGACTAGAGAAACTCTGGGGAACAGATGAAGATGCTCCAATTAGAAAAGAGATAAAAGATGATATTAAAGAAAATTTGAAATTGAATGAAACTTTCAAAGAAAAATCCCAGTTTATAGAAAAATACACCGGTGTTAAGGAGCCAGACATTGGTGACAAAAAAGGGAAACTTTACGATGAAGAAAAAGGGAAAGAAGAGTTAAAAGAATTCGCTAAAGATTATATTTCACTTGAAACAGAAGAACGTAAAAACATGATGAAGTCGGCGCCTGGTTTTGAAGTTGCCAATATTCAATTCGCAATTCACTACTTCTTTGAATCTCCTAATAAATTAGATGGATTGTTACGGAATGTTAATGAAAACTTAAAAGACAAGGGATATTTTATCGGAACATGTTATGACGGAGAACGTGTTATGAGATTACTTGCCGAAGATAGTATCGTATCCGCAGTTGAAGAAAATACTACACTTATATCCGTAAAGAAGAAATATGATATTTCAAATGAAGACTTTAAATGGGATGGTGATAAAGCCAATGAACCTGCAATGTATCATCAGAGTATTGAAGTATATCATGAAACATTTGGATCAGCACAGACAGAATACTTAGTTAACTTTGATTATCTTGTTGACAAATGTAAAGAATACAACTTATACCCTATTACTGGGAAATCTGTGGACAACGAAAATTACAACTATTTCCTAACGCAATCAATGGGAAATTTCAATGATTATTATGAGAAATATATGAACGACCCGAAAACACCAAATGCAATTGACGACCAATTTAAACAGTTCTCATTCCTGAATCGGTGGTTCATATTCCAGAAACGGGATAACCCCGAAGAGTAAGTTTCAATTTTACATAAAGATATATTTTCTATTTATAGTAATGAAAGAAGAATTTACTATAGACCATGCAATACCACTAATACCTGTAAGACGTAGTAATATGAATGCCATATTCATTAACAGTGAAATATGGGATAAATTATCTACTATTAAGAAAGAGATAGACAAACATGATATAAATGAATGGGATAGTATTAAAAAACATATTAATGATTATGAATTAATATATCTATCCTCCAAAAATAGAGAAAAAGACAGCATATCTAGCATAAAACCACTTTCAAGATCTTATTTTAAAATGGTTGAAATTATCCAAGAATGTAATATTGATCTATTCAACACTATTAAGTGTGGTCATATAGCAGAAGGACC
>Ga0307986_10000431_pt1 | contig 31293 bp, 27 predicted proteins | sample EllFjometageno82_FD_203170 | JGI IMG/M metagenome (GOLD analysis project Ga0307986, IMG submission 203170) | Marine microbial communities from Ellis Fjord, Antarctic Ocean - #82 | ecosystem: Environmental > Aquatic > Marine > Unclassified | place: Southern Ocean | collected 2014-10-09 | reverse complement strand
GAGTCGTTGATATCTTTTAATGGGCTGAAACGGGATTCGTCGTATGTTCTGCCGTGCAGTAACCAGTTTTCGGAATCAGAGTTGGCGCTTAACGCTCTGGTTGAGTAGTCGTCAGCCTGAGAGCAACTCACCACAAAAACAAAAATGCCGATCAATAAAAATTGTATATTTTTCATACAACCAATATAGCAAAAAGACATCTTTATGCGAATTTTAAATACAACTATTTAATTAGTGGTAGGGATGGAGGGAGTCGAACCCCCACGCCTTGCGGCACTTGGTTCTAAGCCAAGCATGTCTACCAGTTCCATCACATCCCCAGAAGAAAAAGAATTATATTACAGAATGAGTAAATGTTAAGAACTTTTATTGCTATGCGCTATTCTAGAAATAAGGAATTTCATTTTTTCTTTTTTTATGTGCCAGCAACAAGATAATCACTAAGAAAATTTCTCCAAGCAAGACATAGAATCCAAAAAAATTAAAGCCTTCATAGAAAAAACTTACAAGCCTACCAAAAGCAATCCATCCCATGATGATAGCAATCATGACTGCAATTGAAATTGAGTTATAAGAAAAAACAAACCTTGTTAAAAGATAGGAATAGGCAATAAAGGATCCAGCAAACAAGGATCTAAATTCTGATGAGGTCTCTGGGTTTGTTGCAAGGACTGGAATAAAGCCTAGGTCAGACAGGTCAGGCTTAAACATTACATAACAGCCAATCATAAATAAACATGCAGCTGAGAACAAAAGAGAGAATTTAATCATCTTCTACAGCACTCCTAAAATAAATAAAGCCAAGAAAAATGCTACCACTCCCATGGCCAACCAAAAATACAGTTCTTTGGTATTGCCAAATCTGTAAGCGTTGATTGCAAGCCCCCAACAATACAACGGGGCCAAGGTAATGATGATAGAGCTGATTAAAATAGCGATAGGTATAAATGCTAAGACTAAAAATAATTGCAGCGCTAGTTTATTCATATTTTATAGGGGAACATATTTCTCTGCTATCTGTCAAACATCTTTAAGTATTTTCTAACCAAATAGGAGAGGTCCAAGCCCTTTCTTGAATAAATTTAGCAGAAGATGACTCTACCTTAGGCTCGGAATCACAATATTCTGAATTTTGTAAACAAAGATTATGGGACCAGCGACATGACTTGTTAGCTATGACTCGCACATAATAATATGCATTTTCAGCGTTGTTAAAATTAGGATCATTCCAGACGGTACACAGATTCTTCTGGCCCTTGCCTTGAACCCTACAAGTGTCTTCGTCTAACTCAACAGGAGAGTCTGTGATTTCAACATCATGGATGGAAGTTATCAGCTCACCATTTCTTACAACCCCCTTTATAACTTGCAATTTTTCTATAAATTGATCAGGAAGAGTTGTATCTGCTTGCGATGAAACAAAGAGTCTGGCTTGACTCAAAGATTGTGATTTTAAAGTGCCGCCCATTGGAACCCCATGCTGGTAAGCATCAGAAATAGCATCAGGATTTTGGCAAAGATTGGTCTCTAAATCATCCCCCATAAAGAATCGAACAATAAAACGTGGGCCTGAGGTGCCATAAACCTCTTTTCGTTTAAAGGCATCAAAAATTGAACTTCTAGAATTTTCTTCTGCCCAGGCTACTGCCAAGCCTCCTGGATTGAATTCAATATCGTCTGGCAGACCCTTGGGGATAGATGATCGGAAAGATTTACCAGCGCCTCCGTGGCCCTGGAAGGTATTTTCATCGACTGCTCCAGGAGTTCCTAGATGGGTATCCGTGCTTGCAATGACTCCAAACTTTAATGGATTAACGGATAATTCCTCTTGAGTCATTAGGCCCTGGCCCAAGGACTCTCTTACATAACTAGCATCGGGAGATCTTGAGAAATCTTTTTGAAATTTTGATCTGAAATCTTTATAGGGAAGTTGCTCAAAATCACACAATGGATCACTTGTACTAATATTGCATTCTGAGCTGCCTTTGTGCTGAAAAATCTCTACTAATGGCTCTTTTTTGCTTTGAATAAAGATCTCGTCTTGATCGGGCTTTTCAAACATATAGCCATTGCTTAGATTAGAATTATGAGGGATCACAACATAGTCACAATTTTCATTGCAGCTTAGATCTAATTGACCCCATAGCTCTTTTCTGGATGGGGCTTCATAAAAACTCACCGGGCTTGATGGAACATTGGCATTATTAAAAATAATATTCCGATGTAAGTTGTTGCCAGAGTAAGCCGCGCCCGTCCACTCATACCCAACAAATGATGAAAAGCTACAATCGCTTGTGCGATCATAATGAGACTCAGCTGCAGCAATGGTTTCATGCCACGGAGTTTGAGCCGCATCAAGACAAAATTCTCGAGCCTCTCCGCACACACTTGCCTCACCTCTCACGCTAGCTTTTGCGTTCAAGTAGAAATACGAGAGTTTGGGAAAATTTCTATAAACGCGGCAGTGAAAACTCTTGTATTTTGGTGAGTTAATATCACCACACATTCTTACCTCTCCCAGCAGTTCAGCATGGTCAGTCACAGCAGCAAAATCTAGGGGTTGCTTGAGTCTTGAAACTCTCTCGCTGGTCCCATCCTCTAAATATGGCTGAAGGTATAATGATTGGCCCTTTGCATACCGGTAAGCATCATCTGGCGTATTGAGAGTGCCTTGAGTATTAGCATCCAAGGAAAGCGCTGTATGAACATGCAGATCACCAAACAAAGGGATTCTATTTTTAACATGCACCTGGCAAGGCGCTCTTGTTTCATTCTGGTAGGGTTGAATTTCAGTTCCATGCATCAAATTGCTCAAAGCAACTAAGTAGAACGCAAGAAAAACTGGTTTCATTTAATGTCCCTCCAAAAAAAACGGCAACCAAAGTTGCCGTTTTATATTCACTACTAATTTCTTAGAATCTATAGACTAACTGAGCTCCAAGCTGTCTACCCATATTGGTATTAGCAGCATAGAATTTAGAAGGTAAGCTTCCGCCTCCTGGAATATGGTAGTCTGAGTAATATGATTGGATGTGAGCAAGATCTACATCATCCAGCATATTTTTCACAAAGAAACTTGCATCCCATACATCATCAGCTGATCTCCAGCCCATAATGATATTAGCTAACACCAAAGCTTTGATTGAAAGATCAGGGTTAATAGCGCTCGTTCTCTCATCTCTCCAGCTAATATTATATCTAGTGTATCTTTCACCACCCCATGAGGCAGCAGTTGTATGATCTAGGTAGAATGTTAGGGATGATTCGGCAGCATCTCCAACTGGCTGGCCGCTCACATCTCTTGTTGCAGCTGTCATTCCTGCATAGGAAGGATCATTCGCATAACCAATAGATCCAGCGTCGAACTCTGAATCAGTCGCAGTGTAGCTACCACCAAGAGTTAAATCAGTATTAACAACATAGGCATACTCAAGGTCGATCCCTGAAATAGAGGCATCATTATTATTAAAGATTCCGCCTTGGACTTGCTGAATTACACCTGGGCCAGCTGCTGTAAATACTCTAGCAGAAACATTATCCCACTTAGTTTGATAGCCTTCAAAAGAATAGTCATAGTAAGCAGCATTAAGCCTTAGTCTGCCGTTCATAAACTCTCCTTTCATACCAATCTCAACCATGTCAGCCTCTTCTTCTTCAAAAGTAATTAGTGAAGGGTTGATTGCAACCGGTGAGATGGTAGCGCCAGGACTTCTGAAGCCACTTTCAGTAGAAACATAAAGCATGACATCTTCATTAAAGTAATGTCCAATCTTAAAGCTACCAGTCGTAGAATCATTGTTAGAGTTCATGAGGTGGGCTGGAATTCTTGGAATAGTCATTCCGCCACCGTTGGCTGCTGTAACCAACGCAGTTGTAGGTAAGTACATGTCTTGCGCTCTATACCCAACAATCTCTTGCTCACGAAAACCTACTTGCACAAATGTTTTATCTGTTAAATTATATTTGAAGTTTGCAAACCAAGCGTCTGTTTTTCTATTTACAGGAATACCCATACAGGTCATCACAACAGGCTTAGCAGCAAATATACCTGGGTTAGCTCTTTCTGCTAAACAGGCTTGATTCGGTGTCTTGTATTCAAACCCTACAAGCGGCTTAAACATGCCCGGGTGCACTTCATATCTGTCCATGGAGACATCTAAATCTGCTTGCGTAAAAGTCTGAGAATCTCTTGAGAAGAAACCAACTGTGTACTCAAGCTTATCGTTGTCTTGATTTGAAATTCGCATTTCAATGGTTTCAATCCCTGTGTTTGTTCTCACTTCTTGCGGATACCCATAAGTGTAAGCCCCAGCATAGTCTCGATCGATAAGACCCATAGAGTCACTTTGAGAATCTGAGTATCTTAAAGCAAGTGCATGGCTTCCCATGTCGTAGTCAATCATAAGATTGTGAAATTCAGCAGAATTATTCTGTCTTGGATTCTGGTAACCCAGAGCAACACCAGCCTCAACATCTAGTCCATCCGCTGGGATATCTGAGTAGCTTGGTCTGTGAGTAAACATCAATTGAGCTGCACTGCCTGCAGGCGCATAACCCAATGACTCGTAATAGGCAATCCCTGCAATCCAGCCATTAATGGTATCTGCGTATGAAGGAGAGCCGTTTGAACCAGCTACTGGTTGAGGATAAATTGAATCTGTTTCCATGTTTTGGTACTTAAATCTAACGCTTAAGTCATCTGAAGGCTCCCATGAAAGGCTGATACGACCAGAGTCATACCTGTTACTTTGTTTGATGCCTGTTCTAATATTTTTAACTTGTTGGCCCTCGTTATTATTTCTAACTCCAGCAAATCTTAAAGACATAGTATCTGAAAGTTTTACATCACTAGCAGCTTCAATAATAGAAGTCATGTTGTCTGCCCATGTTGTCTTTACATAGCCATTTCTTTCATCGCTGCCTACTTGAGCTGATCTTGAGTAAATTTGTAAAGCTCCACCAGTACTGACTACGCCTTGAAGGGTACCTTGAGCACCTTTAAGAATCTCTACACGCTCTGTGTCGTACAATTGAAGGAATATTTCGCCTGTTCTTAGTGGCATATCATCTAAGTAACCTTGAATTGGCTGATCATTCCCACCATCTGGATCAAGTTTTTGACCTCGAATAATAATGGTCGCTCTTCTGGGGTCAATCTGAGTAAACTCAACACCAGAAACAACCTGAGCTAATTCACTGAGATCTCTAATCTGGTAATTATCCAATGTGCTGCCAGATACCGCATTTACGGTTTGAGCAATATCCTGAACGTTTTCTTCTTTCTTGGTTGCTGTAACAACAACTTCCTCTAAAACTAATCCTGCTTCTTGTGCAAAAGCAACATTAGGAATCGCAACAAAAGTTGCAATAGTTAATACTCTTAATAGTCTCTTCATGGTTCCCCCCCATTATTGAAGAATGTGTTAAATGAAAATATACCTGCTTTTCACAGAAACCCCAAACTTTTTACTTAAAAGTTAAATTTTAAATTATTCAGTTATTACTGTATTGAGGGGCTGGAGATTAGATATTTGCAATTGCAGTTCTTGCATCAATTCATTGCTTTGTTTTCTGTAGGAATCAAAAGCCTGAACCGTCTCCTCTAACATCAAGAGATTATTGCTAAGCTCGCCAAGTTTTAGCGCTGTTGCATCATTGCTCTTATTGAGCTGATCCAGTCTTTGCGCTGCTTGAGCTAAACGTGATAATTGGACTCGAAACTTTTCGATATTTTTTTGATCGTTGGTTTGGGTGATTGCAATCTCCTTTAAAAGGGCAGATTGCTTTGTAACGTCCTGGGTTAATTTTGCAATATTAGCTTTATTTCTTTTGTTACTTAAATCCCAGAGCTTTCTAATTTCCTTATCCAGGAATTGAAGTTGAGTATTAATGTCGCTTAAAAATTCAGTGGAGGTAGAATCAGCAAGTTGTAATTGCTCTTCAAGAATAGCGAGCCTCGACTCAACCAGCTCATCTGTATTGGCTGAAGCGCGTGAGAGCTCACTCACCCAAAGAGATAAGGCTAGAATACCGCAGAGCAACAACACAAAGACCACTCCCAGAAATAATCCACTTGAGTTTTTATTTCCTGCTGTCTGAGATTCTTGCTCAGCTGATATTTTAATGGCCATGGTGTAGCGTCTAAGTTGTTAAATTGTAAGTAATAATATGTTCTAATATAAGCAGATTATAAGCTGTAACTTTGAACTATATTAAAAAAATATTATGAATTTAGATTTCTCGGATGATCAAAAGTACCTTCAAGAAGAAGCAAGAAAATTCTTTGAAAAAGAAGGTGGGTTAAGTAATGCTCGTAAAGTCATGGATCAATCTCAGGATGCTGATCATGAGTTATGGAATAAAATCGTTGAGCTGGGATGGACGGCGATTAGAATTCCAGAGGCCTATGAAGGCCTAGGGCTGGGGCACTTAGAATTATGCGTGATCGCAGAAGAGCTCGGGCGATCTCTTGCCCCCGTACCGTTCTCTTCTTCAGTCTATTTCTTTACTGAGGCTCTCATTAAATATGGCAGCGAAGAAATTAAAGCAGAACTCTTGCCTAAACTAGTCTCAGGTGAAGTGGTTGGTACTTATGCAATTGCAGAAGATTTTCACCAAGCAACAGAATCTAACCTACAAGTTGCCTCCGCTAATAATGATTTAAATGGTATCAAGATTGCTGTTCCAGATGCAGGGCTGGCCTCTCATATGGTTGTGGTTGCAACATCAAGCCAAGGCGCTGAATTAAGACTGGTGAATTTAAAAGACCCTTCTGTAACCGTGAGCCCACAAAAAAATATAGATACTTCTAAAGCTTTCTTTAAAGTAGCATTTAATAACACCCCTTCTCAGCTTCTAGGTCAATCAGGCCAAGGTTGGGAATATATTCAACATCTATTAGATCAAGCGGCTGTCTTGTTTGCTTTTGAACAAGTTGGAGGTTCGCAGGCTGCATTAGACATGGCCAAAGCCTATTCCCTGGAAAGGTTCGCATTTGGAAGGCAGATTGGTTCTTACCAAGCAATTAAACACAAGCTTGCAGATATGTATATCGCAATCACCCTAGCTAAATCTAATTGTTACTATGGGGCTTGGGCGCTATCTGCTGAGTCATCTGAGCTCTCGCTGGCTGCTGCTACAGCTCGAGTTAGCTCAACAAAAGCTTTTCAATTATGCTCAAAAGAGAATATTCAAACCCATGGTGGCAATGGATTTACCTGGGAATACGATTGTCATATGTTTTACAAGCGCTCAAAGGTTCTTTCGGTTCTTCTGGGATCAGAGGCAACATGGAAAGAAAAACTGGTCGCTAATTTAGAGAAAACAAACACCCTAGTTAAGGAGTAAATTATGGATTTTAACGACACACCCGATCAAGCAAAATTTAGAGCAACATGCAGAGAATGGCTCGAAGCAAATGCAGCACTTAAAGAAGGAACATCAAATGCTCATGGAGAATTATCTCTAGAAAACCATCTAAAAACATCTAAAGAATGGCAAAAAAAGAAGTATGACGCTGGTTGGGCCATGCTGCATTGGCCAAAAGAATACGGAGGCAGAGAGGCAACGCCTATTGAAAGAATTATTTGGGGTCAGGAAGAAGCAAAATTCAATGTGCCTGGGGGAATTTTTGAAATTGGTCTTGGGATGTGTGGTCCAGTGATGATGCAGTATGCAACCGAAGAACAAAAAAATAGATACCTTGCACCAATGGCCGAAGGAAAAGAAATCTGGTGTCAGCTTTTTTCAGAGCCATCAGCTGGATCTGATGTAGCAGGTCTCAGAAGTAAAGCAGAAAAAGACGGTGACGAATGGATTATTAACGGTCAAAAAGTTTGGACCTCAGGCGCTCACTATTCTGATTTTGGAATTTTAGTGGTTCGGCATGATCCAGATATTGCAAAACACAAAGGTCTGACCTTCTTTTTTGTGGACATGAAATCTCCGGGTATCACCGTTAAGCCTATTAAACAAATCACAGGTCAGGCAGGAAGTGGCTCTGGTTTCAATGAAGTATATTTTGATGATGTGAGAATCCCGGATTCACAAAGATTAGGTAAAATTGGGGATGGGTGGAAAGTAGCTATTACAACCCTGATGAACGAGAGATTGGCGGTTGGTGATGCTCGTGGATCAGACATAGAAGAAGCCCTCACGCTATCCAAAACAAAAGATGATGCAGGAGAGGCGTTAATAAAAAATGATGCTGTGAGAGAAAGATTGGCGGACTGGTTCTGTGAAGCCAATGGCCTTAAGTATACTAAATTTAGAACTATCTCCGCCCTATCCAAAGGAGAGGCTCCTGGACCAGAGGCTTCAATTACAAAAATTGTGAGTGCCAATAAACTTCAATCCATTGGAAACTTTGGAATTGATGCTGGTGACATGGCCGGCATGCTCATTGATGAAGATGAAGGAGTGAGTTCTTTTCAAGGAGCATGGCTAGGAGCTCCAGGATTACGAATTGCGGGTGGTACAGATGAGATTTTACGAAACGTTATTGCTGAAAGAGTGCTGGGACTTCCACAAGATCCTAGGGCCGATAAAGGCTTAGCGTTTAAAGATATTCCAACTAAGGTCTAAAACTACCAAGGAATCTTAAAAAGGCTACATCTTGATCGATGATTAGATCGTTGGATGCTATCGCGGTTACAGGATTTCTTAATCCTGCTAGCACCTGTTTTAAAACTTCCTCTGAGGTATTGATCCTAAAATCACAGAAATCTGGAACCGTGTCTATGACCTGCACAATTTGATTTCGAACAATCATGGTTTTAATGAGGCCGGAAGAAAATTCAAAACACGCATAAATTAAGTCCGTTGCTTTCACCTTGGCAGGATTTAAGTTAACGCTTAAAACATCAAAAAACATATCAATTGGAATTTCATTGAGCATGACTGCATCTGGTTTAATAATATTCTGTTTACTGTCTTGGCCGGCAAGTTTCTGAGCTTCACTTAAAAAATAATTGCGTTTATTTGGGTTGGAAGACATTCTTCCAAGAAAATATGTAGCCTGAGCACGCAATGCAATGACCTCGTCAGATTTATAGCCGAGAGGGATCAGTAAATCTGATAATTCAAGCGCCCACTGCATCTCTTCATTGTCTATCGCCAACTCTAATGCTTGATAAAGATGGTCAGGGCCGCCAACTAACTCAGACATGAGCTCAGCTTTTCTAAAGACAGGGGTCGGGTCGAGCTCTGAGATATTGCCAGAGAACCAGCCCAGATAACCATTGAATATACTCCGCACTGACCATCTGACGGTCCCATAGAATTCTTGTAAGAAAGGTGATGAGGCAAGAGTCTCGGGCAGCTTAAGTTGCTCAATAATCTCTTCAGGATACAATCCTAAATTCATCAAACGAATCGTTTGATCGTGAACATACTGGATGCCGTCTCTATAAAGTTGCAATACCTCCACAACCTCTGGTCCCTGAATGGGAAGGGTGTGACTAGGATAAAGATTTGCGGGTTGAAAAGTTAACATGTGGTCCAAGCTCTCGACCCAGGCTTTAACATTTCTGTGCGATGTTCCTCTGATGGTATAGAGGTTAGGAAAAGTCTTGTATACATTATCTCCTGGAAACAAAGCATCAAACTCTGGTAGCCACACGAATAACTGATCGTCCGTTTCTCCTGGTGCATGATAGAGTTCAAATGCAATGCCTGCTAAATTAATCTTCAGCTCATCTTCAAAGGTCAGGGTAGGCTTGACGTAACCTGGAGCACTTTTGCCCACACTTAAAAATGGGCCAATCCCAACATTCACAACCTCTCCCTCGGGAAGTTCTGTGCCAAACATTTTTTCAGATCTAGCGGAGATGATGGGGTTAAGAATGCCGAATATTTTTTCCACTGCTTTTGCTGTAGATTCATGGGCAACAATCAAAGGCGCTTCAACTTGCTGGTCTACAAAATACCTTGCTCCCAAAGTATGATCTCCATGGTTATGGGTATAGATAATTGCAGAAATTGGATTGCTATTAATTGCTACAAATTGTTTGTAGACTTTTTCTGCCTGAAACACACTGTCAGTAGCATCAATAATAATATTACTGCCATCACCCTCGACTAAATATGAGTTGGCTATACCATACCCCACCGCCGCATGAATCCGGCCATCATAGGAATAAACCTTTTGGGTAAACTCTTTGGAGTGCTCATATAAACTTTGAACTGAAGCGCTACTATTCTTATTCTCCATCGGTACTGGCTCAGTTTTTGAGCATGATAGAACAAGACCACATATAATAAATGCGTATAAAAAATTAAAATAGAATTTCATAAGTTGTTCCTTAAATGCCAAGTCATCATAGTCTATTTAACAATCCATTTGAGGTCAAAGACCAAGATGTGCGATGGGTTGATGGGTTGCCATACTCTTTTGGCTATGATGATCGATTCTTTCAGGCAGATGCAGTTAAGGAAATAAGGAACGTCTTTATAGAGCCCAATGATCTAGAGAAACGTTTTAGCACAGCTAGTCGACTGACCATTGGGGAATTAGGCTTTGGTTTTGGTCTTAATTTTTTAGTGACAGCGATGATATGGGGCGATATGAAGGATGTGTCCAACATCGATACTCTAGACTACATCTCCATTGATGAAGCATTGCCCACCAAAGAAGAAATCTTAAGGGTGATACAGCAATTTCCTGAACTTCAAGAAGTCGGCGAATACTTTCTCAGCCAATATTTACCCATGCATAATGATATGCATCGCATCCATTTACCGAAATTAAATATTCGTCTAACCCTGATACAGAATAATGCTGAGCTTGCTTTAAAAAATCTTTTAGGATTTTCAAATAATTTAGTGGATGCATGGTACCTCGATGGTTTTGACCCCTCAAAAAATCAAGCCATGTGGGGCAGTGTCTTGATCCAGTACATTGGAATGCTGTCTGCTAATGAAGCTACTTTTGGAACTTTTACAGCCGCAGGTTTTGTAAAAAGAAATTTACAAAAATTTGGTTTTCAGGTTAGCAAAGTGCAAGGCTTTGGCAATAAAAGGCATAAGTTGATTGGAAAAAAGAGACGAGATCATAGCTTGTTCAATTCTATGGATAGCGTCAAACCTAGAATTGCAATTATAGGCTCTGGCATTGCCGGAAGTAGCTGTGCCTTCTCCGCTGCCAACCATGGCATGAGCGTGGATGTCTTTGAGTATGGGTCAGAAGTTGCATGCGGCACTTCTAGTAATCCTGTAGCGGCCATGTATCCAAGATTTTCAGCAAATAATAGCCCCTATGCTCATCTCATTGCTCAAAGCTATTTTTATGCTGATAAGCTGTATGCTAATTTTCCAGCTCAATACAAGAGATCCGGATTACTGTTTTCTCACTTCAATCAATATCAAGCGGAGTGGCTGGAAAGCATGCTGGCGCTCAAGAGAAATGATATTTTTCAATTTATTGATGAGACAACCATGCAACAAAAATTTGGATTAGGCTCTCACGGGTTAAAGGTGCTTCAAGGAGGTTACCTGTTTCCACAAACGCTTTGCCAGAGTATGCTAGCTCATCCAAGTGTTAACATTTTTACAGATCATTGCTTTGACGAAGTCACAGGCAAAGGGTCTAACCTCAAGCTAAGTTTCTCCAATCAGTCCAGTAATCTTAAGGCATATGATGCTGTTATTATTTCAAGCGGCGCTGGATTATTACATTTCATTCCCACTCTCAAGATTTCAAAAGGTCAGCTTGCTGGATTAACAAGACCGCAAGCAATTGAACCCAATCTACCCGTGAATTCTGAGGGTTATATTCTTCCAGCTATCAATGGGGTGACATGGATTGGATCCACGCATGATAAAGAGTTTCTTACCCTTGAAGCATCGGAGGAGTCAGCGCAAGAATTAATCTCACGGACAGAAAGAAATTTCAATTTAAGTTTAGACGCGAAAGATTCAATCATGTCTAAAGCACGTCTAAGGGTTGGTAGTAAGGATCGGCTGCCAATTGCAGGAAAGATTTCGACGAGTCAAAATATCTATGGCTTGGGAGCGCTAGGCTCTAGGGGTTTTAGCTTGGCCCCCCTGCTCTCTGAATATATTGTGTCGCAAATAAGTCATGCGCCTAATCCGATTTCAACTGCGATTGCTTTGTCGGTCAACCCTCAAAGGTTTATAAGTTAATCAAGAGATGCTCAACGAGGAGCTCTGCTGAAGAAGTATCAGAAGGAGTGTAAGAAGACCCTTTGCGCCATTTTGTTAGCCCGGTCCATAAAGTCTTATCTTGGTCCATATCCTTGACTGAAATTCTTAAATAAAACTCTGGAACTGCGTTTACACGATCAGAATCGTACAAATAATTTCTATGCAAGGGATAGCCATAAAAACGAAAATCATCAACTTTAATTTTTTCCTTGCTTGCAAGACTGATCTCAATAATCAGCGAAGCATCGGGAGATACTAAGTGGCCCGTTCCAGATAGGTAACTTTGAGCTGCTTCCCCTAAGTTTTCAATTAAAATCGGGTCCATTTCAACAGGTAAATTATCCTTATTTAAATAAATCTTAAATTCTGATGCAGGCTCAAGTTGAAAATTATTTCTACTATTTAGCTCAACAAAGGGTGTGGTGGTGCAAGCTGAAACCAAGAAAAGCATGGAGGCAATAAAGGAATAGTTTTTATATGTCATTGGTAATAGTAATCTATCGTTAATATGACTAATATAATGCATTTACTTTGTCTGAAAAGCTATGTTTGAACTAAAAGAATCACAAGAGATAGGGCTGCTGAATGTTAATGCGCAAATCTATCAGCACTCAGAATTTGAAACTCAGCATATACACCTAGACTCATCAAATGATGAGAAAGTATTTATGGTTGCCTTTCGCACCATCCCCGAAGATTCAACTGGGGTAGCTCATATTTTAGAGCACACATCCCTCTGTGGATCAGCAAGGTACCCCGTCCGCGACCCTTTCTTTATGATGATCAGACGCTCATTAAACTCTTTTATGAATGCATTTACTTCGAGCGATTGGACGGCCTACCCTTTTGCAACTCAAAATAATAAAGACTTCAATAACCTGCTAGATGTGTATATAGATTCAGCATTTTTTCCTAGATTAGATCCATTAGATTTTTCTCAGGAAGGTCATAGATTAGAGCTAGATTCCAATCAAGAATTAGAAATTAAAGGGGTGGTGTTTAATGAAATGAAAGGCGCCATGAGTTCGCCAACTGATCAGCTATGGCATGGCATGTCCAAGCATCTATTCGAGGAAACTACCTATCACCATAATAGCGGTGGAGATCCAGAAAAAATTATCGATTTAACTCATGAAGATTTAGTGGCCTTTCACAAAAAACATTATCACCCTAGTAATGCCACTTTTTTTACATTTGGTAATGTCTCTATCGAAGAGATTCACGATCACTTGGAGAAAAATGTATTCAGTAAATTTACTCCTGCTCCAACAAAGCTCATCATTCCTCCTGCGAAAATATTTCAAGCGCCGCAACGCGCTCAAGGAACCTATCAACCCATACCAGGAGACGAGCAAAACCATCACGTTGTGGTGAGCTGGTTGCTTGGCAATAGCCATGAGCCACTCAATCTTCTAGAAAAATATTTTCTATCTAATATTCTGCTTGATAACTCATCATCTCCACTAAGAAAAGCTCTAGAACTCACTAAATTAGGGAAATCTCCATCGCCTTTCTTGGGGTTGGAGCCAAGCAACAAAGAAATTGTTTTTATGGCTGGTCTGGAAGGTGCTCAAGCCGGTCAATCTGAAGCAATTGAAGAGCTCATTCTCTCTACTTTAAAAGATTTGGTAAAAAATGGTGTCCCAAAAGATCTCATATCATCTGCTCTGCATCAACTAGAGATTGGTCAAAGAGAAATATCTGGCGGGGGAATGCCCTATGGATTGCAGTTAATGCTGGGTTGTATGAATGCATGCATGCATTATGACAACCCCATCTCAATGTTAGATTTAGACAAGAATTTTACTGCATTAAAAAAGAAAATTAGTGATGATGGATATGTTGAAGAGCTAATTAACTCTTCCTTGCTTCTTAATCCTCATCGTCTTACCTATGAATTAAAGCCTGATGTAAATTTTAATGAGAATTTAGACACCTACTTTTCTTCTAAGTTAAAAGAAAAAGAACAAGCTCTTACTGAGAATGAAAAAAATAAGATTACTAAATTAGCAGAGGATTTAAAGCAAAGACAAGAAGCTACAGATGATGTGGATATTTTGCCTAAAGTAACTATTTCTGATATTCCTTTAAAGCGAGAATACACAGAGATAAAGAAATCTAAGGGTAATAGATCTATCTATGAAGTTGGGACCAATGGTTTAATCTATTCAGACTTTCTTTTTCCCTGCTCTAACCTAACCAATGAAGAGCTACTCTTCTCTTCTCTCTATAGTTTTATTCTCACTGAGGTTGGTCTTTTAGATAAATCCTATGAGGAAATTCAAGCATACCAATCAAAAATTAGCGGAGGGATTGGCGCCTCTATGAAACTCCAGACTAATACACCATCAGAAGATGGGGCATTGTTTTTAAGCATTAGTTCCAAATGTCTTGCAGAAAATTTTGAAGAGATGGAGGCCATGATACTCAATACAGTCCAGAATGTTAGATTTGATGAGCAGAAACGATTGCTGGATTTATTAAATATATTTGTGGCAAGAAATGAGGAGTCTTTAAATCAAAATGGTCATTACTTAGCTATGAACTCAGCTGCAAGCTCGCTGAACTCATTGGCAGCCACATCTTTTAATATCTCTGGGTTGCAAATGCTGCATCGCTCCAAAGAAGTCATTGCAAAGATTCGGCTTGATGGAGATACTGATTATATTAGTGGTATCTTGAAAAATATTCACGCTAAGATATCTTGCGAGCCCTATAAAATTTTTACTGCTTGCTCTCCAGACACTGTTGGAGATAAGGCTAAAGGGTTCACAAATCTATTGTCCAGTGGCGAGCAAGAGCTCATCCAGCCGATAAATACTCAGGTTGCTTGGATCACTGGTTCCCAAGTTTGTTATTGTGCTCAAGCATTTGAGGGGGTCTCAAGAGATCATCCTGATGCCGCGCCTTTATCTGTCTTAGCGACCGTTCTCAGAAATGGATTTCTTCATACGGCCATCAGAGAAAAAGGCGGAGCTTATGGTGCTGGTGCAGCTAACGATACCTCAACCAATACATTCAAGCTCTTTTCATACAGAGACCCAAAATGTAGCGAGACCTTCGAAGCTTTTCAGGAGGCGATAGAGTGGGCAAAAAGCTCAATTACCCCACAACACCTTGAAGAAGCTATCCTGGGAGTGATTTCATCAATTGATAAGCCACTGTCTCCTGTCGGGGAAGCAAAAAATGATTTTAATTACAACTTAGAATCAATTGATATTAAAGAGCGCCTTGAGATGAGGCAAAAAGTTATTCGTTGCTCTATAGATGATCTCATCAGAGTCAATAAGACATATCTAACACAGGAATCCAGGAAATCTATATTAGCGGGAGAAAGTTTTAAAACTGAAGCAGAGGCACTGGGATTAAAAATATTAGAGGTCTAGATTAAAAAAAGAAGAACCTCTTTTTTTTCAATTCCTTAGCACAACCCCAGTATTGTTTTTGATACATTATTGAGCGTGCTTGAACTCTATCTGCAACATTAATTAGCCATTGCTTCTTGCGGTAGGTCTTCTTTTTAAACCCCCCGTACCCTTCATGATAAGCCAGATAAAGAGAGCGGGCATCTGTCGGAGAGAAGCCTTGATAAAAGCCTTTGCTAGCATACCAACCTGCGAAATCAGCTGAATCAGCGAAATCTGTTCTCTTGGCTCTCGAACGACCCGTTTCATCCTGATAGTCTTCCCAGGTATTCTTTAAAGCCTGAGAGTACCCCACAGAAGATGACGGCCTAAACCAGGGAATGAACCCAAGTAATTTCTCTCTTTCAGGGCGTATTTTTGCTTGAAAACTTGATTCTTGGTGAAAGAATGCCATCAATACATAGGGTGGCAATTTCCAACGTTTTTCAGTCTTCATTGCAGCCTTGTACCAGCTTTTTTTTTCTTTAAATATTTTGCAAATATCATCGGGTTGCTCTGGTGGCGAACTAATGCACGAAACAAGCAATGCCGATAAAAATACAGAAGCTGTAAGTGAATTGCTATGAATCATTTAAAAAATTATCTATTTCATTTTCTATAATGATTTTAACACCAAGTTCTTTGGCCTTAATCAGTTTTGAGCCAGCATTCTCTCCTGCAATAAGGACATCAGTTTTTTTGGAGACTGCAGAAGTAACTTTGGCACCCTTTTGAAGTAGCAACTCCTTCAACTCATCTCGGGACATCAAAATTAATTTTCCTGTAATTGCAATTTGAAAACCTGCTAACTGAGCATCCTGCTTAGAATGGGTAGCAGGCAAAATTAACTCTAGATGAGGAAGGAGGTTGCTGAGCTGGCGCTGGTTATCTTCATCTTTAAAATAATCCTTAATTTTGGAAGCAACCTTCGGACCAATATCTGGGATTGCTAATAATTCTTCAAAGGAAGCTTGTGAGATTGTACTGAAGTCATGTAATTGTGAGGCAAGATTCCTTGCAGTCGTCTCTCCCACTTCTTCTATGCCTAAGGAAAACAGGAACCTAAATAGATCAACTCTAGCTGACTTTTTAATAGACTTTATAAGATTATTAACTGATTTTTGACCAAATCTCTCTAAGACCTCTAGCTCCGCTCGATGGTTGCCGAGGGAATATATATCAGCATACTCCTTGATAAATTTATTTCTAATTAGAACATCAAGAATTTCTTGGCCTAAACCATCTATGTCCATAGCTTTACGCGATACGAAATGGGTGAACTTGCCCTGAATAATCTCAGGGCATAAATTACGGCCTGAGCATTTAATGAAAGGGCTCAAAATTTTGATTTCTTCGATCCTAAGTCCAGTGTCAGAATGGTCGCCAAGATATTGATTTGCTTCATGCAGGCTAGAAAATGTTTTGATCGACTTATGATCTCGATTGGCTATAGACCAGTCAGATTGAAAGTTCATAACAACCTTAGAATTGCAGCTAGGGCAAAATTCAGGGGCGCGAACTTCAGAGGCCCTATTGCCGATCGCAGGAATGACCCTGATCATCTTTGGAATAACATCACCAGCTCTTTTAATCACCGCTTCATCGCCAATCCGAGGATCTAACCTCTTTAATTCATCCATGTTATGTAAGGTACATTTACTTACATTTACTCCTCCAACATTGACTGATTTTAATTTAGCCACTGGGGTTAATATGCCTGTTCTGCCAACCTGAAACTCAATCGCTTCAATCTTTGTCACGGCTTCTTCTGCAGCAAACTTATGTGCTATAGCCCACCTAGGCGATCGCGCTATTTCACCTAAGCTATCTTGCATCTGGAGATTTGCCACTTTAAAGACTACTCCATCTATATCAAAAGGAATGTTATCTCTGTTAGCTTCTATATCTTTAAAGTACTGCAAGCAATCATCTATAGAATCTACCAAAGCATTTAACTTGTTAATTGGAAGCCCCCAGCCTGCAAAAGCATTAAATACCAAATCTAGAGATAGGAAATTGCTGCCTTCGCAGACACCTATTCCATGTGCAAAAAAATCTAATGGTCTAGAGTTTGTAATCATTGGGTCAAGTTGCCTGAGACTTCCTGCTGCAGCATTTCTAGGGTTTGCAAAAATTTTTTGGCCTGTTTTTTCAGCCACTTGATTTAACTGCTTGAAAGATGCCTTGCGAATAAATATTTCACCTCTAATCTCGATCAAGCGAGGGAAAGGTTCTTCAGATTTTGTTAAAGTTAACGGGATAGATTTTACCGTTCGAATGTTAGAGGTTATGTCTTCACCAAAACTTCCATCTCCTCTGGTCACGCCTCGCACTAAAATACCATTTTCATAAATCAATGAAATTGCCGCGCCATCCATTTTTGGCTCGCAGAAATAGTGTAATTCTTTGGCATCCTGAAGGTTTTTAATTGTTCGCTCATGGAAACTGAGGATATCCTGATCATTGAAAGCATTTGCCAGAGAAAGCATGGGCTTGTGATGCTCAAAAGTAGAAAAATCCGCTTGCGGTTTAATGCCCACTCTTTGAGATGGGGATTCGCTAGAAATCCAAGAGGGATAATCTAATTCTATGGCAAGTAGTTGTTGAAATAATAAATCATACTCATGATCAGTAATAATTGGATCATCTTTTATGTAATAGGCATGATCATTAGCTCTAATCTTGTTCTGTAATTCTTGGTACTGCTCTTTTGTGACGGCCATTGTTATGGAGTTTTTTGCATTGCTTTAATGCGGCTAACTTCCTGAGCCTTTGACTTATAGTGCTCAATCATCTGTTTGCTCAATGGGGCCCTTGCTTCATCACATATGCTCGCATGTAATTTTTCAGAAATCTCAACTGCAAAACCCAACATTTGCTCAAAGGCCTTTAATGGGTCTGGTACCATGTAGAGATCTACAGCCATAAATAAAATATGTGTTTCTGTATTTAGCTCTAGCACCCCAGGGTTAATTCCGCTGGCTACTCGAAAAATCTCCGTGCCAGTAGCATCACGATAACTAAAAAAACCATCACTATATTTTGCATCTAGGTTCTTTAAAAGAGTCAGCGCCTGATTAATATCAAAGTTAGATTTATCCATGGATATTAGATTTAAAATAACTAATTCTTGGCCGAGAGGCGCCTCCAATTCACTCTCAAAGCTCAGCGACCCCTGCTCTATCTTTTCGTCGAATAACATGGAGTGAGAATCTACGATGTTGGACTCAACAAGCTTTCTTGAAAAATGGGGTCTATAAAAAAGATAGAGGATAATTAAAAATACCAAAATTGCACCAGCGATTAATAAAATTTCTAGATTAGATAGCATCTTAAGAAGCGGCTAATTTTAGCGCTTCCTTAACGTCAACAGACACTACCCTGGAAACCCCTGCTTCTTGCATCGTCACACCCATCAAGTGATCACTTTTTTCCATAGAAATTTTATTATGGGTAATAAAAATAAATTGGACTCTATCGGACATCTCCTCAACCATAGCAACAAACCTAGTTGCATTTATGTCATCTAGCGGGGCGTCTACCTCATCTAGCAGGCAAAAAGGTGCTGGATTAAGCTCAAAGAGAGCAAAGACTAAAGACAGAGCAGTCATCGCCTTCTCACCACCTGAAAGCTGAGAGATGGTTGCATTTTTCTTACCAGGAGGCTGAGCAGAAAGAGCAATGCCTGCATTCAAAGAATCTCCATCCAGTAATTCTAGCGCTGCTTTCCCACCGCCAAATAACTTGGGAAAAATCTCTTTAATCTTAGAGTTGACAGCATTAAAGCTGTCATCAAATTTTAGCTTGGATTCAGCATCTATTTTCTTAATTGCTCCCTGCAATTTATCCATTGCCTCATTTAAGTCTTGCAGTTGAGCATCTAGCTCCTCCATGCGCTGAGACTCCTCAGCAATCTCATCAGGTGCTGCTAAATTAATAGCCCCAAGAGAAATAATTTTAGCTTGAACTGATGCAAGTGATTGTTCCAGCTGGGTAATATTCATTCCCTCAAACTCTGAGGGGTCAAGATCAACGATTGCTATTCCAGCTTTTATCAGGGCTTGTGATGCATTATCCAAATTCACCTCAAAGGTTCTTAAGTCTAATTTTCTGTTATTAGATTTCTCTTCCAGACCTCTCAGATCAAGAGAGGCAATAGATTTTTTATTTTCTGATTCACGAATAGACTCATCTACTTTGGATTGTTTTTGCCTAATAATATTTAGCTCAGCTTCTGCAGAAGCGCTCTTCTCAACTAGCAATGATAACTCCTTATCAACTTCTATTTTTTTTAACTCGGTCTGCTCAAGAAGCTCAGTTAGATGATTTTGCCTTGATAAATATTCATCTGGTGCAGCTAAATTAATTGAGCCTAGAGCGGAGATACTGCTCTGAATTTCTGAGAGGGATGACTCTAAGACACTTAAATCCATCTGAGCATAATCAGCAGGGCTGATATCTGCTAGTGATACATCTGCTTTCTCTAATATAATTGATGCATTATCAAGATTTACTTCAAAAGTTCTAAGATCTAGCTTTAAGCTATTGATCTCAGATTCAATAGCCCTTAGTTCACGCGAAACCAATAATTTTGAATCGTCTAATGTCTGAATGCTTGCGTTGACCGCAGATTGCTTGCCTTTATAGTTCACTAAATCTCTATCTGCATTTATTCTTTTCTCTTGCGAGAGCTCCAACTCTTGCAAAAACTGGACCTGCTTCTCGCTGGTCTGACTCAATAATTCCTCAAGCCTAGTTTGTCGCTGCAAGTACTCTTCAGTCATGCTTTTTGATTGATCAGAGGCGATCTTTAAAATACTTACAAGTGACTCTTTTAACTCAAGGGCTTTCTGTTTAATTGGATCTCCGTTTAACCCAAGCTTTTGAAGAGCTTCAAGAATATGCTCAAGCAAGTTCATCGCCTTTTCCTTTGGGCTTAGATTCTCTTGATTTAATTCTTTCTCCAAGGCTTTTTGATAGCTAGCCTGGGCTCTTACTAGGTCATCTTCTGCCTGAGCCTTTGTTTTAGTGAGGTTTTTAAGATTAGCCTCTAGCCCAGCAATCTCAGCTCCAATACTCGATGAAGCGCTTTGTGCTGAATCTAGTCGCGAGGACATAGCAATATTTTCATTTTTTATTTGGTCTATCTCTGCTTGATACCGATCAACATGGGAAGCTTTTTGCCCGAGACCTTCTTCAAGCTCTATCACTTGAGTTTGCAAGATCTTTTTTTGATCATTTGCTTGTAACGCCTTAAGAATTGCAATGTTGAGCTTCAATTCATTCTCTTTAGGGTTCAAAGTTTCAAATGTTGATTCTTTTTCAATAGCTTTTGAATAGCTTTCCTTTGCTCTAGCTAGATCCTCTGCTGTCTGAAATTGGGTTTTATTGAAATTTTGTAAATTGGCTTCATGCCTAGCAATATCTGCTCCAATTGAATAAAAGTTTTTCTGAGCTACTTCAAATGACGATAAAACAGTTGAATGCTCTGTGCGAATTTGATCGATGGAAGATTGATGCGTGTCCACTTCAGCAGATTTCACTGTAATTTGGTTCTTGAGCGTTGCAACCTCAGAAGTAAGCTTGTCCTTTTGAGCCTTTGCACTCAAAGTATTCAAGATAGATATATTCAACTTGAATTCTTTTTCTTCAACTTGAAACTTTTTGTATTTCTCTGCAGCATTTGCTTGGTTCTGCAGTCGACTAATCAGCCGGTTAATCTCCTCTCGTATATCCTGAACTCTGGATAGATTTTCCTTGGTTTTTTTAATACGCTGTTCAGTCTCTTTTCTTCGTTCTTTGTATTTTGAGATTCCAGCCGCCTCTTCAATAAAAGTTCTCATCTCATCAGGCTTAGCACTCACAATTTTTGAAACCATTCCCTGTTCAATAATTGCGTAACTTCTTGGCCCTAAGCCAGTTCCTAAGAAAATCTCTTGTACGTCTTTTCGCCTGCAGGAAGTATTATTTATTGAATAGTTGGATTGGCCATCTCTGGTCATGAGTCTCTTGATAGAGATTTCATTGTATTTTGCATGCTCACCACCCAATTTACCCATGGAATTATCAAACAGGAGCTCAATGCTACATTGACCTGAGGGCTTCCTTAAATCTGAACCATTGAAGATGACGTCTGACATAGAGTCGCCTCGAAGATTTTTAGCAGAAAGCTCTCCTAAAACCCAGCGTATTGCATCTATAACATTTGATTTGCCGCATCCATTTGGGCCAACTACAGCCACCATATTTGTGGGGAAAGATATCCTCGTGGGGTCCACGAAACTTTTGAATCCAGCCAGTTTAATGTGTTTAAGCTGCATTAAATTTATCCTTTTCCCATTTTAAACTATTGTTCCTTTTTTAACCATTCGTTCGCATAAATAAATACTTTATCCTGATTGTTCGTTGAGCCTTTTAAATCAATGGTCTTGATTGAATAGAATGCATTATTTTCACAGAATATTGAAGATTCTACTTTGATAATTTCTTGATTTAAAAAAGCTGATGGAAGATCAAAGCCTCGAACAAGCGCATCAGATTTATCAAGGAATATTTCTTGATCTAAATCCGCTCCTGTAAAATCTTTTACAGCAATATCTACTGCAGGACCATTGGGGATCTCTGCGCTAACCGTCAACCGATCGATGCTGCAATTGACTGGTGGCTCAACAGCAAGCAAGAGTTTTGAATTTGAAACCATAGGGTATTTAACGTCTCTCAAATCAGCTAGTAAGTTGTATATGGGTAACTGAAAATCTGGTTCTCTAAAATTTGAGTTTAAACTACGCAAGATACTTTCGGCTGAATCGAAGGATTTAAACTCTAGAGCTTTGTAAAAAACTATGGTGCCTAGCAAGAATGAATCTTCAGGCAGATCCTTTTGTGCTAGAAACCTCATGATCATCTCATCTGAAAGCTCAAGATTTTTGAATACCTTGCTTTCAATGGCGTCGGATTGAATAGAGTTAGCCCAAGATCCAAAGAGAGGTTGAGAGGATGAATGATTCAAAATAAATGCTCCAAAGAGCATCACTGTTACAAAGAATACTAACGCTTTTTGAGAAGCGGCACTACTTAGCAAATAGGCAATGATTGGCAGGGAGACAAAAGCTAAAATGGCTATAAGGGACAGCATTACAACCTTCTCTTTGAATAGAAAATAGCCATTAGAAGCCCGAGGAATATAAATGGGCCAAACCATAAAATATAATTAAGGCCGTCAAATGATGGTTTGTAATCTGAAGACTCGCCAAATCGCTGTTTGACATAATCTTTAATTTCTTCATTAGACGACCCGGACTTAATTAGCTCATAGACTCGTTGCTTTAGATCTTGGGATACCGGAACGTCTGAGCTTGCGATGCTCCCACTTGTGCATTTAGGACATCTAATTTCAGATATCAAAGAATAAAAACGTTTTTCCTCAGAGGCATTATCAAACATATAGACAGCCTCAGCATGCAGGCCGTTAGACATGGAAAATAAGAACAGATATATGAGTGCGGATGCTGTCATTGATTTTTGTTTTGAATGCTACGAATCAATGGTAGGAAGATAGATTCCCATTTTTCTTGATTAAGCTCACCCTGAACATGCCCAATAATCTGCTGGTTCGCAATCAGAAAGGTTTCCGGAGCGCCTGTAACGCCTAGTTCAAACGCTAGATCACCCCTAGGATCATAGATAGAAAATTGATAGGGGTTTCCTCGCTTCAGCAGCCATTGCTGAGCACTTGTTTTTGAATCTTTGTAATTCAATCCAATCAGATCAATATCATTTTTTGATAATTGAGTTAAAAAAGGATGTTCCACCAAACAAGTAATGCACCAACTAGCCCAGACATTCAGCAAGCTAATATTGTTAAAGGCTGCTTTAGAAATCTGCTGGCCTTGTAAGTCTAAAAGTTGAAATTGAGGAATGGGTTTAGGCTCGAAATAGCTTGATACTTCACTCTCATCTGTTAATAGCGCCTTGCCATAAAAAATAAAAATAAGTACTGGGAGTAAAATAAGTAGCAGACTGTATATTCTGTTCATAGAATTTTCTTTTTGAATATTGTCATTGCTATTCCCGCAACCATTAAGAATGATGAAAACCAAATCCATTTCACAAAATAATTAATCTGCAAGCTAAATGTCCAGCTTCCATTGTCTAGCTGATCTCCTATTGTTAAATAAGTATCCCTCAAGAATGAGGCATGAATTGCGGTCTCTGAGGTGATCTGACCTCTTGCAAAGTACTTCCTTTTTTCTGGGTTTAGGTAGATAGATTGATTGTCATGGAGCACCAAAATTTTTGCTGCAACAACATCATGATTGCTAGCTTTAATTTTTTGTAAATCTAGAAATTGAAACTTTGGCAAAGACGTATTAATAAACTGCTCTTCGCCAACAAAGAGACTGATATTTTTCTGATAGCTTAAAACACTGCTCATAGAGACGGAGAAGAATAAAAGCCCTAAACCAATGTGTGCTAAAAGACTGCCCTTATTAAAATAGGCTTTGGTATAAAGTGCTGAGAGTACTTTTAATACATAGCTAATTATTATCAGTAAGCCAGAAAATATGCCGACATAGGGAATTAATGAAAAGATTTGCGTGAAATGCCAGATTGCATATACGCCCAGTACTGATAACAAAAGAGTGGGGGCTACTGCAATACAAAGCTTGCGGAAGTGTATGCCTCTTTGCCATAAAGCATCAATTGATCCCATCATAAAAATTGATGTAATAAGAATTAATGGAGAGAAAATAGTGTTGTAGTAAGGAGGGCCAATGCTAACTTTATTGCCGTTAAAAGACTCCAAGATTAAAGGGTAGGTTACTCCGAGGAAAATAGAAAAAATAGCAGTGAGCATTAATATATTATTCATTGATAAGAATGATTCTTTGGATCCTGCAACTATTAATTTTGAAGATTGTAATTGCGGCAATCTATAGGCCAATATGGCTAGAGAGATTACCGTGATAAAACCAGAAAACCCTAAAAGATAAAGCCCTCTTTGAGGATCATTAGCAAATGAGTGGACGCTATCAATTATTCCCGATCTCACTATAAAAGCCCCAAATAAACTTAAAGTAAAAATCATGATCCCTAAGAATAAAGTCCATGTCTTTAAGACGTGAGATTTTGATGAAGCAAAAAGGGAATGCATGAATGCAGTGGCAGCAAGCCATGGCATGAGCGCTACATTTTCCACGGGGTCCCAAAACCAGTACCCACCCCAGCCGAGCTCATAATATGCCCACCAAGATCCTAAAGTGATCCCGATGGTTAGAAATATCCATGCTACCAAGGACCAATGTTTAATGTCTTTTTCCCAGGAATAATTAAAGTCCCCATGAAAGAGATAAGCGGTAATAAAACTAAAAGAGATAACAAAGCCGACGTATCCTAAATATAGCATGGGGGGATGAATGGCCAAGGCTGGGTCTTGAAGAACCGGGTTGATATCTGCTCCCTCCAGGGCCGCAAAAGGTAAGATTCTTTCAAATGGGTTAGAGGTAATCAAGAGAAACAATAAAAAACCCAGGATAATTAGGGCAAGCATCAACATAGTTCCGCGCTTTAAAGGATGCTCCAAAGACAGATAATTAACAAAAAGCACGCTCCATAATGTTAAAAAGACTATCCATAGAAACATCGAGCCCTCGTGGGCACTCCATATAGAGGTAATTTTATAAAATATAGGAAGTTGGGAGTTTGAGTGATTGGCAATATAGCTAATAGAAAAATCATCAATTGCTGCCAAATAGACATACAGACCAAAAGAAATAAAGATTAATAAGCAGGCTTGATTAAATAACTTATTTGAAAGAATTATCTGATTAGGGTGCGAGTCGGCAAAATAAAAAAAGAGGTTAAAAATTAATATTAATGAAAGAACAATCGCCGAGGTTACGCTTAAAAAATGTGCAATTTCAACTATCATTTTTCTTGCTCACTGGCATTAATTCTGGTGGCATATAATTTTCGTCATGTTTCGCAAAAATTTGCTCTGCAACAAAAGAACCCTTTTGATAGTATCCCAAGGCCACAACACCACTATCCTCTTTAAATAAGTCTGGGGTTATGCCACGAAAAGTCACTGGCACCTCGCTTTCAAAATCCGTGACAATAAAAAAAATATCAGTATCAACGCGTCTAATAGAGCCTGTTTTTACCATGCCCCCAAGCTTAATTCGTGATCCTGGTTGCAGCTCAGATGCTAACATTTCTGTTGGGGAGTAAAAAAGGTCTAGCTTGGAATTAAGAGAGAACAATACAAGTGAGATTCCGGCAACAGATAAAAGCAAAATAATCAAAAATTTCTGCAATCTTTTTTGTCTACTTTTAAGCATCTTTAATCTTTTTTGAGAGCGCTTTAAGCTTTCTAATAGTTACCTGAAAGCCAATAATTATAAACAGGATTGAACCCAGATAAACTGGCCATACATATATGCCATGGCCATCCATTATTAAAAAATGGTGAAGGCTAGAAAAAGCAAAATTAAACATAATCCTGCACCCATTTTTTAGTCTTTTCTCGAGTAATGATATAAAGCTTACTAATTAAAATTCCAAGCGCAATTAGGGTTAAGCCCATGCCACTAATTGAGATCAGCAAAGGATATAGCATGGATGAATCAATGGATGGAGCTTCAGAAATAGTAATAGAAGCTGGCTGATGGAGAGTGGACCACCAGTCCACAGATTTTTTAATAATAGGTATATTTACAACACCAACCACCACTAAAATTGACATTAATCGATCTGCTTTTTCAGCATTTGAAAAAGAGCTATGAAGGGTAATAATCCCTAGATACATAATAAAAAGTATTAAAGTTGAGGTAATTCTTGCGTCCCACTGCCACCATGTTCCCCAAGTAGGAATGCCCCATATAGAGCCTGAGAATAGTGCGATAAAAGTAATAAGCACGCCAACTGGAGCTGAAGATTTGATCAAATAAGCGGCTAATTTTACCCTCCAAACAAGATGCATCAAAGCACAAACAGCCATAAAAAAATAAATTAATTGGGCAAAGATAGAGGCTGGAACATGAAGAAAGATAATGCGGTATGAATGTCCCTGAATTGCATCTTCAGGTGCAAATGCAAGACCCCAGATCCATCCGGTAGCGAGCAAGAAAAGACCTAGATACATGACGTATGGAAAAAAACGCGCTGTAACCCCAACAAAGCTTTTAGGTGAAGAGAATCTATGGATGAATGATGTAATCACAGAGAATATTATAAACTGAAGTCACTCATTCTAGATGGGTTTTTAGCGTTGCTGAGATGATGATGGGCATTACAGCTGCAAGGATCAGCCCTACCCCTGCCAGCAAAGAGAGCACCTCAATGAAGCCTTCTCCATATTGAACAGTTCTTATGGCGCGTCCCAAAAGCACAATGACCGGGAGAGCCAAAGGCAGGCTAACCAACACACCAAGCATTGCTCCTTTATTGATCGATAGAGCGCTACCAAAAGAAAATATATTGAATAAAATTAAGGTAGAAAAGGTCAAAATAATAAAAATTTTTGGCACTTCATCAAAGGCAACGCCATTAGCAAAAGAAAATAATGAGCCAATAAGCGACATAGGAATGCCAATAAAAAAAACATAAATTGATATTTTGGCTAAAACAACTTTGTAAAAGTCTTTTTCTTCTAAATAGATTTGTTCCAGCGATCCATCCTCATAATCTTCAGAAAAAATAGACTCTGTTGCAAGAAATGAAATCATTAACAACGAAACAACAATGATCGAAAAGTAGAATTTGTTTAGATCATACTGGGACACATCAATGCTTAGAGGGAATGCTATAAGAACAAGAACCATGATCAATAGAGGTCCTAGCCAAGCTCTCAATCTATACCTAAGCTTAAAAGCCTCATTAGATAATAAGTTAATCATCGGTCTGGTCCGAAAGAATTAGCTCCACGCATGGTATGGACGGATCAATGTGTGAAGTTAGCACTAGGCTAGTGCCATCTACCAATCTTGAGCACAGAAACTGACTCACCAAATCCCTAGATAAATCATCTAAACCTACAAATGGCTCATCTAAAATAATTAAATCTGATGGTTTGCCAAGCACCCTGATAAGAGCAAGTTTTTTTTGCTGTCCAAAAGATAGGGTCGCCGTCATCTCATCTTGAACTTTGGTCAGTCCAAACGCCTGCATCCATGTCATAGCATCACCTAAGTCTGAAGGAGAAAATATTAGCTCTAAGTTTTGCAACGGGGTTAGGTACTGCTTAATAGCATTTTTATGACCAAGATATGAAATATTTAGACTTGGCTTAGAAAATACCACCTCGCCTTTGCTTGGAGAAGTCAGCCCCATTAAAATTCTTATTAAAGTACTCTTCCCTGATCCATTGCCACCCTTAATGTGAAGCCCGCAACCTGTCTCTAGAGAAAATGTAAGATTATGGAATAACCTATTTTCATTAATGGAATATCCAAGATTGCTTGCAGTAATTAATTGCATAAAATTAAGTTAATAGAGATTTTCCTCTTATTGTAAGCGATGGTAGTGGGTTTTGTGGATCCAGCCTTAGATAAAACCGTTTCGCTAACTCAGAAAATGGGTTAGAGCGGATCTCCCCCATCCCGCCCACTGAGAAATAAAGAGATTTAGAAAAAAAGATTCCCTGCTCTATCTGAGGCACCTTATTAAGAAAGGTATTGATCTTGCTAATGCTCTGCAGAGCACCTTTAAACTTATTCCCAAAATGATACCAACCCCAAAACTGATATTCACTTCTTGCAAAATAAAGTAATTGCGATCTCCCAATCTTTCTTGGAAACGCGCCCACAGGAATTAAAGAGATTACTTTGGAGTCTAGCGCTGCAATTGTTGCATCTAAAATTGCTGGTAAATCTACTAGCGAGGCAAATGGGCAGAGTATACATTCTGTCCCATCTTCAATTTGATAGGACTTAATTTTTGATAGTCTCTCCTTAGATCCAATAATAATGTAACTAACAATGGGGGGGCTCATAGGCATTCCCTATGAACTAACTAGCTTTTGCTAGCGCTTGGTCAATGTCTGCAATGATGTCATCAATGTGCTCAATTCCAATAGATAAGCGTACATATCCAGGGCTCACTCCGGCCGCTAGCAGCTCCTGCTCATTTAACTGGGAATGAGTGGTGCTTGCAGGGTGTATGGCTAAACTTCTGGAATCGCCAATATTGGCAACGTGATATAACATCTCTAAAGCATTTACAAAGCGCTTGCCGGCCTCGATGCCACCTTTAATTTCAAATCCCTGTAAGCCACCATGCCCGCCAGAGAGATATCTATCCGCCCTTTCTTTTGGCAAGCCTGTTGCTACACCAGGATATGACACTCTTTCAACCATGGGATGATTTTCTAAATATTCAGCAACTTTTTGCCCGTTAAGAGAATGCTCTTTCATTCTTAGATGTAAAGTCTCCAAGCCCTGGATAAACATAAAAGCATTAAATGGACTCATTGCCGCACCCAAATCTCTTAAAATAGTTGTTCTAGCTTTTAATATGTATGCAATAGGCCCCATCGGCTTTACCGCCTCAGTCCAAATGACTCCGTTATAGGATGGATCAGGGGTGTTTAATTTGGGCTGTCGCTCGGGGCGAGCTTCCCAATCAAATTTGCCACTATCTACAATAATTCCACCAATAGAAGTTCCATGACCACCAATGTATTTAGTGGTCGAGTGAATGAGAACAGCTGCACCATGATCAAATGGTTTGCAGATTAAAGGGGCGGCAGTATTATCAACAATTAATGGAATGCCAAGCGGCCTCCCGATATCTGCGACCTCTGCGATTGGAAATACTTCAAAGCTTGGATTAGGTAAGACCTCTCCATAGTATGCGCGTGTCTTTTCATCAGTTGCATTAAGAAAATTCTGAGGATCAGCAGGATCAACAAATCTCACCTCAATGCCCATATCACTTAAAACATTTTTAAATTGGTTGTATGTTCCACCATAAAGATGTGATGAAGCAACAATATTATCCCCATGGGTGCACAAATTTTGAACAGCATAAGCTGATGCTGCCTGTCCTGATGCCACACATAAAGCTGCAACTCCACCTTCAAGGGCCGCAATTCTATCCTCAAGCACAGCATTCGTTGGATTCATAATGCGAGAGTAAATATTTCCCAGCTCACCCAGCGCAAAAAGATTGGCTGCATGATCAGCGCTATCAAACTGATAGCTCGAAGTCATATGAATAGGCACGGCAACAGAATTTGTTGTTTCGTCCTTCCTCCAACCAGTATGCAAGGCAATTGTAGCGGGATTTGTATAATTTTTATCAGTCATGTTATCTCTCCAATATAGCTAACTTTTTGTTTAAAATGGTAACTTGTTACTAAAGGAAATTCTTTGTGAAAGGAAATCTGGTTTAGCACAATTTATAAAGCGCTTGCAAGCTAGTCAAATTAGCGCTTACCAAAATTATATATAAAAATAATTAAATGGCTACATTTATTTTATTGATTAAATGGCTACATTTATTTTATTGGTAGTAAAACTACAATAAAAATATTAATTTAAAGCTTTTAAATCAACAAAAATTAATTTTGTTGACATTTTTATTAGTATGAATTTAAATCCACTACATATTAAATATCTTAAAAAAACCATGGCAAAAAAATATGTAAATTTTCGAGTTGGCGGCGCTCCTCAGAAAGTAACGGATGACTACTCAGTGTGGACGAATGATCTGCTTGACAAGGTCATTGCCAGTAAAACTGTCATTCAACCCGGAAAATCAACAGTGGGTCACAGATTGATTGAGTCGGATGTGGTGTATATCGTTGTAAATGGCAGAGGCATTATGGATGTAATTGAGTACATGAATTCTATGGAAGGTCATGGTCAAGATCCCAGTCAAGGAATAGAGCATCAAGATTCTTACGAGCTAACCCCGGGAGATGTTATTTTGGTTCAGTCAGGTGATTTTGTGAAAGTGGCAAATGAATCTGAGCACGATCAACTGACCTACTTAAGAGTGTTTGATCGCGAGGGTTGGAGAGTATAGTTTTACGAGGGCAATGCAGAGCTATCAACTAACAAAGTGAGAGCCTCTTCTATTGAATAAGTATTGGTTTGATTTTCGCTAAGATTTCTAATTGAGATGGTATTCGATCCCATCTCTTCTTTGCCAATCACCGCCATCAATGGAACCTTAGCATTACTGTGTTCTCTGATCTTATATCCAATTTTTTCATTTCTAAGATCCAGCTCAGCTCGAAGATTTAAAGCATCGCATCGTTCCTTGAGCCCGATTGCATAATCAGCAACTTCGTCAGTCACTGTCATGAAAACAATTTGAGTTGGAGCAAGCCACAGCGGCAACTTACCAGAATAGTTTTCTATTAAAACACCTAAGAACCTTTCAAAAGAACCAAGAATTGCACGATGCATCATTACCGGCCTATGCTTGGACCCATCCTCTCCAACATACTCGGCATCTAGGCGTTCAGGAAGATTGAAATCTGCTTGAAATGTACCGCATTGCCATTCCCTGCCTATTGCGTCAGTCAACACAAAATCTAGCTTCGGTCCATAAAAAGCTCCGCCCCCTTCTTCGATAGAATAAGGAAGATCTAACTTTGTTATTGCAGATTTGAGAGCATTTTCAGCTTTATCCCACACCTCGTCAGATCCCACCCTAACCTCCGGTCTAGTTGATAGCTTTATATCAAAACTGTTAAATCCTAAATCAGCATAGATAGTGG
>Ga0307986_10000430_pt1 | contig 31298 bp, 36 predicted proteins | sample EllFjometageno82_FD_203170 | JGI IMG/M metagenome (GOLD analysis project Ga0307986, IMG submission 203170) | Marine microbial communities from Ellis Fjord, Antarctic Ocean - #82 | ecosystem: Environmental > Aquatic > Marine > Unclassified | place: Southern Ocean | collected 2014-10-09 | reverse complement strand
AAATAAAAGATCAGAATAAGAAAGCAGAAATATTTATTTTTTTTGAAGAAGAGATTTTAAAAAATAAAAATATTTTATATGAAAACTTTGCCAATGACTCGCTTTTTAGTGAAGAAAAGATTTTTTTCTTAGAACAGGCAACAGATAAAATTTTAGAACAAATTCTAGAAGTTTTAGAAAAAAGAAATGAAAAGATTAAAATTTACATTTTTTCAGAAATTTTAGATAAAAAATCTAAACTAAGAAATCTGTTCGAAAAGGATAAAAGAGTAGCAATATTTGCGTGCTATGAAGACACCGAAAAAACTTTAATTAATTATATAGTAAAAGAACTGACCGGTTTTAAAGGGTTAACTGGTGAGATCATTAATCTCATAATTACAAATTCAGGTTCTAATAGAAAAATTATTCAAAATGAGATCGTGAAAATAAAAGTTTTTTTTTTTAATAAATTAATCAACAAAAATCAAATAATAGAAATATTGAATATTAAAAATGATTCAGGTTTTGAAGAAATAAGAGACACCGCATTGGTCGGCAAAAAAGATAAAATTAACAAACTTCTCTCGGAACTAAATCTATTAAGCGAAGATAGTTTCTTTTATTTAAATAGTTTAAATTACAGAATTTTAAAACTAATAGAAATTCAGAAAATTAATGAAACTTATAAAAACCACGAACAAGCATTAGAAAGTTTGAAACCACATATTTTTTGGAAAGATAAGCCAATATATCTACAACAACTTAAAAAGTGGGACATGACTAAACTTAATAAAGCAGCAAATAAAATTAGTTACGCAGAGATTTTAATGAAAAAAAATTCTATAGTTAGAAATGACATTGTAATTAAAGATCTTATAATATCCCTCACTGAAGAAGCCTCTACCTCTTTTTAAGCTTATTAGATAACATTTCAAATTGATCAGAGTTACTGTATTCGATAGAGATTTTTCCTGCGTTGTTGCTTTTATTAACAATCTTAACATTTAAGCCTAATCTTTCCTCAATCTGTCTTTGGGCTAATAAAATATTCGGATCGCTTCTTTTGATTGGTTTTAATTTTTTATCTTCTTTTTCTTTCTCATTTTTTACTAAATTTTCAATTGATCTAGCACTGAGCTTTTCTTTAAATATAGATTTTGCAAGATCTAGAGCGTTGAACCTTCCTACTAAGGGTCTAACTTGACCCGCTGTTAACAAACCTTCTTCCACCATTTTAATTACTTGTTCAGGTAAAGACAAGAGCCTTAAGGTGTTGCTGATGTGGCTTCTGCTTTTTCCCATAAACTCTGAGAGCTTTTCATGATCATAATTAAACTCATTAATAAGCTTTGCATATCCCTTACCTTCTTCTATAGAATTAAGATCTTCTCTTTGTGTGTTTTCAATTATTGCCACTTCAAGAGATTGATTATCATTAAGATTTAATACTACTACTGGAATTTCGTGTAAACCTGCCTTCTGTGCTGCAAGCCACCTTCTTTCTCCGGCAATGATTTCATAGGTATCATTTTTGTCTCGCCTCACAACTATAGGCTGAATTAAACCATTTTTTTTTATAGATTGAGATAATTCATCAATTTTTGTTTCATCAAAAAAAGTTCTAGGCTGGAATCTGTTTCTAGTCAAATCGCTTATGGATACTAGCAAATACGAGCTATCTAATTGTTTTTTCGGTTGTAAGTTTTTTTGACTATCAACTGATTCTACCTGATCTCCAAATAAGGACATTAATCCTCTGCCCAAGCCTTTTTTATTTCTTTCCTCAACCATTTGAATTCCTGTTATTTCCCTGTTCTATAAATTCTTTAGCTAAGTTAATATAAGACTGACTACCAAGACAACTTTTGTCGTATATGATGCATGGTACGCCGTGGGAAGGCGCCTCGGACAATCTGACATTTCTTGGAATCACAGTTTTGTAAACTTTCTCCTTAAAATACTTTCTAGCTTCATCATCAACTTGCGTTGATAGTTTATTTCGCTTATCAAACATTGTTAGAAGAATACCTCTTATTTCTAATGTTGGATTTAAATTAATTTTAATTCTTTCAATTGTTTTTACTAACTGGGAGATTCCTTCTAAGGCAAAAAATTCTGTTTGAAGAGGAACTAATAACTCATCAGCAACAACTAACGACATTACTGTAAGCAAACTTAATGAGGGGGGGCAATCAATAAAAATGTTTTCGTACGAGTCCAGTAAATCTTTGTTTTTTTCTATTAAAATTTCTTTTAAAAGAAAGGCTCTATTAGGATCATTGGCTGTTTCCACTTCCAAGCCTGATAAATTGACATTTGAGCCAATGATATCAACGTTTTCTACGCAACTCTTTTGTATGCATTTTTTTAGGTCGGATTGACCTATAATAACTTTATAAATATTTTTATCATTTTCGTTATTTGATCGCCCTAATCCTGTTGTTGCGTTACCTTGTGGATCTAAATCTATTACTAATATTTTCTTTCCTAATTGAGCTAGTGCAGTTGAGAGATTTATAACAGTTGTAGTTTTCCCAACACCACCTTTTTGATTTATTACAGATATTATTTTTTTCATTTATTTTTCTATATCCACTATAACTATTTTAGAGTCTGGACTAGTAATACTTTTTTCTAAACTATAACGGTAATTAAAAGTCTTGTTAAGTTGTTTTATTTCTTCTTCTGCACTTTTACCTTTAAGGATGATAAGTTTATGTCTAACTTTAATAATTTCACGTGAAATGCGAATATGTTCCTCTAGCTTCTTAAATGCTCTGGAAACAATATATTCGCTATTTATATTGTGAGAACGATAATCATTCTCATATATTTCAGCTTTTATATTTAATTTTTCGCACAATGTGGCAAGAAATTTTGTTTTAACTTTAGATTTTTCATATAATTTCACGTGAAACTTTTTATTTTTATTGAATATAGCTATAATTATACCAGGAAAACCAGCTCCTGTTCCCAGGTCAGACACGCTAGAATCATCTTTAAAGTTAATAAATTTAACCAATTGAGCAGAGTCAAGAACATGCCTATCCCATATACCTTCTATAGTTGACTTAGCTATAAGGTTGAATTTTTTATTGTACTCTATAACTTCTTGGCAAAATACATCGATTTTGTAAAGTGAATCCTGGCTAAAATTAAGTTTATTTGTGAGTATAGATTTTACTTCTTTTTCTGTCATTAAGCAGATACTTTATATCTACTTTTCTTTATGAAAGCTAAAAGTATAATCGCAGCTGCGGGTGTTACTCCGTCTATTCTTAAAGCTTGACCTAGAGTCTTAGGTTTAATTAATTGTAGTTTAGATTTAATTTCATTAGATAAACCACTAAAATTCTCATAGTCAATATCATCAGGAATAGATATTGCCTCGTCTTTTTTAAATGCTGCTATATCGTGAGATTGCCTTTTCAAATATCCTGAGTAATGGGCATCTATTTCGACCTGTTCATCTATATTTTCTTCAAATTGGGGCACAATATCCCATATTTTTCTTAATTTTTTTAAAGTAACACCCTTCTGGGACAACACTTCTATACCTGTTCTTTTGACACCATCCATGGCAATTTTAATAGAGTGTTTAGCAGCTGCATTAGGAGATATTAATTGGGATTGCAAAGCATTGTAGACAGATATTAGTTTTCTTTGTTTGTCTAAAAAACTTTTTTCCCTAATTTTTTTTACTAAATTAATTTTTATACCGAGAGGTGTCAATCTTTGATCTGCGTTATCAGCCCGAAGTGAGAGTCGATACTCTGCTCTTGATGTAAACATACGGTATGGCTCTGACACACCTTTGGTAATAAGGTCATCAATCATAACTCCAATATATGATTCGGATCTGTCTAATATAAATTCTTTTTCATTTTTTATTTTCAATGCAGCATTAATTCCTGCTATTAATCCTTGAGCTGCAGCTTCTTCATATCCTGTTGTTCCATTTATTTGTCCAGCTAAGAACAATGATTTAATTTTTTTTGTTTCTAGCGTTGGGTTTAGCTCTCTAGGATCAACATAATCATACTCAATTGCATAACCAGCCCTGATCATCTTAACTTGTTCTAAACCCTTGATTTTACTTAACATTTTAAGCTGAACTTCTTCCGGAAGCGAGGTAGATATACCATTTGGGTAAATAGTATTGTCTTTTAATCCTTCAGGTTCAAGAAAAATTTGATGTTGAGTCTTGTCTTTAAATTTAACAATTTTATCCTCAATCGAAGGGCAATATCTTGGGCCAATACCTTTGATGTTCCCAGAGTACATCGCGCTGAGTTGTATGTTATCACTTATTATTTTGTGAACCTCATAATTTGTATGGGTCACGCCACATGAAATTTGTCTATTATTTAATTTATTAGTTAGAAAAGAAAAAAAATAAGGGTCTGTATCTGCTGCTTGCATCTCAATTTCACTATAATCAATAGTTGATCCATCTAAACGGGGAGGTGTACCTGTCTTAAGTCTACCAAATTTAATATTATATTTTTCAAGTTGCTCACTTAGACCTGTGGAAGGTTTTTCGTTAAATCTTCCGGCTGGAATTTGTTTTTGTCCAATATGTATTAATCCATTTAAAAAAGTTCCTGTTGTTAGAATTAGTTGCTTACAGTAAATTTGTTTATTACTTTTACAAACAAAACCTATTATCTTATCATTATCAAATAAAAATTTAACAACTGGGTCAGCCACAACCGTTAGATTATCATAGTTTAACAAAATCTTTTGCATGTGCTCTTTATAGAGAGCACGATCTGATTGTGTTCTTGGCCCTCTTACAGCCGGTCCTCGACTTCTGTTCAAAAGTCTAAACTGAATACCTGACTTATCAGTTACAGAACCCATTACTCCATCCAAAGCATCTATTTCTCTTACAAGATGACCTTTGCCGAGGCCACCTATGGCTGGATTACAAGACATCTCTCCAATGGTCTCAATTTTATGTGTAAATAACGCTGTATTAACACCCATTCTAGCTGAAGCTGCTGCTGCTTCGCACCCTGCGTGTCCACCGCCGATAACTATAACATCGTAGCTAATATTGTTCATTGGTTAAATGTATTACTCTAAAATGATTTTACAAGATCTTATTTTAACTATTTACCAATGCAGAAATCCTTAAAAATTGAGTCAAGAATTTCTTCTACGTCAACCTTTCCAACTATTTCCCCTAGATGTCTTGTTGCTAATCTAAGATCTTCAGCTGCCATTTCTATGTCCTTGTTCTGATCTTTTTTTAGAAAATTATTTATTTCTTTTAAGCATTCATTTAATTTAACTCGATGTCTTTCTCTTGTTACAATAACACTATTTGATGTTATGAATTTTCTACTTAGTTTTTCTTTAATTTTAGACGTAAGCTGAATAATGTTTGTATTATTTTTAACAGATATTAATACTGGTAAAGATTCATTAAAGTTATGATTTTGCTTATTAACAATATCAGATTTGTTTAAAACAACTATACAGTCATCATTAATTAAGTTTTTGATTTGTGGGTTAATGGTTTGAGAAGAGTTGTCGATAACTATTAGACTTAGATCAGATTCTTTTGATCTACTAATTGCTAGTGAAATTCCTTTTTTTTCAATTTCATTTTCTGAATCTCTTATTCCTGCCGTGTCAGCTAAAATCACAGGATAACCATCAATGTTTAAATATACCTCTATTACATCTCTAGTTGTTCCTTTTTCCTCAGAAACTATTGCCGCCTCTCTTTTTGACAACAAATTAAGCAATGATGATTTACCGGCATTTACTTCTCCCACTATTGACACTCTGAATCCATCTCTGATTTTTTCTCCAACTTTTTGATCTTCTAGAATTTTTTTAATATCAGAGTGCACTTCTTTAATTGATATCTGAACTTCTTTTAAAACACTTTCTGGTAAATCATCTTCAGCAAAATCAATTTTTGCCTCTATGTACGCTAGTGATTTTATGAGTTTTTCTCTTAAATCGTTATAATAATTTGATGCGTTTCCCTGAACCAAACTTATAGCTTGTTTCCTTTGCATTTCAGTTTCTGAGTGAATTAAGTCTCCGATGCTTTCAGCTTCTATAAGGTCTATTTTATTGTTTTGAAAAGCAATTTTAGTAAATTCTCCTGGGTCTGCTAATCTACAATTTTCTTGTTCTGACAAAGTTTTCAAAAAGTAAGATATTACCGCGTTGCTTCCGTGTATATGAAATTCAACTAAATCCTCCCCAGTGAAGCTATTAGGACCGGGAAACGACAGAAGTAAACCTTCATCTATTAAAGTATTATTTAATGGATTAAAAAACTTGCACAAATTTATTTCTTTAGTCTTTAAGTATTTTTTTTGAGATATTGTTTCTGAAATTTTTAAAGCATCTTTTCCTGATAGTCTAATTATTGCTATACCGGAGGGTCCTCTTCCTGATGAGAGTGCATAAATATTCATAACTGATTTATTAATAGCATAGAAGAAGATTGAAAAAGTTTAAAAAAACTAGCTAGTTTTGTTCATAGAGTCAAAGAAATCTGCATTGTTCTTTGTGTTTTTAAGTTTTGAAATTAAAAACTCTATTCCGTCCATAGTGCCCATAGGGCTTATAATTCTTCTTAAGACGTTCATTTTTGAAAGATCGTCTTTTTCGAAAAGAAGCTCTTCTCTTCTTGTTCCTGACCTTGTGATGTCTAGCGCAGGATAAATCCGTTTATCAGCAACTTTTCTATCAAGAATTAATTCACAATTACCAGTTCCCTTAAACTCCTCAAAAATTACTTCATCCATTCTAGAGCCAGTATCTACGAGTGCCGTTGATATAATCGTTAGAGACCCGCCTTCTTCTATGTTTCTGGCCGCTCCAAAAAATCTTTTAGGCCTTTGAAGAGCGTTTGCATCAACACCGCCGGTTAATACTTTTCCTGAACTTGGTATAACAGCGTTGTAAGCTCTACCAAGCCTAGTTATAGAATCTAACAAAATTACAACGTCTTTTTTATGTTCAACTAATCTTTTTGCTTTTTCTATTACCATTTCAGCAACAGCAACATGCCGAGAGGCTGGTTCATCAAATGTTGAGCTAACCACTTCACCCTTTACTGATCTTTGCATGTCGGTGACTTCTTCTGGTCTTTCATCTATTAACAACACCATTAGATAACACTCAGGGTGGTTAGTCGTAATAGATTGTGCAATATTTTGTAAAATTATAGTTTTTCCAGCTCGTGGTGGGGAAACGATTAGAGCTCTTTGCCCTTTACCAATTGGACTAACTAGATCAATCAATCTTGCTGTGTTGTCTGGTTTTTTTTCTATTTTAGTTGACTCAACTTCTAGGGTTATCTTTTCATCAGGATATAGTGGTGTTAAGTTGTCGAAAGCAATTTTATTTCTTCCTTTTTCAGGTTCTTCAAAATTAATTTTTGTTACTTGCAGTAATGCAAAATATCTTTCTGCGTCTTTAGGAGATCTTATTTCCCCATCTACTGTGTCTCCGGTTCTAAGACCAAATCTTCTGATCTGGCTTGGGCTTACATAAATATCATCCGGTCCAGGTAAATAATTAGATTCCATAGCTCTTAAAAAACCAAATCCATCAGGCAGAAGTTCTAATACACCCGCTCCTGTAATTTTTTCATTTTTTTCTGCAAGCTTTTTTAATATGGAAAAAAGTATTTCCTGCTTTCTTAATGTGCTTGGATTTTCTATACCAAGTTTTTCAGCTTGGGAAATAAGATCCGCTGGATTTAGTTTTTTTAATTCTTGTAGATTCATGTGAGATTTTTAGATTGAAGAGGTAAGAAGACTTGAATATAGATCTTTTTCACTAAAACACAAGTCTTATATTGGCTTAAAAACGACAACAAAAATAATACCTATCAATAAGATAGTTGGGACTTCATTTATAATTCTATAAAATCTAGAAGAATATTTACTATAATTCAGTCCTAGACTTCTAAGACAGTAATAAAGAAAAAAATGATAAGAGGTCAACAATAAAACCATGGTAGTTTTTAACTGCAGCCAAAGTTGACTAAAACTTTCAAATCCAATTGATTGTATTAATAAAATTCCAAACAACCAAGATAAAATCATAGCAGGATTCATGATATAGATAAAAAGTCTCTTCTCCATTAATTTAAAGGTTTCTATCTTGTCTTTGTTGCCTACTGTTTCTGCATGATAAACAAATAGTCTGGGCAAATAAAGAAGGCCTGCCATCCAAGAAATTACAGAAATTAAGTGTAAAGATTTAAACAAGAGATAGTAATTCATTTTATAGATTTTGTAACCTTGGGCACTTTTTAAATTTATCAGAACACTTAACGGAAGACGTAAATCTTTTTCCATTGCTTGCCTGTAGAATACTTGATTTGAGAGAATTAATGAAATCTTGATTTACAGTGACGGCAGGAATACGAATATATTTTTTTGATCCGTTTTCTTCAGCCAACTTCCTATATTCAATATCAAGCTCCACTAAAGTTTCCGAGTGTTCAGAAACAAAGGCTACAGGCACGACTATGATTATTTTTTGTTTTTTTGCCTCATTTTTAATTATATTTTCTGTAGAAGGTCCGATCCATTTTAGTGGCCCAACCCGACTCTGATAACTCAAAACATAGTTTAAATTTTTGATTGATAGTTTTTTCACCAGTTCTTCAACGGAACGTTCAACTTGCCATTGATAAGGATCTCCTTGCTTAATTTTATTTTCTGGTAGACCATGCGCAGAAAAGATTAATGTTGTTTCGCTTAATTTCCCTAAATCAATCTTATCCTTAATTAAATTAGAGTAAGATAAGATAAAATCTTTTTCTGTCGGGTAACAGCATATAATCTTGGTCTCCGTTAAAATATTTTCTTTTTTACAAACATCTAGCCACTCTTTTATTGAGGAGCCAGACGTAGCATTTGAATACTGAGGATACAGGGGAAGTAAAATTATCTGGCTTGGGTTAAAGTCTTTAACTTTTTTGATAGTGTCTATGGCTCGTGGATTCCAGCATCTCATTACTATGAAGCATTTGTACTCGTCATTTTCATTTTTTAAATTGTGTTCAATTGTGTCAGCCTGTGCTTGTGTTTCTTCCAAAATTGGAGATTTGCCCCCCATTTCAGCATAGATACTTTTTGCTACTGGAGTTCTTCTTTTTGATATAAATTTAGCTAGTGGATATCTAAAAATTGTTGGCAAGCTAATAATTGCAGGATCGTTAAATAGATTAAATAAAAAAGGCTCGACAGCATTAAGACTGTCGGGGCCGCCTAAGTTAAATAAAATAACAGCTTTTTTCATTTAAAATTTCCAACTCTTTCTACGACTCTATTTACAATATCAGGATTTGTTTCTGGTAATAGTCCATGACCTAAATTAAAAATGTATGGAGTTCCTTTAAAAATATTTAAGTATCTATCAACCTCATTGAATACCTCATCTTCTTTTTTGAGTAATGTATTAGGGTCCATTCCACCTTGTAGACTAAAATTTGATAGATTTTCTTTAGCCCAAACAGGATCTATTTTATAATCTAAGTTTAAGCAATCAGGTTCAACTATTTTGCCAAATTCTATATAGTTTTCGTTTATTCCTCTCGGAAAACAAATAACTGGAATTTTTTTTTCCTTACAAAATTCTACAATTTTTTTGTTTGGTTCGTAACAGTAACTGTGAAGTTTATCATTTGGAATTAAACCAGCCCAAGAATCAAAAACTTGAACAGTATCAGCACCAGCATCAACCTGGCTTTGCACGTGTGCACATAAATATTCATTAAGTTTAGTTATAATAGCTGATAGTTGAGTTTTTCTTTCTTTTAATTTAACAAAATTAATTTCTGTTTTATTTTTTTTTAAACCAAGCATATAAATTGCTAGTGTCCACGGTGCGCCAACAAATGATATTAAAGACTTATTTTTATTTAAATTTTTTCTTGTTTTTGTTATCGCCTCATAAACTGGGGTTAATTTTTTTGTAAAATTACTCACATCATTATTTAAAAATGTTTGTAAATCAAAATTTGATAATTTTGGTCCTAAATGCTTTTCAAACACAACTTCTTGACCAAGGGCATATGGTACCATCAAAATGTCGGAAAAAATTATAGCAGCATCCAAGTTAAATCTCTTTAAAGGTTGAAGTGAGATTTCGGAACTTAAATCACTATCCAAACAAAGCTTAATGAAATTTTTATTTTTTAGTCTAATCTCTCTAAATTCTGGAAGATAACGACCTGCTTGTCTCATAAACCATACGGGTATGAAAGAAGAATCTTTTTTTTGTATACAGTTTATTAATTTACTCATTAATATAATAATATATTTGAAAGTATATTATTTGATATAGGTCATGTTGGTTGTGATCATAACTAATTATACATATTTTCAACCAGTTCTTTCAACAGTCAAATTAGAAATTAGCCAATTAGCATGGATAAAATAAAAAGATGTTAATAAAATTCTCTAATTTATCTTAAGGTATTAACAATGAACAAGATGTTAAAAACTTGTTAAACATTGTGGAGCGTTAGTTTAATTAATATTATTAAATGTATAACAAAAAGTTATAATAAAATTATTAACATAGTTACCTATGAGACATAAATACCAAATCAGCTTAATATCAGATTCCACGGGTGAAACGCTGGACAGAATATTTCAAGCTTTAAAATCACAATTTTCAGATTTTGATTGTGAAAAAAAAGAATATGTATTTGTTAGAACAGAAGTTCAAGTTGATAAAATTATTAAAGAAAACGGAGAGAAAAAGAATTCTATAATTTTATACACAATAGTGGAAAATAAATTGGCAAAATATATTTCACTTAGATGTAAAAAAAAAAAAATTCCATGTTTTAGTATTTTAGGCAACTTAATACTAAGTTTTTCAAAGTTACTAAACCAAAAAGCAACACACACACCAAGCGCGCAGCATGTGCTGGATGCGGAATATTATAAAAGAATAGAGGCTATACAATTTTCCATGACCCACGATGATGGAATGCGTATAGAAGACATTAATGATGCGGACATTATTTTATTGGGTGTAAGCAGAACAAGTAAAACACCAACCTCCATCTATTTGGCAAACAGAGGGTATAAAACTTTAAACATTCCTTTAATTGAAAGACACACTATCCCCATTTCACTCATAGAAAAATCAGAAAATTTTTGTGTAATAGGATTAAGTGTCGAAGCAGAAAGACTCTCTGACATTAGAACTAATAGATTGGAGATAATGAAAGAACATAAAATAGCCAATTACTCTGATTTAGACTTTATTCACAAAGAAATTGAGAGTTCAAAAAAATTGTTCAAAAAATATAATTGGCCAGTTATTGACGTAACACGAAAATCTGTAGAAGAAACCGCTGCTTCAGTTATTAGAATTTTTGATATAAAAAAAAGAAAAAAAAAATGAAAATAATTTTAGCTTCAAAAAGCGGTGTCCGAAAAAAAATATTGGAGGACAACAATATAGACTGCACCGTTGTTCCGTCAAATGTTGACGAAGATCAAGTTAAAGATTCCTTGTTAGCTGTTGGTGCAAATCCTATGTTAGTTTCAAAAAATTTAGCAGAGTTAAAGTCTATAAGAGTCAGTAGCAAATACCCGGATCAACTCGTATTAGGGGCAGATAGTGTTATAAGTTTAAATAACGAACTAATTAATAAACCAAACACAAGAAAAGAAGGTTTTGAAATATTAAAAAAACTTAATGGTACAACACACTATTTAATCACATCAGTGTGCATATCAAAAAATGGGGCAATGACCTGGAATTTTACAGACCAATCAGAATTAAAAATGAAAAAACATTCAGATACACAACTAGAAAGTTATTTGGAGAAAATAAAAATAGAAACACTCCTAGCCTATGGTGTGTATCAAATAGAGGCGGGTGGATTAGAGCTTTTTGACAGTGTTAGAGGTAATAGAGAGTCCATCATGGGCCTCCCCATTAAACAAGTAATCGACTATATTAAATTAATATCATGATAGATAAAAAATTTGGCATTATTGGCAAGCCTTTATCCCACTCACTTTCACCATATCTCCATAATTTTTGGTTTAAAAAATATAAAATTGCTGCAAATTATTCACTCATAGAAATAGAGTTAAAAGAAATAGAAGAGATTATTAAAAAAATTAGAAACAATGAGATTCAAGGAATTAACGTCACAGTTCCTTATAAACAAGCCGTATTACCCTTTATCGATTTACTCATAGATGATGCAAAAAAAACAATGTCTGTAAACACGATAAGTTTAAACCAGGAAGGAAAAGTAGTCGGAAACAATACAGATGTTTATGGTCTAGAACAGGGTTTTATAAATAAATTAAATAATAAAAATTTAGAAGAAAGCAAAATTCTTATTTTAGGTGCTGGAGGAGTAACTCCTTCGATTGTCTATGCGCTAATAAAGAAACATATTAAAAAAATATTTATAACAAACAGAACTTTAAAAAAAGCAGAAGATATTAAAAAAAAATTTCCATTTGTAAAAATCATTGAATGGAGAACTTTTGAAAAAGAAACAGAAAATATGGACATTATTATTAATGCCACAAGTCTAGGATTAAAAGGAGGAGTCGATTTCGAGCAAGAATTTAGCAATTTAAAACCTGACCTAATTTATTATGACGTTGTTTATAATCCAGAGGAAACACCTTTGATAAAAAAGTTTAAGAAAAGAGGGATTAAAACCTTTAATGGTTTAGAGATGTTTATTTATCAAGGGCAAAAATCTTTTTCATTATGGAATAAAATTACCCCAGAACTAGACCAAAAATTAAAACAAACCATAATGACAAAATTAAAATGATAGTTATAGGGATTACAGGATCTATAGCCTCAGGCAAGTCCACAGTTGCAGAACTTATTGCTGAAAAAAAATATCCACTATTTAATGCGGATAAAGTTGTTTTAAACTTATATAAAAATAATAAATTTATCACCCTACTAAGTAAGAAGTTCAGGCTAAGTAGTAAAAAAAAAATAAAAAATCAGATAAAATTAATTATAAAAAAAAATAAGAAAAACCTCAAAATCTTGGAAAGGATTATTCACCCACTTGTTAGAAAAGAAATGAATAATTTTTTAAAAATAAAAAAAAAAATTTTAATCTTAGAAATACCACTACTCATAGAGAACAAGTTAAGCAGGTATTTTGATAAAGTAATTTTTGTTGATGCCAAAAAAAAAATACGCTTAAAGAGGTACCTTAAACGAAATAATGATAAAAAAACATTTGAAGTACTAAACAAGAGACAGATATCACCGGTTGTTAAAAAAAAAGCCTGCGACTTAACAATTAATAATAATTATTCGTTAACAATTCTCAAAAAAAATGTTAAAAAAATTGTAAAGCACTATGAATGAAATATTTTTAGACACGGAAACAACAGGTTTATCCCCCAATGATAAGCATAAAATAGTAGAAATAGCGTGTATAGAAACTAACGATCTCACCCCAACAAAAAGAATTTTTCACAAGATAATAAACCCACAACGAGTGGTGCCCGATGGAGCCTACAAAGTGCACGGCTTCTCTACTGAATTTCTAAAAGATAAGGAAACTTTTGATAAAATAGCTGATGAGTTACTAGAATTCATCAAAGACAGAAAAATAATAATCCACAATGCATCGTTCGACCTTGGTTTTTTAAATCATGAGTTAAGGTTGATTCGAAAAAATGAAATTAAAAAAGACAATATTATTGATAGCTTAGAATTAGCCCGAGGAAAGTTTCCAGGTGCCTCTAACTCACTAGATGCTCTTTGTAAAAGATTTCGAATAGATTTGTCAAAAAGAACAAAACACAATGCATTGTTAGACTGTGAGTTACTAAGAGAAGTCTACATAAATCTCTTAGATGCTAAAGAACCAAAACTTAGACTTTCTAATGAAAATTTGGAAGTTAAGGTAGGAAGCAGAGAAAATTCTGATAAAAATTACTGCAAGACAATAGTAAAGCCAACTGAAGAAGAAATAAAATTACACAGCATCTTTTTAAAAAAGGAACTAAAAAAAAATTACTACTGAATAGTTCTTCTCAAATATAGTTCTTTAAAATCAATCGTTTTTTCTATTTTAATTTTACTGAAGCCAGATTTTTCAAACAATAAAATAAACAGAGATCTAATTTCCGGGTAAACTTCGTTTGGAACTTTAATTAAAATAATTTCTTCAAGAAGTTTCTTTTCTGTAAGCTCCCCATCAATTTCAATAACTGTTGAAAAAACAATTTTTGTGTTAATTTGTTCTATATCTTGTATGATTGGATTTAGAGAAAGAGTAACAACAACTTCAATAATTTTATCTTTAAATTTATGGCTTTTAATATCAATATTTATTTTATAATTTGAAATATTTTTTTCTAATAAAAAAAAAGCTTTTGGATTAGGAATTTCAAATTTTAAATCTTTAATATATTTACCTACTATTTTATAATTCATCTTTGTCTATTTTTTTTTCTATTATTTCAGCATCTATAATATCTTCACTATTTTTTACTTCTTTTGAATATTTATTTTTTAACCACAAATTTATTATTGTTTTTCTTGTAAAAGGGACAAGCAATAAAAAACCAAGAGTGTCAGAAATAAATCCAGGCAAAATTAATAAAATAGCTGCTATGGCTATAGAAGCTCCTGAGAACATTTCATAAAGAGGAATTTTTTTTTTATATAAATTGGCCATGCCTGACTTAATTGTATTTATCCCCTCAATTTTTGCGTAATAAATTCCAACAAAAGCGGTAATAAAAATTATTAAGACAGTGTTAAGTGCACCAATTTGTTGGCCAATTTTAATCATGAGTGTAATTTCTAAAATTGGTAAACCAACAATTATTAGTAAAAGTGTGTTCATTTGCTTCTTACAAAAATATATTATTAATGTATATTTATCAAATAATGAGCAACAATTTTGGTTTTATTGACATAATTTTACTAGCTATGATCGCAGGATTTATCATTTTGCGTTTGAGGAATATTTTAGGCAAAAAAACTGGTCACGAGGGAAAAAGCCCTACCGCTTTTGATGAAAAAAAGTATAGACAATTTAAACCCGAAATAAAAAATAAACCTATTCAAAAAAGCGCACTCGAAGATAATGAGAAAAAAGAATTTTTAAAGGGTGCAGAAATTGCTTACGAAACCATCATAACTTCATTTGCAAAAGGAGAAAAAGAAAAACTTAAAAAACTTTTAACAAAAGAAATTTATGTTAATTTTGAGCAAGCAATCGATCACAGATCTAGTGAAAACATCCAATCAGAACTGACTTTTATCGGTATTAAAGAATCCACTGTAGAAAAATTTGAAAAGATAAATAGTGATTTTATTGCAACTGTTAAAATTATTTGTGAGATTATTTCAGTTAAAAAAGATAAAAATAATATAATCATTGAGGGTAATCCGGATAAAATTAAAACTGTTACGGATTATTGGAAGTTCTCAAAAAGTGCATCTAGTAAAAATCCAGATTGGTTTTTGGCTGAAATTATTAGTAAGTGAAAAAAAAAGAATACATCTCAACCTCAGATAAAACTGAGTGGGAAGAGTACTTAAAAAATCCCAAAGATATTTTTGACAAAGAACTAAAAATTCAAAATTCATTTGATTCAAATAGAAGATTTCGATTTGATTTACACGGCTTTACCTTACTTGATGCTAATCAAAGAGTTCGAAAATTAATACTTGATTGTCAAGAAAATGGTTTTAGCGAAATTTTATTAATTACAGGGAAAGGATTACATTCAAACACGGATAAAAATACTTATGTTTCCGAAAAGTTAAGTAAGCTTAAATTTTCTGTTCCTGAGTACATAAATTCCCAAGAAGACTTAATAAATAAAATTGTTAGTATTGAGCAAGCATCTGTTAATGATGGAGGAGAAGGTGCTATTATTATAAAATTAAAAAAATTATAAAATAAATTTACTTAAATCGGTATCTTTTGTCAGTTCACCAAGATTTTTTTCAATATATTTTTTATCTATTATAACTTTTTCTCCTGAACGATCTGAAGCTGTAAAACTAATATCATCTAACACTTTTTCCAACAAAGTATGTAATCTTCTAGCACCTATATTTTCTACAGAGGCATTTACTTCGGCAGAAACCTTTGCTAACAAATTAATTCCATCGTCGGTAAACTCCAAATGTACATTTTCTGTTTTCAGCAAAGCAACATATTGTTTGATTAAACTATTGTCTGGTTCTTTCAAAATTCTTATAAAGTCATCTTCAGTTAGGGCATTTAATTCTACTCTTATAGGTAAACGTCCTTGCAGTTCAGGCAGCAAGTCAGATGGCTTTGCTAGTTGAAAAGCTCCAGACGCAATAAATAAAATATGGTCTGTTTTAATAGGGCCATATTTAGTGTTAACGGTTGTGCCTTCAATTAAAGGCAATAAATCTCTTTGAACACCTTCTCTGGATACGTCGCCTCCAGTACGGTCACCACGTGCAGAAATCTTATCAATTTCATCTAAGAAAACTATACCGTTGTCTTCCGTGGCTTTTTTAGCTTTACTTATAATTTTATCTTGTTCAATTAATTTATCCGACTCCTGAGCTATTAAGATATCATGAGACTCTTTTACATTCATTTTCTTCTTTTTAGCTTTTTGACCCATTGTTTTACCGAGCATTTCTGAAATATTAATCATTCCAACATTGGAACCAGACATTCCTGGAATTTCAAAACCTTGCATATTGGATGTGTTTTCGCTTACTTCTATTTCAATTTCATTATTATCTAAGTCACCATTTCTAAGTCTTTTTCTGAAGCTTTCTTTAGTGGCAATGCTTGCTTTGTTTCCTACCAACGCATCTAAAACTTTTTCCTCCGCTAACAACTGCGCTTTAACATGAACTTCTTTTCTTTTTTTTTCTTTTTCTAAAGCTATAGCAATTTCAATTAGGTCTCTGATAATTTGTTCTACGTCTCTACCAACGTAGCCAACTTCAGTAAATCTTGTTGCCTCTACCTTAATAAAAGGTGCTTCAGCTAATTTCGACAAACGTCGAGAGATTTCAGTTTTTCCAACTCCTGTCGGTCCGACCATCAAAATATTTTTTGGCAACACTTCTTCGCGCATTTGCTCATCGAGAGCTTGTCTTCTCCACCTATTACGCAATGCAACAGCAACAGCCTTTTTTGCGTTGGTTTGCCCAATAACATATCGATCAAGTTCGGAAACTATTTCTCTAGGTGATAAAGCGCTTACTGTAGAATTATCTTGTTTCTTAGATCCCTTAACTAAATTTAAATTTAAAACTTTCGTTGTATCTGCCATCTTTAAACTTTCTCCACAGTAATATTATTGTTTGTAAACACACAAATTTCCGAGGCTATTTTTATAGCTTGTCGTGCAACCTCTTCTGCCGAAAGATTATTTTTAATTAAAACTTTTGCTGCGGCTAAAGCATAGTTGCCACCTGAGCCAATCGCGATAATATTATCTTCTGGTTCCAAAACGTCACCAGTACCAGAAATAATAAAACTATTTTCTTTATCAGCAACAGCCATCAAAGCCTCAAGTCTTCTTAAATATTTGTCTGTTCGCCAATCTTTAGCAAGCTCGACAGCTGCTCTCGGAAGATTACCGGCATGTTTTTCTAATTTGGCTTCTAGCCTTTCAAACAAAGTTAGTGCATCAGAAGTAGACCCAGCGAAACCTGCAATCACACCACGTTTTTCAATTTTTCTAACCTTTTTAGCATTACTTTTTAATACTGTATTACCAAGGCTTACCTGTCCATCACCCGCAACTACGGTTTCATTATTTTTTCTTAGTAAAACTATTGTAGTTCCGTGCCATTTTTCACTAGTATTCATACAATGTATGTGGCTATTAATTTTATATCTTCAATAGATAACTCGTGTTTATTGATAAAATCTAAATTTCGCTATATATCATTGAGTAAATTCACTATTAATTTATGAATAGAAAAGCAAAAATTTCCAGAAAAACTAAAGAAACAAGTATTGCTGTTGAAGTTAACATTGATGGTAAAGGCCAATATAAAATTGATACTGGAATTGGTTTTTTAAACCACATGCTAGAACAACTTTCAAAACATTCTCTGATGGATATCTCTGTAAAAGCTAAAGGTGATACACATATTGATTTACACCACACGACGGAAGACACAGGCATAGCCATAGGTGAAGCTATTAGCAAAGCAGCTGGTAATCGCAAAGGAATAAAAAGATATGCCCACGCACTAATACCAATGGATGAAACGTTAACACGTGTCGCGATAGATGTTTCTAATAGACCTTACTTAATTTGGAAAGTTGATCTAAAGGTCGAAAGATTAGGTGAAATGGACACAGAACTTTTTAAAGAATGGTTTCAAGCTTTTTCACAAGCAGCCGGAATCACTTTGCATATCGAAAATATTTATGGTGAAAATAGTCATCACAAAATCGAGTCTTGCTTTAAGGGTTTGGCCAGATCATTAAAAGACGCTTTCGAAATAGATAAAAGAATTAAATCATCTATACCCTCAACAAAAGGTAAACTTTAAAATAAATGTTGCTCACAGTTGTTGATTACGGCGTTGGCAATTTGAGGTCCATAGCTAAATCAATAGAAAAAGCTAACTCAGAAAATAATCTTAACTATTCCGTTAAAATAAGCTCAGACATTAATGATATAAAAAAAGCAGACAAATTGGTCTTGCCAGGACAAGGATCATTCAAGGCGTGCCGAGAAGGAATTGAAAGTATCAAGGGTTTAGATGAGGAATTAAATGAAAGTGTCATAAATAAAAAAAAACCTATTTATGGAATCTGTGCGGGCATGCAACTATTTGGAACTACTGGATATGAAGAAGAAAAAACTCTAGGACTTAATTGGATCGAAGGTGATGTTGTAAAAATAAAACCTGGCTCAGACAATTTAAAGGTACCACACATGGGTTGGAACGAATTAAACGTAAAAAATTTATTTGAAGTTTTTAAAAATGTTGATGAGAAAAGTCACGCTTATTTTATTCATAGCTATGAATTTTTACCAAAAGACAAAAGTGTAGTTTCTTTATCCACTAACTATGGTAAGGAAATAGTTGCTGCTATAAGCTATAAAAATATTTATGGGTCACAATTTCATCCAGAAAAAAGTCAAAACACAGGCATCAAAATACTTACTAGTTTCTTAAAAATATGAAGATTTTTCCCGCAATAGATTTAAAAAATGGAAAATGTGTAAGACTTACAAAAGGTGACTTTAAGAGTGAAAAAATTTACAATGAAAACCCAATAGATCAAGCAGAAATTTTTAGCAAAGCAGGCTTTAAATATCTCCATATTATAGATCTAGATGGTGCAGTAGAGGGAAGCTTAGTTAATCTAGAAGTTATAAAAAAAATTGTTAAAAAATTTAATTTCAAGGTAGAAATTGGTGGCGGGATACGAACGGAGGAGAGCGTTAAAAAATTATTAAACATAGGTGCCGATAAAATTATATTAGGAACCGCGGCAATTAAGAATAATTTATTTTTAGAGACATGTTGTAAAAAATACCCTGGAAACATTGCTCTATCTCTAGATGTAAGAAAAAATGATATAGCAATTTCTGGATGGAAAGATCAGACAAAAATAAATATTTTTGATTTTCTAAATACAGTTAAGGATTATGGCATATCAAGATTAATATACACAGACATTGAAAGAGACGGCACAAATGTAGGCCCTAATTTTGAAAATAGTTACAAACTGGCCGAAACTTTTAATATACCAGTAATAGTGTCTGGAGGAATAAGCTCAATGAAAGACATTACTAAAATTATTTTTGATAATAAAAAAATTGAAGGAATAATAGTAGGCAAGTCAATTTATGAGCATAGAATAAATCTTGAAGAGTTAAGCAAAATTAATTGATGTTAAAAAAAAGAATTATACCTTGTCTGGATGTAAGCAACGGAAGAGTAGTTAAGGGAATAAATTTTATGGATTTAAAAGATGCGGGTGACCCTGTAGAGCAAGCTGAATACTATGATAAATGTGGTGCAGATGAAATTTGTTTTTTAGATATTACCGCAACACACGAAAACAGGAACACAATCATTGATGTAGTAAATAGAACTGCTGAAAAGTGTTTTGTACCATTAACAGTTGGCGGTGGAATAAAATCAATTCAAAATATAAGAGACCTACTTTTAGCTGGAGCAGACAAAGTATCAATAAATTCAGCTGCAGTTAACGACATTAGTTTTGTGAAGGAGGCATCAAGAAAATTTGGAACACAATGTATGGTAGTTGCAGTCGATGCAAAAAGAGTATCAGAGAATAAGTGGGAGATATTTACTCATGGAGGAAGAAATAAAACAGGAATAGACGCAATTGAATTTGCTTTAAAAGCAGAAAAAAATGGAGCAGGAGAAATCCTTTTAACATCGATGGATAAAGATGGCACAAAAAGTGGCTATGATATAGATTTGTTGAAAAAAGTAACAAGTAAAGTTAGCATACCAGTCATAGCATCGGGAGGAGTAGGTAATCTAGAACATCTACATGAAGGTATAAAAAAAGGAGGAGCAAGTGCAGTTTTGGCTGCCTCTATTTTCCATTATGGAGAATTTACCATCCAGCAAGCAAAAGAATATTTGGCATCCAAAGATGTACCAGTTAGAATTAAATGATGAGTAATTTTCTATTAGAATTAGCAAAAACTATAAAATCTAAAAAAAATGAAAATACAAAAAAATCTTATACATCTTTTTTATTAAATAAAGGGTTTGGGGAATGTTTGAATAAATTTAAAGAAGAAAGTGAGGAATTTTCAGAAGCAATAAAAAATAATAGTAACATTGTCCATGAAGCTGCTGATGTAATTTATCATTTTTTAGTTACGCTTGAATCAAGAGACATAAAGCTCACTGAAGTAATCAAGGAATTAGAAAAAAGAAAAAACCAATCCGGTCTTGAGGAAAAAAAAAATAGAACTAAATGAAATACGATAAAGACAATATTTTTGCTAAAATTTTAAGAGGAGAAATACCCTGCAAAAAAGTTTACGAAAATGAATATGTTTTATCTTTTTACGACATTAACCCAAAAAAAAACACACATATTCTTATTATTCCAAAGGGAGAATATATTGATTTAGATCATTTTCACAATGAAGGTTCTGAAAAAGAAATTATAGGATTCAATAAATCCATCACTCATATCGCTGAAATGTTAAAAATTTCTAGTAAAGAAAATGGGTACAGGGTGATTAGTAATATTGGACAAGACGGAGGACAAGAAGTGCCACATCTTCACTATCATATTTTTGGTGGTGAAAAAATTGGTAGAATGATTGTTTAAGTTCATTAAATGCCTAAAGTTCGAAGATATTTTCTAGAAATAAAAAAAAACAATAAAATTGATGAGCCTCTTGTTTTTCCATCAAACGTAAAAATTAGCTCACAAAATAATAAAGATATTAATATTAATAAATTTTTTTATCGTCAGGTAGGTAGAGATCATTTTTGGAGAGATAGACTTTTGTGGTCAGATAAAGAATGGAAAAAATATATTTTTAATAAAAATCTAGAAACAGGTGTTATGAAAATAGATGATGAATTAGCAGGTTTTTATGAGCAAGAATTTCACGAAGATAAAAATGAAATGGAATTAATACAGATGGGCATTTTAAGAGAGCATCAAGGGAAAAAATTGGGGTCCTTTTTGTTAAAATATATTATTCAAGATACATTTAATCGAGATATTAAAAGACTTCGTGTCCACACTTGTAGTTTAGATCATAGATATGCTCTAAATAATTATTTATCTAAAGGATTAAAAATTTTCAAAGAAGAAGAAGTTGATTTTATTTTTTAATAAGGTCTTGGTATTTTAAAAAGTTTGGGATCAAATTTACTATTTATAGACGTAATTTTTAAGGAAAAATTAATTTCATTTTGTAATTGGTCTCTAACACTCCATCCAATCAGATAATAATTATTATTATCAAAAAAAACTTTAATTTCATTATTATTTTCATCCACATATGTTAATTCAATATTATTTTTTAATTTATAATTTGATTTACGAATTAAATTTATCAAGCTTTTTTTATTTAGAATATTCATAAATGGTGAATTAGCTACGGGATAAAAATATATTTTATCGTATCTTTTATGTTTAATAACCAATCTTTTGCCATTAATTAAAATTTCTTTGTGGACAGAATCTTGGTAATTACAATTAAGTTTATTATCAAAAACAAGTATACATTTACCTGTTTCTTTTTTTTCATTTATAGTTTGTTTGAAATTAAATTTAATATTATCAATTTCTATTAATCGATCAATAATTAGTTGTTTGTTATCAGCTTGTAAGTTAAACGAAAAATTAACTATGAAAAATAAAGTTGTAATAAATTTATTAGACAATATTTACAAGACCTCTCTTTTACCAACATGATTTGCTTTACTAACAACTCCTTTTTCTTCCATCATATCAATAATTCTAGCCGCCCGGTTATAACCAATCTGTAATTTTCGCTGTAAAAAGCTTGTTGATGCTTTCCCTTCAGTCTTTATGATATCTAAAGCCTGATTGTACAATTCATCAGCTCCACTATCAGATATTGATTCACCGTAATCATTTCTGTCATTTTTTGTTATTTCATCAATATAGTCGGGTTGTCCTTGTCCTCTTAGAACGTTAGTAATTTTTTCGATTTCTTTTTCAGAAACGTAAGGGCCATGAATACGTATAATTCTATTAGCTGATGACATGAATAGCATGTCCCCATTACCTAATAATTGCTCTGATCCTTGTTCACCTAATATGGTTCTACTGTCTATTTTTGAACTCACTCTAAAAGATATTCGTGTAGGGAAATTTGCTTTTATTGTACCCGTAATAACGTCTACACTAGGTCTTTGAGTAGCCATTATTATGTGAATTCCTGCAGCTCTAGCCATTTGTGAAAGTTTTTGAATATAGTTTTCTATTTCTTTACCTGCCACTAACATCAGGTCTGACATTTCATCTACAACTACCACAATATAAGGCATCTTAAGTTTATGCTTTGCATTATACCCATCAATATTTCTAACACCTTCTTTGCTCATTAATTTATATCTACTGTTCATTTCCCTTACCGTCCAACCCAAAGCCGAAGCAGCTTTCTTAGAGTCTGTAATAACAGGTGTTAATAGATGAGGAATACCCTCGTAGGCAGAAAGCTCTAACATCTTTGGATCAATTAAAATAAATTTACATAAGTCGGGTGTTAATTTGTAAAGAAGCGAAACTATAATGGTATTAATGCAAACTGACTTACCAGAACCTGTTGTTCCAGCTATTAATAAATGTGGCATAGCTGCCAAATCTCCAACAATAGGTGCTCCTGAAATGCTCTTTCCCAAAGATATTGGAAGTTTAATTTCTTTTTTATTAAATCTTTCACTAGAAATAATTTCTCTTAGGTAAACACTTTCACTCGACTCATTTGGTATTTCAATACCAACTGTATTTTTCCCAGGTATAACAGAAACTCTTGCAGACGTTGAGCTAGTATTTCTAGCAAGATCATCAGACAAGTTTATAATTTTTGATACTTTTACCCCAGGTGCAGGTTCAAATTCATATAAACTCACTACAGGACCATCATTAATTTTAGTTATTTTGCCATCGATACCAAAATCTAGTAAAATTTTTTCAATAAATTTCCCCTCTGGTCTATTTTTTGATTGATCTAATAGATTAATTTTAGATGGTTTTTTCTCTAACAAATCTACTATAGGTAGCTTAAAATTTTTAAAGTACGACTGTCCTATATTTGTTTGTAGAGATTCTTTAATTTTATCAAAAGGAAAAGTTTGTTGAAGTGTATTAGTTGTTTGATTATTTCCTATAAGATCTTCAGTTTGTTCTTCAATAATTTCCGCTCGAACAGCTAAATTTTTGTTTTCTTTAAATATTCCAAAAATTTTTCTAGGAAAGTTCCATAAATATTCTAGATTAATATTAGAAGCGAGAATAAAAAAAATTATACTTAAGACAATACAAACAAAAACAATATATTCGTTATTTATATTTGGTAAAAAATTTGAGAACCAATCATATAAAATTTGACCAACAAAACCTGAATTTCCATTGTCTATTAACCAAAAAGAATTATTAAATATTATGTAAACAAAGACACAAGTAAAAAGAAGATATAAAATTAAGAAAAGAATTTTCAGTTGAATTTGTTTTATTTTTTTTTTTATAATGAGGCTAATACCCCAAGAAGTCAGTGTAATTAAAAATAAAAATGATCCTAATCCAAAACTTTGTAACAAAAAATCAGCAACTAACCCACCATATATACCTAACAAATTGTTAATAGCGATATTTTCTGACCCATGAATAAAGGTAGGATCACTTGGAGAGTACGAGAAAAAGGAAATACCCAGCAAGAAAGCACTTAATATTAGGATTATGCCAACTAATTCAATTGTTCGATTTTTCAAAAAGTCAGTAATATTTTTATAAATCATTATTCATTTTACGAATCATTTAGTCTACTTTGTATCATTTTTATTAAATTGATAAAATTTTTAAAATATGAGCGTACAGAAAATTTGTATTATCGGTGATGGTTTAGCTGGTCTATCAGCAGCCATAATTTTGAGTCAAGAACACATTAAAATTGATTTATATACAGGTAATAATTTAAAAAAATTAAAAACAGATGACCGTACAACGGCTTTATCAGAAAATAGTTTTCAATTTATCAAACAAAAATTTAATATTAAAAATCAAAATATCTTTTGGCCATGTAAAGAAATTAAATTATTTAACGAAGATAAAGAAATTATTAATAATTTTTTAAACTTCAAAGAAAAAAAAAAAAATCTCATGTATATTTTTCAAAACAAAGAACTCAAGAAAAAATTAAGCAGTCAGATAAAAAAAAAAAAAAACATTAAATTAATAAAAAAAAATATTACGGATATCGATTATAGTGATGGAAGTATAATGTTAGAAAAAAAGAAATTTTTTTACGACTTAATAATTTTAAGCATAGGTAGTCAATCTAAATTATACAATAAAATAACAAATGGGAGATCAATCGAAAAAAATTATAAAGAAACAGCTTTAACAGCAACTGTTAAACATAATTCTAAAATTAATAAAGTTAGTCAATTTTTTTTAAAAGAAGGACCACTTGCAATACTACCGTTCAACAAAAATAAATTTTCAATAGTGTGGAGCGTTAATAGTCTTTTTTTTCAAAAAAATAAAAGTGTTATTAAAAAACTTTTAACTGATAAAATTAAATTTCTTTTAGACAATCCTAAAATTAAAAATATAAATAAGATTCAATCATTTTCAATTAACTTAAACTTAAAAACTAAATATTATAGAAATAATGTACTAATTTTAGGAGACGGTCTGCACGCTGTACATCCTATGGCTGGACAAGGTTTTAATCTAGTTTTAAGAGATATTAAAAAATTAGGAGCCTTAATAAGGAAAGAATTAAAGATTGGGTTATCATTAAGAAATAGTTTTTTGTTAAAAAACTTTTATGAATCTAGAAATCCAGAAAACACTATTTTAGGACTTGGAATAGATCTAACGAATATATTCTTCAAGGATAATAAATATTTTTCTCCAATAAAAAAAATAATACTTAACAATATTAGCAGTGTAAAATTTATTAAAAAAATAAGTCAAATAATATCTGACAAGGGTTTGACCTCTTAACTACTGCATTGTTAAATTATTAATTGAATTTTCATGTAAATAAAATTCTATTATTTCGGACAATACTTTTGTTTTAGATTGTATGCTAACGGACTCTAAAATTGTTTGTTTTTCTTCATTTGAAATAGGAGCGATCATTGCTAAAGTATTAATTCTTTGGTCTTCATCAAGTTTTTCAAATTCTTGCCAATTAAGAAGAAGCCCATTCTTTTTAAAGAAAAATTTAGTTTTTTCTGAAAGTGTTTTAATTTTTTCTTTTTTTTGTTGTTCTGTTTTTAGATCTAGATCTTTATGAAATTTATCGTAAGATACTTCAAATTCACGATAGCTTTTGTCATTGTTTATTTCTGATTTTATCTCAAAGCGTGTGATCCCAATTAAATTTACTAGAATTCTTCCATCCTTAGTTTTCTTATTTTCTGTAATTTTTCCAAGACACCCAACAGTATATACATCTGTGCCACTTTTTTTTGATTGGATTAATCCCATATACCTATCTGATTTTATACAGTCATCAATTAATGCTAAATATCTAGGCTCAAAAATATTTAATGGAAGATTTGTTTTGGGAAAGAAAATAACGCCACTAAGAGGAAAAATTGGAACAATTTTAGGTAATTTTAGTTTCATAATTATTCATAACTATATTAGAAAAATCACATTAACCAAAGAGACATCTTTCTTATTGCTTGAATTAAAAAAAACCTCTATTTATAATAACTTAAATTTGCGGGCATAGCTCAGTGGTAGAGCGTCTCGTTGCCAACGAGAAGGTCGAGGGTTCGAATCCCTTTGCCCGCTCCATTAAAAATATGGAAGAACTTCATAAAAAAAAATGTATAACCTGCGATGGAAGTATTCCTCCCTTTGATACGAGTGAAATTCATAAATATTTAAAAAAAGTTGATGGTTGGGACGTCAAGAACAATAAAGATCAAAATTATTTTTTAAATAAAAAATTTAAATTCAAAAATTTTATAGATAGTGAAAAATTTGTTCGTAGTGTTGGTTTAATTGCTGAACTGGAAGGTCATCATCCGGATATTTGTTTTGGCTGGGGCTACGTAAGAATTAAAATATTTACACATGCCATTAAAGGACTAACTGAAAGTGATTTTATATTAGCAGCTAAAATTGACCAGATCTGATTAGTGATTAAAATGTCTGATATTAGTAAAAACCATTTTTATTTTTGCTTTATTAGCAGCGTTTATAACTTCTTGATCCCTAATTGACCCTCCTGGCTGGACAATAATTCTTACACCTGCAGCAACCAATGATTTAATTCCATCTGCAAAAGGAAAGAAAGCATCTGAAGCTGCCACACAGCTTTTTATTTTTCTCTTTTGAAAAACACTAGCCTTTTGCACAGCAATTTTACAACTATCAAGTCGACTTGGTTGCCCAGCTCCAATTCCAATTGTTGAAAAATTATTTGTTAAAACAATAGCGTTAGACTTAACATATTTAGAAATATTAAATGCAAATTCTATTTCTTTTAACTCACTTTTAGTCGGTTTACTTTTTGTAACAAATTTTAAATCTGCTTTTTTAAAAATTGTACTATCCTTGTCTTGAATTAAAAAAGAGTTATCAAAAACTTTTAAAGTTGCCTCATTTTTTTGTTTATACTTTGAAATATCGATTATTCTTAAATTTTTCTTCTTTTTTAGAATGTTAAGAGCTTCCTTTGCAAAACCTTTGGCAGATATCACTTCTAAAAAATTTTTATTTAATTGATTTGCAATCACCTTATTTATTTTAAAATTACAGGCTATAACACCACCAAAAGCACTTACTGGGTCACATCCATAAGCATTTTTAAAAGAGGATGTAGCAGATTTACTTGTAGACACACCACAAGGATTACCATGCTTGATGATAACAGTTGATGGTTTCTTACCAATAGAGAGCAAAATTTCTAAAGAAGCAAAAATATCATTATAGTTATTGTAGCTAAGCGCTTTACCGTTTAACTGATTTAGACCAATTTCTTTGTCGTTATAGTCGTTTATATAAATTGAACTTTTTTGATGGGGATTTTCTCCATACCTCAAATTTTTAAATTTTCTTCCAAATATTGTTTTTCTCTCTGGAAACTTTATGTTTAGTTTTTTATTGAACCAATTAGCTATCATCGCATCGTAGTACGCAGTTAAGCCAAAAGCTTTACTAGCCATGTATTCTCTAAAATTTAGCGATGTTTTACCTTTATTTTTTTCAATTTCATTTATTAAATCTGAATAATCTTTTTTGCTTGTTATAATTAAAACATTCTTAAAGTTTTTAGCTGCTGACCTAACCATGGTAGGCCCACCAATATCAACATTTTCAATAATTTCTTTATTACTTTTAGAACTAGTTACTATTTTTTGAAATGGATAAAAATTGACGATAATTAAATCAATAGAAGGAAATTTTTGGCTAATCATTTCTTTAGAGTGTTTTCTATTTGATCGGTCATGAAGAATACCAGCATGAATTTTAGGATGTAGTGTTTTTACTCGGCCATCTAGCATTTCTTTAAAGCCTGTATAAGAAGAAACCTCTGTACACTCATAGCCTAACTTCTTAATCGATTTATAAGTACCACCTGAACTTATAATTTTAACTTTATGTTTAGTTAAAGTTCTTAGGATATTTGAAAGATTTGCTTTATCTGATACTGATATCAAAGCCGTTTTAATTTTTTGTTTCATATTTAGTTAGTTTTTTTTATTTCCCAGTGAATTTTTTTACTTTCGTTGTTTTTAAGTACTCCTGAAACAGTTATACAAGAATTATTAATTATTTGATTTCTTCCTAGAAATATACTTTTTTCTAAGGATATGCTTTCACCGTTAGCAGTAAATACCAATGACTTGTTCTTGTCGACTTGGATTAAAACTGAATTTTTCCCTATTGTTTGAACTGCATTGATCCCTGGATAGAGATGAAATCTAATACTATAAGTATTTGTCAATTTTTTATTGGTATTTCCTGTAATTAAACTATCTGTGCCTGATAAACTTCCATTTTTTTTATTTATTTTAATTTCTCGCTCATGAATATAATTAAAATTGTTTTTATAAGCGTCGTGTCTAGCAGATACTGTAACAGAATTTAGATCTTCATCAGTATAAAAATCAAAAACTTTAAAAGATGATACAGTAGATGTGCCTAAAACTTTGTTAATTAAACTATTTCTTTCAAATTTTATTACAGAAGAATCATTAATACATAAAGTTGATTGAGCCGATGTAAGTCTACTAATCTGCTCTGCTTTTTTTGATATTTTATTACCAAAACCGCAATTAGTTATTACTTTGTGATTGTCAAAAAAATATTCAAAAGACAAAGGTCCAGACTGATAACTTCCAGAATTCTCTTTTTTGGGTGGTGAACCTATATCAAAAAAAAGTAAAAAATTTTTCCCTTTAGATATATTAATTTGGTTTACAATATTTTTTGCATTGTTTGGTTTGTACTCTAAGCCCATGAGGTATTCTAAGTATAAATCTATTTTGAACTCATTAGCACCATTGAATAGTGGATTCTTATGGTTTGGAGTTTTCATGGAATATATGTTGTCTACTTGCTTATCCACAATATCATTTAAATAATCAGGAATATATTCCTGAGCATCTTTACAACATTCCTTAATTAATATGAGATATTTTGAACATTGGACTAGATCATAAATATTTCTGTTTATCGGACAACCATTATTATCAAAATAATCTTCAATGATATTTTTCAACTCTTTTATGCCTAGCTCAAAATTTTTATTATATTCTTTGAAAACAAGTCCCGATAAAATAATTGAAGAAATAATTTCAATTTTCTTTATTGGGTTATTTTCGTAATTCAAATTATTTTTTAAGTGATTAACTTGAGAAATAAGAGAATTAAAAAAAATTTCTTTAAACGAACTATCAGCATTATTTAAAATTATATCAGCATTAATAATCCATGCTAAAATTCTTTTACTTATATTTAAATTTTGCCAATTTTTATTATTATACTTATTATTATCCTCGATCCAGATAGAGATAATTTTTTGTATTATTAAACCATCGTTTTTTCTATTAATTAAATTTAACCAAAAAAAACTATTTAAACTTTGATCCTCTTCGCTGGTTGAATGATACGTCCAAAAAGTATTGATATTAATCTGAGAAAGCTTGAACGCAAAAATTTTTCGATTTATAAACGATGAAAGTAAAAAAGAATTTGGAAAAAAGTATAATTGTTTGGGTGTTTTACTTTTTAAAGATTTATTATAATAATTAGTTGTGAAGTAAATTTTTTTTAAAAAATTAAAAAAATTAATTTTTACAGCTAGTATGTAAAAAAAAACAGCCTTAAAATTAAACATTAATTAGATCTAAGTAGCTGAATATTTTTTTTAAGGTCCCCGTTATTTTCTTTAAAAACTGTTGAGCCAGAAACCAAGATATTAGCTCCAAACTCTTTAGCTTTCTTACTATTATCAAAGTTTATACCACCATCAATTTCTATATCGATATTCAATTTTTTAATATCAATCAGTGTTCTTAATTTTTTCATTTTATCTAAAACTTCAGGCATAAATTTTTGGCCACCAAAACCAGGGTTTACACTCATAATTAATATTAAGTCGATTTGGTCTAGGTGCCCTTCAATTAGACTGGCTGGTGAATTAGGTTTTAAGGACACGCCAACTTTTTTTCCAAAACTTTTAATTAATTTTATAGTCTTAGACATATCTTCCGTAGCCTCAGGATGAAAAGTAATTATGTCAGACCCTGCATCTGCAAAATCTTTGATAAAATTATCTACAGGTGCAATCATTAAATGTACATCAAAAAATATTTTTGTAACTGGTCTTAGTCGTTTAATAACCTCAGGGCCAATAGTAATATTAGGTACAAAATGACCATCCATAACATCAATATGAATATAGTCAGCACCTGCTTTTTCAAGCGCAATAATTTCTTCACCTAATTTACCAAAGTCTGCAGAAAGAATAGAAGGTGATATTTTGATCGTTAGATCCATACTTACTTATATATTTTAATATTTAAACATGTCAAAAAAATAGTGTGCTAATAAAATAAGCGATAAAGTTGCTTAGAAAAATCACTTTCTAGTGGAAACGCAAGCATCCCCCAAACATCGTAGCCCAGTAAATAAGGCATGGCATAAAATCTAAAAAGGTAAAAGAACCAAGCCACATAAAGAGCGACAAAACCGCCAAACAAAAAACTAGGCGTTATAAATCTAAATAGTCTTATAATTGGATCTGTATATTTTACAAAAACTCTCATAAAGAAAAAAGTAGAGTCCTCTCTTTGAAAAATATTCATGAAGGCCCTGCCAATTAATGTCCACATAATCATACCAAGTATGTAGTCAAGAACAATTATCCAAGTAGGTATCATGAAGTTAAGATATCATTTTTTAGGCAAAAAAAAAGGGGCGAAAATTTCGCCCCTTTAATTTTTATATTTTATTACTAGTGTTGTTTACCCAAGATAGGCTTACCTGTAGGTACTCTACAGTCATCAACCATTTTTTGAGTAGCAGCATCTGGTTCTTTAGTCATTAAACTAACTACAACCATTGTTACTAAACAAATTGGAGCACCGATCAT
>Ga0307986_10000429_pt1 | contig 31333 bp, 41 predicted proteins | sample EllFjometageno82_FD_203170 | JGI IMG/M metagenome (GOLD analysis project Ga0307986, IMG submission 203170) | Marine microbial communities from Ellis Fjord, Antarctic Ocean - #82 | ecosystem: Environmental > Aquatic > Marine > Unclassified | place: Southern Ocean | collected 2014-10-09 | reverse complement strand
AAGCTGCAAACTCTTTCTGATGTTGGGCTTACTTACATAACATTGGGTCAGTCTGCAACAACACTCTCAGGTGGCGAAGCTCAACGTATCAAGCTAGCCAAAGAGTTATCCAAAAGGAGTACGGGAAAAACCTTATTTATTCTTGATGAACCAACCACGGGACTACATTTCTACGATATTGAGTTACTTCTAGGAGTGCTGAAGCGATTATCAGACCAGGGAAATACTGTTGTTGTGATCGAGCACAATTTAGACGTAATCAAGTCTAGTGACTGGGTTATAGATCTTGGCCCTGAAGGAGGGAGTGATGGTGGGTTAATTGTTGCACAAGGGACTCCTGAAAAAGTTGCCCAGTCAAAAAAATCCTACACAGGGAAGTATTTAAAAGAAATACTAGGGCTTTAAGCTGCTGAGTCTGATTTAAGCTCAGGCTCAATCGATGAAGCATCTGCATCAATGGTTCTATCAACCCATTCTACATATGCCATGTCAGCTTTATCGCCTGGTCTAAAACCAGCTTTAATGATTCGTAGATAGCCACCAGGTCTATCTTTGGACTTAACTGCAACTTCAGTAAAAAGCTTATTTACAATGGAGTCGAGACGTAATTTACTAAACGCCCTTCTTCTATTCGCAACTGAATCTACTTTAGCTAAGGTAATGAGCGGCTCAACAAAACCACGTAGTTCCTTGGCTTTAGGAACAGTGGTTTTAATTAACTCTCTTTCAATAAAAGCAATGGCTAAGTTTTTCATTAGCGCCTTGCGATGAGAAGAGTTTCTGTTAAGTTTTCTACCTGATTTTCTATGTCTCATTTTAATTAACCCATTGGAGGCCAATTCTCTAGAGTAGTCCCAAGAGAAAAGCCTTTAGATGCAAGAACATCTTTTATTTCATTTAGCGATTTTTTACCAAGATTAGGTGTTTTCAATAGATCAAATTCTGTTCTTTGAAGAAGATCACCTATCAAGAATATGCTTTCAGCTTTCAAACAATTTGTTGAGCGCACTGTTAATTCTAGCTCTTCAATAGATCTCATCAAGAATGGATCAAAATCATTTTGATCTTTCTTAGCTTCTTGCTCTGCGATCGCATCCAGGTCAACAAACGCTGCTAACTGTTGTTGCATTATTGTTGCAGCATGCTCAATTGCTTTCTTTGGATCTAAAGTTCCATCTGTCTCAAGCTCAACAATTAATTTATCAAGATCAGTTCTTTTTTCAAAGCGAGCATTTTCAACGGTATAAGCCACTCGCCTAACCGGACTAAATGAAGCATCAACTTTTAAAGCGCCGACAGCAGTATCTTCCTCGTTCCTTGTATCCGCTGGCTCATAACCTCTACCAGTTTTCACTGTGGCGGTAAGGGATAGGCTTACTTTATCTACTAAAGAAGCAACGTGATGCTCTGTATCTGGAAGCTCAACATTTCCAGGGATATCAAAGGATTTAGATGTAACTTCACAAGGACCAGATACGTCTAATTTTATAACTGCGCTGGTGCCTTCGATCAGGCTAATAGGCATATCCTTTAAATTTAAAAGAATATCTATGACGTCTTCTCTTACACCTTCAATGGTTGAGTACTCATGAGAGATGCCATCAATAGTGACATCTGTGATTGCCGCACCAGGCATGGATGAAAGAAGTATTCTTCTCAATGCGTTGCCAAGCGTATGACCAAAACCTCTTTCTAAAGGTTCTAACGTTATTTTTGATGTAGTGTCATCGATATCATCAACTTGTATGTCAGTTGGTACCAAAAGATCTATTACTGATGTTTCCATAATTTCCTTCCGTTTAATTGTTATTTTGAATAAAGCTCAACAATGAGATTTTCATTAATTTCAGCACTTAAATCTGTTCGATCAGGAACAGACTTGAATACACCCTTGAGAGTTTTTGAATCTACTTCAAGCCACTCACAGGCTTCTCTTTGACCTGATAGCTCTAAGGCATGCTTGATTCTTAATTGAGCTTTAGACTTTTCACGAACCTCGATCTCATCGCCTGCTTGCACTTGATATGATGGAATGTTTACAGTAGATCCATTCAGATGAAAGGCTTTATGAGAAACAAGTTGGCGAGCTTCAGCTCTTGTGGAAGCAAAACCCATGCGATAAACCACATTATCTAATCTCTGCTCGAGGTAAGATAGGAGATTTTCTCCCGTATTTCCTTTAGATTGAGATGCTTTTTTATAGTAATTTCTAAACTGCTTCTCAAGTACTCCGTACATTCTTCTAACTTTCTGCTTCTCTCTAAGCTGCACTCCATAATCAGATAAACGCGTTCTTCTTAAACCATGTACGCCTGGAGCTGTCTCCATATTACATTTTGATTCAATTGCGCGTGATCCGCTTTTAAGAAAAAGATCAGTGCCTTCTCTTCTAGATAACCTTAATGATGGTCCTGTATACCTTGCCATGTAATCTCCCTTATACCCTACGTTTTTTTGAAGGACGACATCCATTGTGTGGCAATGGTGTGACGTCGGTAATGCTTTTAATTTTCAACCCGCATGAATTAAGAGATCTAATAGCAGACTCTCTACCGCCACCTGGTCCCCTTACTTTCACATCAAGATTAATCATCCCAAATTCTTTTGCGGCATTGCCAGCTTTTTCTGCGGCTATCTGAGCGGCAAATGGTGTACTTTTTCTAGAGCCCCTGAAACCAGACCCTCCAGAGGTGGCCCAGCATACAGTATTGCCCTGCTTATCTGTAATGGTGATAATTGTATTATTGAAAGATGCGTGAACATGTGCAATTCCATCAGAAATAACTTTTTTAACTTTTTTTCCAGTTGCCATGCCTTAAGCCCTCATTGGTTTTTTAGGTCCCTTGCGAGTCCTTGCATTCGTTTTAGTTCTTTGACCATTAACAGGCAGCTTTCTTCTGTGCCTTATGCCTCGATAGCAACCCAAATCCATTAATCTTTTAATGTTGGTACTAACGGATCTCCTGAGATCTCCTTCAACTGTATATTCTGCAACAGCAGTTCTAATTTTCTCAACTTGCTCTTCTGATAAATCAGATACTTTTTTAGAGTACTCTAGCTTCAAGCTGTTACAAATATTATGAGCAGTAGTTTTACCAATGCCAAAAATATGAGTGAGAGCAATTTCTAGATGCTTGTTTTCCGGTATATTTACGCCTGCGATTCTAGCCATATTATTCTATCCTTGTTTTTGTTTGTGTTTAGGTTCTGTCTTGCATATCACATACAAAACCCCTTTACGTCTTACTGTTTTGCAATTTCTGCAAATTTTCTTTACTGATGCTCTAACTTTCATAATTATCTTTTATAGTTTTTTAAATTAGCTTTCTTGAGTAGTGATGAGTATTGGTCGGACATCATGTGTGATTGCACCTGAGCCATAAAATCCATCAATACAACCACGATGATTAAAACTGAAGTGCCGCCTAAGTAAAAAGAAACTCCAGCAAAATTAATTAGTGCCAATGGAAGTAAGCATATTAGGGTTAGATAAATGCTACCAAATACTGTAAGCCTAGCTAAAACGCTGTCTATGTAACTAGCGGTTTGATCGCCCGGTCTAATACCAGGTATAAATGCTCCTGATTTTTTTAAGTTATCCGTGACATCTTTTGTATCAAAGGTTAATGCTAACCAGATAAAACAAAAAGAAATAATGAGAGCGGAGAAAGTAAGAACATAAAGTGGTTGGCCCGGATTTAAAGCTAAAGATATAGTTTGAAGAAACCCAAAGGATTCAGCTTGACCAAACCAAGTTGAAAGAGAGGCTGGAAATAATAGAAAAGTGCTAGCAAAAATTGCTGGAATCACTCCTGCCATATTAACCTTAAAAGGAAGATGGCTAGCCTGAGCCTGCATCAACTTTCTACCTTGTTGTCTTTGCGCGTAATTTACGGTGATTCGTCTTTGGCCACGCTCTATAAATACAACAATTGCAATTACAAGCATTGCAAGAACACCAATGCCAAGCAAAAGAAGTATATTTAAATCGCCTTGTCTAGCTTGCTCTAAAGCTTGGCCAATTGCACCTGGAATACCAGTTAAAATACTTGTTGCAATAATAATGGAGATGCCATTTCCAATTCCCCGTTCAGTAATTTGCTCTCCTAACCACATCAAGAAAATTGTACCTGCAACTACGCTAAAGACAGCAGAGATAAAAAATGATGCTCCAGGCTCATATGCAAGTCCGCTAGCTCCAAGAGTAACGCTTAATGCGGATGCCTGAACAAAAGCAAGAACAACGGTTCCATATCTCGTGAACTGCGTGATTTGATTTCTGCCTGCTTGACCATCTTTTTTTAATTCTTTCAAATACGGTATGGAGTTAGAAAAAAGCTGCATGATAATCGCAGCAGAGATATAAGGAACTACATTCAAAGCAAAGATACTCATTCGTTCCAGCGCTCCGCCTGAGAACAAATTAAACATTTCAAGAATTGTGCCTTGGTTTTGATCAAATAAAGCAGCTAATCTTGCAGGGTCTATTCCTGGGATAGGAATATGAGTTCCCATGCGGTAAACAACAATAGCCAAGAAGACAAATCTTAGTCTTCTCCACAAGTCGCTCATACCTTTTTTTTGATCAGCCATATTAATTATTCAGCAGTTGCTTCCTCTGCTTTCTTGGTATGCTTTGCGCTAACCTTTTTTGATGTTTTGACAAACTTTTCTTTGACTGGTCTTGCGATAATCTCAGCGACTGTTCCGCCAGCTTTTTCAATAGACTCCTTCGCCCCACGAGTCACATGAACACCAGAAACTGTCATTGCCTGAACCATCTCATGAATGCCAAATATTTTTACTTTTTTCGTTGCCTTGGAAACAACTCTATTAGCCTTAAGAGAATCTAATGTTACGTCAGTCATTGCAGCTATATCTTTTAGGTTGACATCCTTCGTGAATCTATTAACACGAGAAGAGAAACCAAATTTTGGTACTCTCTGCTGCAAAGGCATTTGCCCACCTTCAAAGCCTCTAGCTATAGAGCCGCCTGATCTTGATTTTTGGCCCTTATGTCCTCGACCAGCAGTTTTACCTGTACCAGATCCAATACCTCGGCCAACACGCTTTCTATTCTTGGTCGTGCCTGAACTGGAGAGGGTATTTAAACCCAAGGTATTATTTGATTCTGTATTTTCCATTTTTAACTCTCTAAGATTTCTACCATATCTCTAATTTTATTGATCATCCCTCTATTGCTAGGGGTATCCTCAACTGAAACTGTTTGATGAAGGCGTCTAAAGCCTAGGCCTTTTACGCATTTTTTATGATTGGGTATTCTGCCAATACTGCTTTTAATAAGCTTAATGTTGATAGTGGTATTGCTCATGATATATCCGCTGTTTTCTTGCCTCTTCGTGTCGCTACTTGCTCTGGTGATTCCATTGAGCGCAAAGCATTAATTGTTGCTCGAACAACATTGACTGGGTTTGTAGAGCCATAACATTTAGCTAGTACATTTTGTACACCTACAAGCTCTAACACTGCCCTCATAGCCCCACCAGCAATAATACCGGTACCAGCTGATGCAGGCTGCATGTATACCTTTGCAGCACCGTGCTTGGCTTTCACTGGATACCATAGAGTAGATGCATTCAAACTAACGTCCACCATGTTGCGCCTTGCATTTTCCATGGCTTTTTGAATAGCAATAGGAACTTCCTTTGCCTTGCCTCTCCCGAAGCCTACTTTACCTTTGCCATCTCCAACAACGCATAGAGCAGTAAAACCAAATATACGACCACCCTTTACTACTTTAGCAACCCTATTAACCTGAACTAGTTTCTCTTCTAGAGCATCTTGTTGCTGCAAGTTATTATTTTGTTGATTCATTTTTTAAAACTCCAATCCAGCTTCGCGAGCTGATTCTGCAATTGCTTTTATACGGCCGTGATATTTATAACCAGATCTATCAAATACAACCTTACTTATTCCTGCTTCAATAGCTCTTTCAGCAACTTTTTGCCCAACAGTTTTTGCGGATTCAATATTGTTGAACTGCATTTTGCCTTCCTTTTCATTGGTAGAGGCTGATGCTAAAACCTTCGACCCAGATGCATCAAAGATTTGAGCGTATAAGTTTTGCGAGGACTTAAACACTGAAAGTCTCGGCTTATCTTGCTGAGAAATTCTAATTCGAGTCTTGCCAGCTCGCCTTATTCTAGATTCTAATTTTGAACTCATGGGTTATGCTCCTGCTGCTTTTTTAGCTTCTTTTCTGCGTATGATTTCATCTGAGTACTTAACGCCCTTACCTTTGTATGGCTCAGGAGGCCTAAATGCTCTAATTTCAGCCGCTACTTGACCAAGCACTTGTTTGTTGTAACTCTTTAGAACAACCTCAGTTTGTGATGGCGTCTCAACTTCCACTTCATCTGGGATGTCATAGAAAACAGGATGAGAAAAGCCAAGGGTTAGTTCTAGTTTTTTGCCAGTAGCTTTAGCTCTATAACCAACACCAACTAAGATTAATGTTTTAGTAAAGCCTTCTGTAACACCTATCACCATATTATTTATCAATGAGCGCGTTGTGCCAGCAAGCGCTGTCGAGGTTGAAGATGATTCATCGTATGCAATAGTAACGACCTCATCAGCATGATTAGCTGTAACTGAAGCAGGAATCATAAATTCCATTTTTCCTTTAGAGCCAGAAACTGTCACGAGGTTACCATCAAAGCTAACTTCTACACCTGAAGGCACTGGTACTGGATTTTTTGCAATTCTTGACATAATTAAAAAACCTCACATATAACTTCGCCACCAATATTTAGTGACTTAGCTTCTTTATCGCTCATCAATCCTTTATTGGTAGAGATGACATACATTCCAAGGCCATTTTTTACTTCCGTTAGGTCTGTTGGGGATGAATATCTTCTTAAGCTTGGCTTGGAAATACGCTTGATTTCTCTTATTGCAGGGGCTTCATTAATATATCTTAAGGAAATGCTCAAAGCATCTTTGCCGTCAACTGTAATCTTTTCACACGAATTGACATAGCCTTCTTTTACTAAAAGTGAAACTAGCTCGTGTTTAAATTTAGAAAATGGTGCATGCACAACTTTTTTGCCACGCATCAAACCATTTCTCATTCTTGTCAGACAGTCTGCTATAGGGTCTTGTAAACTCATAATATTACCAACTTGATTTAACTAATCCAGGGATGTCGCCGCGCATGGCAGCTTCACGTAATTTAATTCTGCTAAGACCGAACTTTCTATATACAGCATGAGGCCTGCCAGTAAGAGAGCATCGTCTTGTGATTCTTGATGGACTTGCATTCCTAGGAAGCTTTTGAAGCTTCTCAAATGCTGCCATTTTTTCTTCATAGGAATTTTCAGAGTTTGCAAAGGCTTCTTTCAATGCCAATCTCTTAGATGCGAATCTGTCCACCATCTTTTGCCTTTTAGCATCTCTTGCTACTACTGATTTTCTAGTCATGTTATATCCTTTATTTTTTAAACGGGAAGTTAAGAGCTTCTAATAATGCCTTGGCATCCTCTTTATTTGTAGCTGACGTATTGATACAAATATCCATTCCTCTGATCTTGTCAATATTATCGTAATTAATTTCTGGAAATATGATTTGCTCTTTCACGCCCATACTGTAGTTGCCTTGGCCATCAAAAGATTTAGGGTTTAGACCTCGAAAATCTCTTTCTCTTGGAATAGCAATGTTCACAAGACGCTCAACAAAGTCATACATTTTATCGCCGCGCAAGGTTACCTTGCAGCCTACCGGCCACCCTTCTCTTAATTTAAAACTCGCAACTGATTTTTTAGCTTTAGTAGTTACAACTTTTTGGCCAGCAATGGACTCAAGGTCTTGGACAGCTGATTCTAAATGCTTCTTATCAGTTAATGCCTCGCCTACTCCCATATTAATAACTACTTTTGTTATTTTTGGAACAGCCATGATGTTTTTAATACCCAAAGTTTTTTGAAGCTCTGGTAACAATTCTTTATTAAATTTTTCTCTTAAGTTCATGATTTTATTTCTGATTTATCTGATGAAAATACTCTTACTTTCTTATCATTCTCAATTTGAAAAGATATACGGTCTGCTTTCTTTTTTTTAGGGTTCCAGATTGCAATATTAGAAAGCTCTATAGCAGCTTCTTGCTCAACAATTCCGCCTGTAACGCCAAGCTGAGGATTAGGCTTAGTATGTTTTTTTACCATATTAATGCCATTAACAACTGCCTTGTTATTGAACTTAGAGATTTTTTTGAGGGTGCCTTTTTTACCAATATCTTTACCGGTGATAACTACAACTTCATCTCCAGTTCTTAATTTGGTGATTGTTTCAATATTCTTTTTCATTACAAAACTTCCGGTGCTAAGGATAAAATTTTCATGTGCTTGCCTTCGCGAAGTTCTCTAGTCACAGGGCCAAAGACTCGGGTGCCGATAGGGGCTTTATTTCCACCAATCAACACGGCAGCATTTTCGTCAAACTTAATTAAAGAGCCGTCTCTTCTTCGGACACCTTTCCTTGTTCTCACAACCAAAGCATCGACAACCTGGCCTTTTTTAACTTTTCCCTGTGGAATAGCTTCTCTTATGGCAACTTTAATAATGTCGCCAATGTTTGCATATCTTCTTTTAGATCCGCCAAGAACCTTAATACACATAACACTTCTTGCGCCACTATTGTCAGCAATATTCAAAATTGTTTGCATTTGAATCATGACTGATCCTCCGGAGAAGGAGCGGCATCAGAAACAGCATTTGCAGTTTCTGAAAGTAACATCCACGTTTTAGATTTCGATAAAGGTCTGCATTCCTGAACTGTAACCAAATCGCCAATTTTTGCTGAATTCAGCTCATCGTGAGCATGCACTTTAGTTGAGCGCGTCATAATTTTGCCATAGGCAGGATGCTTAACCTTTCTTTCAATCTTTACAGTAATTGTTTTGTCAGCCTTATCGCTGATAACAATTCCTGTTAGCTGTCTTGGGTTAGTACTCATGCGGATGCTTCCTCAGATTTCTTTTCATTAATAAGTGTTTTTATTTGAGCAATCTTTTTTCTATCAGCCGTGAGTAAATGCGATTCATTCAGCTGTCCAGTTTTATGCTTCATTCTATTTTTAAACTGATTTTCTCTTATTTCCAGAACAAGATTATCAAGGTCTTTAATACTCTTGCCACGCAAATCTTTTAAATCATTTGTTAACTTTGCCATTTCTATAATGCCTTCTTAATAAAAGTAGTTCTAACAGGTAATTTAGCAGCGGCAAGTTTAAATGCTTCTCTTGCAACTTCTTCGGAAACGCCCGCCATTTCATATAAAACTGTCCCAGGTTGGACCAGGCTAACCCAATACTCAACGTTACCCTTGCCCTTACCCATTCTCACTTCTAGGGGTTTTTTAGTTATTGGTTTGTCTGGAAAAATACGTATCCAGATATTTCCTCCACGCTTAATAGATCTAGTCATAGCTCGTCTTGCTGACTCAATCTGTCTAGCAGTGATTCTGCCTCGTGTTGTTGCCTTAAGAGCATACTCACCAAATGCAATAGAATTGCCTGATTGAGCTAGGCCTCTATTCCGACCCTTATGCATCTTTCTAAATTTTGTTTGCTTTGGCTGTAACATAATTAACTTCCTTGATCCTCATCTTTAAAGGGATCACCTAATACTTCACCTGTATAAATATGGACCTTTACACCAATAAGCCCGTATGTAGTGAGCGCTTCGGCTACGCCATAGTCTATGTTTGCTCTTAATGTGTGTAATGGTACCTGGCCTTCTCTGTACCATTCTGCTCTAGCAATTTCTGCTCCACCTAGCCTACCGGAAACCTGAGTTCTAATTCCTTTGGCTCCTTGTCGCATAGCACTTTGAACTGCTCGCTTCATAGCTCTTCTAAATTGAACCCTTCTCTCAAGTTGCTGTGCAATACCCTCTGCTAATATGGTCGCATCCAAATCAGGCTTTCGGACTTCCTTGATGTTAATTTGAACTGTTTGAGTTACAAGCTTTTGAATAGCTGACTTTAGTGACTCAATTTCTTCTCCCTTTTTCCCAATAATAATGCCGGGTCTTGAAGTGTGAATGTTAACTGTAAACATTTGAGCTGATCTCTCAAGATCTACCCTACTAATTGAAGAAAACCTTAGCCTATCTTTAATATAGTTTCTAACTTTTAAATCTTCGATTAAATTAGTTTTAAATGCTTTGCCCTTCGCATACCACAATGCATTATGCTTCTTAATAACGCCAAGACGAAAACCAATTGGATGTACTTTTTGACCCATTATTTCTCCTGATCCGATAAGATAATTTCTATATGACAGCTAGGCTTGATAATCCTGTCTGCTCGTCCTCTAGCCCTTGGTTTCATTCTTTTCAACCTCATGCCTTGATTAACAATAATTGATTGAACAACCAATGAATCAATGTCTGCTTTATCGTTGTTCTCTGCATTAGCGATTGCTGATTCAAGAAGTTTTTTAATGACTTCTGAAGCTTTCTGCTTATGGAAAGATAAAAAATCCATAGCGGCCTCAACAGATTTACCGCGAACTACATCCGCTACTAAGCCAGCTTTTTGAGCGGATAATCGTGTTCCCTTTAGATAAGCTCTTGTTTCCATTATTTTGATTTCCTGTCGCCTGAGTGATTTCTGAAGGTTCTGGTAATAGCAAATTCTCCTAATTTATGACCAACCATGTCTTCATTAATAAATACTGGAATATGCTGCCTGCCATTGTGCACTGAGATTGTCAGTCCAACCATGCTTGGGCTAACCATTGATCTGCGTGACCAAGTCTTGATTGGCCTCTTGCTATTTTCAGTGATTGCCTTATCAACAGCTTTCTGCAACGACAAATCAATGAATGGTCCTTTTTTAAGTGATCTAGGCATGAATATTATTTCCTCTTAGCTCTTCTTCTAACAATCAAATCATCTGTTCTTTGATTTTTTCTAGTTTTATAACCCTTGGTTGGTATTCCCCATGGGGTTGAAGGATGTCTTCCACCTGATGTTCTGCCCTCACCACCACCATGGGGATGATCTACTGGATTCATGGCTACGCCCCTGACAGTAGGCCTAACGCCTCTCCATCTTTTTGCGCCAGCCTTGCCAAGCGATCGTAAATTATTTTCTTGGTTTGAGACTGTGCCGAGGGTTGCTCTGCACTCAGATAATATTTTTCTCATCTCACCAGACTGAAGTCTTAAGGTTGCGTAGATGCCTTCTTTAGCAATTAATCTGGCAGATGTACCGGCGCTTCTAGCTATCTGCGCTCCTTTACCTGGCTTCATCTCAACGCAATGAATTGTAGTACCCAGAGGAATATTTAATAACTTCATGCAATTTCCAAGCTTCATTTCAGTTTGGTCAGCCGAAAGTACTGGATCGCCGACCTGAATTTTACCAGGAGCGATAATATAGCGTCTTTCGCCATCAGCATACTTTAAAAGCGCCAAATGAGCTGATCTATTAGGATCATATTCAATGGTTTCAACGACCGCAGGGACGTCAAACTTATTTCTCTTGAAGTCTATAATTCTGTAATGCTGTTTATGACCGCCACCTTGGTGTCTTACGGTAATACGGCCATTGTTATTACGACCACCATTCTTAGATTTTTTTTCAAGCAAAGCTTTATGCGGCTTTCCTTTATGCAAATCAGATTTAATCGATATGACTCCCCTTCTTCCGGGACTCGTTGGTTTTGCTTTAATAACTGCCATGATTAACTTATACCTTCGAATTGAATTTCAGAGCCTTCTTTAAGTGATACATAAGCTTTTTTAAAATCAGATTTTTTGTAAATACCAAATTTATTTCTTTTTGCCTTACCTTTCTGAGTAGAAGTGGTGACACTGTCAACTTTGACATCAAATAATTGCTCTACTGCTTTTTTTATTTCTAGCTTGTTGGCTGTAAGAGCAACTTTGAATACTGCCTGATTAAGCTCGCCAGCAGCTGTAGATTTCTCCGTGATGTAAGGAGATTGAATAAGAGTTAATAGTTTTTCTTTATTCATTAGACCCATGCCTCGATTAACTTAAATGCCGCTGGTGTAACTGCGACTTTCTCAGATCTCAGTAAAATCACTGGATTAATCTCTTTAACAGTAACTACCTCTACATGAGGAATATTTCTAGCTGAAAGATATAGATTTGTATCCATCTCATCTAAGATAATTAATACTTTTTGTAAATTAAATTGTTTAAGAAATGCACTCATTTCTTTTGTTTTGGGAGTTTCAAACTTTGGTTGCTCTATCGCTACCAATCTCTCATTGCGATGAAGCTCCGAAAAAATTGAGCTAATTGCAGCTCGATACATTTTTTTATTGATTTTCTTAGAGTAATCCCTGGGAGTTGCTGCAAATGCTACTCCGCCGCCTCTCCATATCGGACTTCTAATAGTACCCGCTCTTGCTCTACCAGTTCCTTTTTGGGCGTATGGCTTTCTACCGCCTCCGCGAACTTCTGATCTAGTTTTTTGCTTATGAGAACCTTGTCTGGAGCCAGCTAAGTATGTAACTACTGCTTGGTGGACCAGTGTCTCATTAAAATCTTTTCCAAAGGTTGATTCAGATATCTGAAGGTCCTCTTTTTTATTTTCAGTATTGAGTATGTCTAATTTCATCTTTGTTTCACCGCAGGTGTAATTTTAAGAGTAGAACCATTAAAACCAGGAACCGCTCCCTTTACATAAAGCAGGTTGTTTTCAATATCTGCGCCCATTAACTCTAAACTTTGTATGGTCTTCGTTTCATGGCCCATATGTCCTGACATTTTCTTGCCCTTCCATACTCTACCTGGTGTCTGACATTGACCAATGGAGCCATGAGCCCTATGTGATAGTGAGTTACCATGAGTAGCATCTTGCATTGCAAAATTGTGACGCTTGATAACACCTGCATAACCCTTACCCTTAGAGGTACCAGTAACATCTACCATTTTTCCAACTTCAAATATGTCGGCTGTTAAGTGATGCCCGATCTTAAGATCATCTGCGGCCTCAGTCCTGAATTCAAAAAGCTCACCATTCGAAATATTTTGCTTCTTAAAATATTCAGTAGAAGATTTTGATAAGTTTTTCTTGGAGGTATTTTTTGAAACCACTACAGCGCTGTAACCATGCTTTTCGTGGGTTTTGATATCTGCTACAAAATTTGCAGCAACTGATATTACAGTTACGGGAACAGAAGTGCCGTCTTCCTGAAAAAGTCTCGACATACCTGATTTTTTTCCAACTAAGCCAATGCTCAATTTATTCTCCTTTTTACGGGGCTAATAACCCTCTATGGCCGCTAAGCGTTAAAAATTTGCAAACTAGCCTAAGCTAATTTGCACATCAACCCCAGATGATAGGTCGAGCTTCATTAAAGCATCAACTGTTTTATCTGTAGGTTCTACAATATCCATAAGTCTCTTATATGTTCTAATCTCATATTGGTCTCTTGCATCTTTATCTTTATGCGGAGACGTTAAAATTGTTGTTCTTTCTTTCTTTACTGGCAATGGAATTGGTCCCTTCACTATTGCGCCAGTTTTCTTGGCAGTCTCAACTATCAATTTGGTCGAAGCATCAATTAGACGATAGTCAAATGCTTTTAAGCGAATTCTTATTGATTGATTGTCCAATTTATATATTTCCTATATTTAGCTTTATGCAAAATGTTGCGTATTCTATGACTCTAAGCCCCCTAATGTCAACAGATTTAGGGGATTTATCACCTATTGTTTCAACCTGATTTTAACTGTTCGGCGATATTGTTCGGAACTTCTGCATATTTAAGAAATTCCATTGAAAAACTTGCTCTCCCCTGTGTCGCTGATCTAAGATCAGTTGCGTAACCAAACATCTCAGAAAGTGGAACTTCCGTTCTAACTGTTTTGCCTGTTGGAATTTCATCCATACCCAAAATAATTCCTCGTCTTCGATTGAGATCTCCAACAACATCACCCATATGTTCTTCAGGGGTCACAACTTCTACTAACATCATAGGTTCTAAAAGAACTGGTCTAGCCTTTAAACAACCTTCTTTTAAAGCCATAGAGCCAGCAATTTTAAAAGCCATCTCACTTGAATCCACATCATGGAATGATCCATCATATAAAGTTGCTCTAAGTGCCAATAAGGGATACCCAGCTATTACACCGTTTTTCATTTGCTCTTGAATACCTTTATCTACTGCAGGTATATATTCTTTAGGCACTGCTCCACCAACAATTTTGTCGACAAATTCGTACTCATCATCTAAGCCAAGCGGCTCTAGTTTTAACCAGACATGTCCATATTGACCTTTACCACCACTTTGTCTTACAAATTTTCCTTCGATATCTATTGATTCTCTGATAGTCTCACGATAAGACACTTGTGGTTTTCCAATATTGGCCTCTACATCAAACTCTCTTCTCATTCTGTCCACCAGAACGTCTAAATGAAGTTCTCCCATACCAGAGATAATGGTTTGAGCTGATTCTTCATCTGTGTGAACTCTAAATGATGGGTCTTCTTGTGCTAGCTTTCCTAATGCAATACCCATTTTCTCTTGGTCCGCTTTAGTTTTAGGCTCTACTGCAACTGAAATAACAGGCTCTGGGAAATCCATGCGCTCTAACACTACTTGATCCTTAAGGTCACAAAGAGTATCGCCAGTTGTAACATCTTTTAAACCAATGCAAGCTGCAATATCTCCTGCTCTAATTTCTTTGATTTCATTTCTATCATTTGAGTGCATTTGAACCATTCGACCAACTCTTTCTTTTTTCTCCTTGGTGGAGTTCATCACCCCATCGCCAACAGAAAGAACGCCAGAATAAACTCTAATAAAAGTTAAGGTCCCAACAAATGGGTCGGTCGCAATCTTAAAAGCCAAAGCAGAGAAAGGCTCCTCATCAGAAGATGCTCTGAAGACTTCGGCCTCTTCATCATTTGGAAGGGATCCCTTGATAGCTTTTACTTCATTTGGGGCTGGTAGATATTCAATAGCAGCATCAAGCACTGCTTGTACGCCTTTATTTTTAAAAGCAGAACCACAGAATGCTGGAATAATCTCGTTAGCAAGTGTTCTAATTCTGATACCCTCTTTAATCTGCTCATTTGACAGCTCTCCGCTCTCAAGATAAGTATTCATTAGATCTTCATTTGCCTCTGCCGCACTCTCCATCATGGACTCTCTCATGGCTTCGCATATCAATAGAATATCCTCCGGGATCTCTCTCTCTTCGAATGTTAGCCCTTGATCTTCTTCGTTCCAGAAGATGGCTTTCATTTTAACAAGGTCTACTACGCCTTTAAAATTCTCTTCAGCGCCGATGTTATATTGCATTGGAACAACATTAGCTTTTAGTCGATCTTTGATCTGGTCTGTAACGCGTGAAAAATCAGCGCCAGCCCTATCCATCTTATTAACGAAAACAATTCTTGGAACTTCATATCTATCCGCTTGACGCCAAACAGTTTCTGATTGGGGTTCGACACCAGATGTAGCGCAAAAAACTACCACGGCACCATCTAGCACTCTTAAAGATCTCTCTACTTCAATGGTAAAATCTACGTGGCCAGGAGTATCAATGATATTAATTCTATGCTGGGGGAACTGTTTCTCCATGCCAGACCAAAAACAGGTCGTGGCCGCTGAAGTAATGGTAATACCTCTCTCTTGCTCCTGCTCCATCCAATCCATGGTTGCAGCGCCATCATGCACTTCACCAATTTTATGGGATAAGCCTGTATAAAATAATACTCTTTCAGTTGTTGTTGTTTTACCAGCATCAACGTGGGCACAAATACCTATATTTCTGTACCTACTAAGATCAGTGTCTCTAGCCATATTGAAAACCTAAATAATGAATAATATTAAAAACGGAAATGAGAGAAAGCTTTGTTGGCCTCAGCCATGCGATGAACATCTTCTTTCTTTTTGACCGCAGATCCTTTGCCTTCTGCTGCGTCAGTTAGCTCTCCAGCTAACCTATGATCCATCGACTTTTCACTTCTTTTTCTAGCCGCTTCAACCAACCATCTCATTGCTAAGGCCTGTCTTCTTGAAGGTCTAACCTCAATAGGCACCTGGTAAGTTGCCCCGCCGACTCTTCTGGATTTAACCTCAACCATTGGACCGATTGTATCAAGAGCTTTTTTAAATAATTCAACTGGATCAGATTTTGCAGCTTGATCAATTTTATCAAAAGCACCATAAACTATTTTTTCTGCAACAGATTTCTTGCCATCTCTCATAATATGATTCATGAACTTGGCAACTATGACATCTTTGTATTTAGGATCAGGTAAAATTTTTCTTTTTTCGGGACTTCTTCTTCTTGGCATAATTATTTACCTTTTTTGGCTCCATATTTTGATCTTCTTTGTTTTCTATTGGCAACACCGGAAGTATCCAATGAACCCCTAACAGTATGATATCTAACACCAGGCAGATCTTTGACTCGACCACCACGGATGAGTACCACAGAATGCTCTTGCAGGTTATGCCCCTCACCACCAATATATGAAGTAACTTCATATCCACTGGTTAATCTAACTCTGCAGACCTTCCTGAGAGCTGAATTAGGTTTTTTTGGAGTAGTCGTATACACACGAGTACAAACACCTCTGCGTTGCGGAGATTTCTCCAGAGCAGGTACGTCAGTTTTCCTCACTTTTGGTTTGCGAGGCTTTCTTATTAATTGATTTACTGTGGCCATAATTTCCTAGTTGATCGCGATTTTATAGAGAGGATTAACTGCGGTCAACATTATTCCTCGCTTTCTTGTAATTCTTGTCTTAGCGCTGCTTCAATATCATCCTCAGAAAGCATTGATTCTGATGAATCACTTGCCTTCTTAGCAGCCATTTTATCGTGGAACTCCATGCCAGTACCTGCTGGTATCAGCCTGCCCACAACAACGTTTTCTTTTAACCCTCGTAGATAATCAACTTTACCAGTCACTGACGCTTCAGTTAGAACCCTTGTAGTTTCTTGGAAGGAAGCTGCAGAAATAAACGAGCTAGTTGTTAGTGAGGCTTTAGTTATACCAAGCAATACCCTTTCAAACTGAGCCGGCTCTTTACCAGCAGCAGTTGCTTTAGCATTTTCTTCAACAAGCTCAGCATATTCGACCTGATCTCCTTGAATAAACTTAGTATCCTCACCATCAATAATTAAAGCCTTTCTCAGCATCTGCCTCAGAATAGTCTCAATGTGTTTATCGTTAATTAATACTCCTTGAAGCCTATAAACATCCTGGACTTCATTGACTACAAAGTTCGTCAACTCAGGAATGCCTCTCAGCCTTAAAATATCATGCGGGCTAAGCGGTCCATCAGAGATAATGTCACCTTTTTCAATTCTCTCACCTTCAAACACTGTCAATGTTCTGTGTTTGGGGATGAGCATTTCAACATTATGAGATTTCTTCGTTGCGCCATCTAAAGTGATCACTAGCCTGACCTTGCCTTTGGTTTCTTTTCCAAAAGCAATAGTCCCACTTTCCTCTGCAAGGACCGCAGCATCTTTGGGTTTTCTTGCTTCAAATAAATCAGCAACTCGCGGTAAGCCACCAGTAATGTCTTTTGTCTTAGATCCCTCTAGTGGAATCCTCGCCAATACTTCACCAGCGTATAATTTTTTTCCATCTTTTAGATTAACCAATGCTTTTGCAGGTAGCGAGTAATTAGCAGGAGTTTTATGCTCCCCTAAAGTTACAGGTTTACCTTTAGCATCTACTAATGCAATTGCTGGAATCTTATCTTTACCAGCTGTTGGCCTTTCAGCAACATCGATAACTTCAATACTACTTAAACCAGTTAGCTCATCAGTCTTAGACCTAACAGTCACACCATCTTCAATATCAGAGAACTGCACAATACCTTCAACCTCTGTGATAATAGGTCTGGTATAAGGATCCCAACCGGCAACCTTAACACCAGGCTCGATAGTAGTTTCATTCTTAACGAACAGGGTAGATCCATATTTTACTTTATGCTGCTCAATCAGCTTGCCTTTTTCATCAGTTAAAGTGATCTTGCTATTTCTTGAAACAACAACTTCTTGCTTATCTTTATTTGTAACAGTTTTAATATCAGATGAGAATTTAATAACGCCTGAGCTGTTTACAACAATCGCATTGTCTTCAGAAGAGCTAGATGCAGCTCCGCCAATATGGAATGTTCTCATGGTTAGCTGAGTACCTGGCTCTCCAATAGATTGCGCAGCAACAACACCAACAGCCTCGCCACGATGCACGAGATGCCCTCTGGCTAAGTCGCGACCATAACATGTGGCACAAACTCCATAACTTGCTTCACAGGTCATAGGAGAACGCACTCTTAAAGATGCAAGATTCAATTCATCAATCTTCATTAATGAATCCTCATCAATCAAATGGCCCAAAGGAAATAATTCAACACCTTCAGAATCAGAGATAGCCTCAGCAATAACTCTTCCCAATATCCTTTCAGTTAATGGTTGGATGATCTCGCCGCCCTCAACAATAGACGAAACGACTACAGATTGTTCAGTCCCGCAATCTGATTCTACTACAACAGAATCCATTGCAACGTCACAGAGTCGTCTAGTTAGGTAACCAGAGTTAGCTGTTTTAAGAGCTGTATCTGCAAGACCTTTTCGAGCTCCATGGGTAGAAATAAAGTACTGAAGAACAGAGAGCCCTTCTCTAAAGTTTGCAGTAATAGGTGTCTCAATAATTGATCCGTCTGGCTTGGACATAAGTCCACGCATTCCAGAAAGTTGCCTAATCTGCGCAGGGGAGCCCCTAGCGCCAGAATCTGCATAGATAAATACGGAATTAAATGATGCTTGATCAATCTCATTCCCATCCCTATCAACCACTTGGTCAGTACTGATTTTTGTCATCATGGCCTTAGCAACTTTCTCATTAGCTCTTGACCAAATATCAATTACTTTGTTGTAACGCTCGCCCTGGGTGACTAGTCCGGACTCAAACTGAGTTTCAATTGATTTCACTTCCTTCTCAGCAGCATCAATAATGCCTGCTTTTTCATCAGGAATAACAAAATCATCAACTCCAATCGATGATCCAGATCTAGTTGAATGATCAAAACCTAAGTACATCAACTGATCAGCAAAGATGACGGTAGATTTCAGTCCTGCCTTTCTGTAGGAAAAATCTATAAGCTTTGAAACAGATTTTTTATCTAAGGTCTTATTAACATTGTCAAACCCAACTTCAATTGGAGTGATTCTCCAAACTAGGATACGCCCAACAGTGGTTTCCTCTAAGAAAGTACCTTTATCTGCATTTGTAATTCGACATTTAATGTTCGCATGAATATCAAGAGTTTCTGTCTCATAAGCTCTTAAAACCTCATCAGGATTACTAAAGACTCTGCCGTCACCCTTAACATTTACTTTGTCACGGGTCATATAATACAGGCCTAATACAATGTCCTGGGTAGGATTAATAATAGGCTCTCCATTTGCAGGGGACAGGATATTATTTGTTGACATCATTAGGGCTCTCGCTTCAAGCTGAGCCTCAATTGAAAGAGGTACGTGCACGGCCATTTGGTCGCCGTCAAAATCAGCATTAAACGCAACACAAACTAATGGATGCAATTGAATGGCTTTGCCTTCAATAAGCAGTGGTTCAAAAGCTTGAATGCCCAATCTATGAAGAGTTGGAGCTCTGTTTAATAGAATCGGGTGCTCTCTGATCACTTCTTCTAAAATTTCCCATACTTCCGGGGTTTCTCTCTCTACAAGCTTTTTAGCAGCCTTGATCGTTGTTGCTAGTTCATTCTGCTCTAGTTTCCCGTAAACATATGGTTTAAATAGCTCAAGAGCCATTTTCTTTGGCAAGCCACATTGATGCAGCTTCAAGTTAGGACCTGCAACGATTACTGATCTTCCAGAGTAATCTACTCGCTTGCCCAAAAGGTTTTGTCTAAATCTACCACCTTTGCCTTTAATCATATCTGCCAGAGATTTTAAAGGTCGCTTATTAGTTCCGGTAATAACCCTTCCTCTTCTACCATTATCAAGGAGAGCATCAACACTTTCTTGGAGCATTCGCTTCTCATTTCTCACAATAATGTCAGGTGCGCTAAGCTCTAAAAGACGTTTTAACCTATTGTTTCTATTGATAACTCTTCTATAGAGGTCATTCAAATCAGATGTAGCAAATCGCCCGCCTTCTAGAGGAACAAGCGGCCTAAGGTCTGGCGGCAAGATTGGTAAGACATTCATGATCATCCACTCTGGTTTGTTTCCAGACTCATTAAAAGCTTCCAGTAGCTTTAATCTCTTAGATAATTTTTTTAACTTCGTTTCAGAATTAGTTTGAGGAACCTCCTCTCTAATGATTCTAATCTCCTCTGCTAAATCTAATTCTTGCAGGAGCATTTGGACAGCTTCAGCGCCCATGGAAGCAGTGAACTCATCCCCATATTCATCGAAAGCTTCAACATATTCTTCTTCAGTTAGAATTTGGCACTTCTCTAGCTCTGTTAAACCAGGGTCAGTAACAATATAGCTTTCAAAATATAGAACTCGCTCAATTTCTCTCAATGTAATATCTAGCAATAAACCAATCCTGGATGGAAGAGACTTTAAAAACCAAATATGAGCAACTGGCGCAGCAAGTTCAATGTGCCCCATTCTGTCTCGCCTAACTTTAGCGAGAGTAACCTCTACACCACATTTTTCACACACCACGCCTCGGTGCTTCATGCGCTTATATTTTCCACAAACACACTCGTAATCTTTTACCGGCCCAAAGATTTTGGCGCAGAACAGGCCATCTCTTTCAGGTTTAAAAGTTCTATAGTTTATAGTTTCAGGTTTCTTTACTTCGCCAAATGACCAAGATCTGACCATTTGAGGAGAAGCTAGACCAGCAGTAATAGAAGTAAAATCTTCTTGCTTGGCTTTTAATGAGTTTAGTAAATCTTTCAATTATTTCTCCTAATTTTCTGAATCTAATTCTAGGTTTATTCCAAGCGATCTAATTTCTTTGGTCAGCACATTGAATGACTCAGGAATATTGGCATCCATTTGGTAGTTTCCGTCAACAATGTTTTTATACATCTTAGTTCTGCCGGCTACATCATCAGATTTCACTGTCAGCATTTCTTGCAGGGTATAAGACGCCCCGTATGCTTCAAGCGCCCAAACTTCCATCTCACCAAATCTTTGGCCACCAAACTGAGCTTTTCCGCCAAGAGGCTGCTGAGTAACCAAGCTGTATGAACCAGTAGATCTAGCATGCATCTTGTCGTCAACCAAGTGATTTAGTTTGATCATGTACATGTAACCAACCGTCACAGGACGCTCAAATTTTCTGCCGCTTCTGCCGTCGAACAGGGTCAGCTGACCAGATTCAGGAAGATCTGCGAGCTTTAAAAGCTCTTTGATCTCAGATTCTTTTGCGCCATCAAATACAGGCGTTGCTATTGGCAATCCATCTTGAAGGTTTTCTGCAAGAGTTTGAATCTCTGAGTTGGTAAATGAATTCAAGTCTTCTTTAATAGTGGCATTTTTGTTATACAGAACATCTAGATATTTTTTGAGCTCATCAGCTTTTGCTTTTGCTTTAATCATTTTATTGATTTTGAGACCTATGCCTTTAGCAGCCGCGCCCATGTGAGTTTCAAGAACCTGTCCGACATTCATCCTTGATGGAACCCCTAATGGATTAAGGACGATATCTACTGGGTTGCCCTCAGTATCGTAAGGCATGTCCTCAATCGGCATAATTTCTGAAATAACGCCTTTATTACCATGTCGTCCAGCCATTTTATCGCCAGGCTGAATTCTTCTTTTGACAGCAAGGTAGACTTTGACAATCTTAATAACTCCAGGAGCAAGATCGTGCCCTCTGATAATTTTCTGTTTTTTCTCTTGAAAGCTTTCTTCAATATCTTTGAGGTATAACTTCAGGGTCTTCTCAGTATCTTCAATTTTATCGTTAGTTGAATCATCTGAGGTTCTGATTGAAAGCAAGTCATCCAAAGATAGAGCCTTGAGATCATCTGCGGAAATACTGGCACCTTTCTTTAGCCCAGGACCTTTAGAGACTTTGGAGCCTTTGAGGATATCAACCAATCTGATTCTCGTTGCATCATTAATAATATTGGCTTGATCGTCTGTATCTTTTTTAGTGTCAGAGAGATGATCTAGTTCAATTGCTTTGGTTCTATCGTCTTTCTCCATACCATCTCTAGTAAAGACTTCGACGCCAATAACCGTACCATTGATGCTTGAAGGCACTCTTAGAGAGGTGTCTTTTACATCTGAAGCCTTTTCACCAAAAATAGCACGTAACAGCTTTTCTTCAGGAGAAAGCTGCGTCTCTCCTTTGGGAGTAATTTTTCCAACTAAAATATCGCCAGCTTTAACTTCTGCGCCAACATAAACCATGCCGCACTCATCTAGCTTGCCAAGAGAGCCTTCTCCAACATTTGGGATATCAGAAGTAATCTCTTCTGAACCAAGCTTAGTGTCTCTTGAAATACAAGTAAGTTCCTGAATATGAATTGAGGTAAATCTATCTTCTCTCGAGACTTTTTCTGACATCAAGATTGAATCTTCAAAGTTGTATCCATTCCATGGCATGAAAGCTATGCGAATATTTTGCCCTAAAGCTAGCTCTCCATTATCAACAGAAGGACCATCGGCTAAGATATCGCCAAATTTAACTTTATCTCCAACTGAGACTAGTGGCCTTTGATTGATACAAGTATTTTGATTGGATCGAGTGTACTTTGTGAGGTTGTAAATATCTACGGCATTATTAGAGTTTTTAGAATCTGTTACTCTCACAACTATTCTTGCTGCATCAACGTTCTCTACAACACCATTATTTTTGGAAACCACGCATACGCCAGAATCACCAGCAACGATAGTTTCAAACCCAGTTCCAACTAGTGGTTTTTCAGGCTTTAACACAGGGACAGCTTGACGCATCATATTGGAACCCATCAAGGCCCTGTTTGCATCATCGTGCTCAAGAAATGGTATCAAGGAAGCTGCAACAGATACAACTTGTTGAGGCGCAACATCCATCAAATCAATTCGCTCTGGACTCATTAGAGCTGAATCACCATTGTGACGAACCGGCACTAAATCATCTGAAAATTTTCCTGCTTTATCAAGCACGGCATTAGCCTGCGCAATAACATGCTCTGCCTCATCAATAGCTGAAAGAAAGATAATCTCATCAGTTACCTTGCTCTTAATAACTTTTCTGTACGGGGTTTCAATAAATCCGTATGAATTGGTTCTTGAATAACAAGCAAAAGAGTTAATTAAACCGATATTTGGGCCTTCGGGAGTCTCAATAGGGCAAAGTCTGCCGTAATGAGTAGGGTGCACATCTCTCACCTCGAAACCTGCTCTTTCTCTTGTAAGGCCTCCAGGCCCTAGAGCAGAAACTCTTCTTTTATGAGTGATTTCTGATAAAGGATTATTCTGATCCATGAACTGTGATAGCTGACTAGAACCAAAGAATTCTTTAATAGCAGCTGTAACTGGCTTAGCGTTAATCAGATCTTGAGGACCTAGCTCATCAGCTTCTGCCATACTCAGCCTTTCTCTGACCGCTCTCTCAACTCTAATTAAACCAACTCTAAATTGGTTAGCAGTCATTTCTCCAACCGATCTTACCCTTCTGTTACCAAGGTGATCAATGTCATCAACGGTATCGTGCCCATCTCTAATATCAACAATCCCCTTCATAACACCTAAGATGTCATCGGCATCTAAGATACCCGGAACTTCTTTTTCAGATTCAATTTTTAGTCTTCTGTTAAATTTCATCCTGCCAACTTCAGAAAGGTCATATCTCTCAGGGTTGAAAAATAGGTTCTGGAATAACTGCTCGGCAGAATCTTTGGTTGGCGGCTCGCCAGGTCTCATCATTCTATAAATTTCGACCAAGGCTTCTAGCCTATTAGAGGTTGGGTCAGCTCTGAGGGTTGTTGAAATATAAGGCCCTTTATCAAGCTCATTAATATATAGGCAATGCAGCTCTGTTACCTTGGATTCTCTAAGAATTTCAATGGCTGCAAGATCAAGCTCTGTGTTTGCTGGAATTAAGACTTCTCCAGTCTCTTGATTGAAAACATCCTTTGCAAGAACCTTCCCAATTAAAAAATCATCCTGAACTTTCAATGATGCAATTTTAGCTTGCTCTAGCTCTCTAACATGGCGAGCTGTAATTCTTTTATTGGCCTCTACGATAACTTTGCTTTTAACCTTCAGGTCTACCGGCAGTGTTTGCCCACGTAATCTTGATGGAATTAATTCAATTTTAATCCCGTCTTTTTCAACATGGACAGTATCGATTTCATAAAAATTTTGTAAGATTTCTTCTGTGCCCATATCTAGGGCTTTAAGAATAATGGTGGCAGGAATTTTTCTTCTGCGATCAATTCTGCAATATAAATTATCCTTTGGATCAAATTCAAAATCTAACCATGAACCTCTGTAAGGAATAATTCTTGCAGAATAAAGAACCTTTCCAGATGAATGAGTTTTACCTTTGTCATGGTCATAAAATACACCAGGAGACCTATGCAGTTGATTCACAACAACCCTTTCGGTTCCATTAATTACAAATGAGCCATTCTCAGTCATCAAGGGCACTTCACCCATAAATACTTCGCCTTCTTTTACGTCTTTAACGTCTTGAAAATTTGTTTCTCTATCATAAATCACCAAGCGAACTGTGATTCTAAGAGGCGCTGAATAACTTAAACCCTGAATCAAGCATTCCTGAACTGTAAATCCAGGTTTGCCAAGCTCATAGGAAACATACTCAAGAGCAGCATTGCCAGATACGCTAGTAATCGGGAAAAGAGTCTTAAAAACCTCTTCTAGACCTTTGTTTTCTCTTGCACCGACTTCAACATGCTGTTGAAGGAACTGTGTATAAGAATCAAGCTGAGTCTTGATGAGTTTTGGAAGTTCCATGACTTTTGGCAGTCTTCCAAAGTTTTTTCTAATTCTTCTTTTCTCGGTATAGCTATATGACATATGTTGCTCTTGAAATATTATTTAAATTACAGATTTACTTAAGTTCTGCAGTTGCTCCAGCCTCTATTAATTGCTTGAGCATGTCTTCAGCTTCAGCTTTTGCCGCACCTTCTTTCACGGTGTTAGGCGCGCCATCAACTAAGTCCTTAGCTTCTTTGAGACCTAAACCAGTAATTGCTCTAACAGCTTTGATTACTTGAACCTTTTGATCGCCAGCTGCAGTTAGCACAACGTCGAATTCGGTTTGCTCTTCAGCAGCAGCGGCTTCTCCACCACCAGCAGCAGCCGGGGCAGCAGCTACAGCAGCAGCAGCAGTTACGCCAAATTTTTCCTCAATAGCTGAGATTAACTCAACCAAGTCCATAACGGACATCTCTTCAATCGAACTTAAAATATCATCTTTAGATATTGCCATTTTTTTTCTCCTAGATTTAGGCGTTAGCCTGTTTGTTGTCACGAACTGCTGCAAGAACTCTAGCTAATTTACTTGGCACTTCATTAAGAAGTGTTGCAAATTTACCTATAGGTGCCTGCAGTACAGAAGCGATAAGAGTTAATGCTTCTTCTCTTGAAGGCAATGATGCTAATACATCAATTTGCGATCCATCAAGAAGTTGCCCTTCTACTACCAAAGCTTTGACCTCAAGAGCGTCAAAATTTTCGGCGTATGTTTTTAACATCTTCGCTGCTGCGCCTGGCTCTGCATATGAGAATGCAAACAGTGAGGGACCTGTCAGAACATCATTGGTGCAACCAAAGTCAGTTCCTTCAAATGCCAATTTTGCAAGCGAGTTTTTAATAACCTGGATATGAATACCAGACTCTGTTCCCTGTCTTCTAATCTCAGTCAGCTCAGAAACCTTAAGGCCCCTGGCATCTGAAATCACAAGCGAAGAGGCAGAAGCCGAAACTTCCTTAACTTCTCGAACAATTCTCTCTTTATCTTCTCTAGCTAATGCCACAGCAATTCTCCTTTTAATGCCTTTCGGCTAATCAGTGACAAACCGCCTTCGCAATTTGAACACCACCTACGTAGGAAATTAAGCTTTCGCACCTACGGTCTTTGACGGCTGCGATAATCGCAACAATCTAGGGTCAAAAAAGACCCTAAAACTATACTAAGGATGCAGGAGCAACCTTGACTCCTGGTCCCATCGTGCTGCTTAAGGCAACACTATGAATATAAATACCTTTTGCACTAGCAGGTTTTAATTTCTTAACCTCGTCCATCATTGCTACTGCATTTTCTTGTATTTGAGCGGTAGAAAAAGAGACCTTGCCAATACACCCGTGCAGGATTCCATTCTTATCTGTTCTAAATCTTACTTGGCCGGATTTTGCATTTTTAATGGCATCTCCAACTTTTTCTGTGACCGTGCCAGTTTTGGGATTAGGCATAAGTCCTTTTGGACCAAGCACCTGGCCTAATTGACCAACAACTTTCATGGCAGCCTGAGTCGAGATTACTACGTCCACAGATATCTCTTCTTTTTTAAACTTCTCAGCAAGATCATCAAGGCCTACAAAGTCTGCTCCAGCATCTGTAGCTTCTTTGGCCTGATCGCCGTCTGCAAACACTGCAACTGAGACAGCTTTACCAAGTGAGTGCGGAAGAGTAATTGCACCTCTAACATTCTGATCTGATTTACCAGCATCAATCCCAAGTCTTAATGCTATATCTATAGACTCATCAAACTTAGGTGATTTCACTGTTTGAAAGATAATCATGGCCTCATCAAGAGAGTAAGTAGTTTCTGGGTTTACCAGCTCTAGTAACTGTTTTTTCTTTTTTGTTAACTTTGTCATTATTTAACCTCAACACCCATACTACGGGCTGTACCTTCGATGATTTTTACCGCTTGATCCATCTCATTTGCATTGAGATCTTTCTGCTTCATTGTCACAATCTCTTCAAGCTGTGCTCTAGTGATTGTTCCAACCTTGTCTCTATTTGGAACAGCACTTCCTTTCGTTAATCCTAAGGCTTTCTTAATCAATACTGCTGCTGGAGCTGATTTCACTTCGAAAGTGAAAGATTTATCCTCATATACCGTAATAGCTACTGGGAGCGGCAAACCTTTTTCTGTGCCTTGAGTTGCAGCATTAAAAGCATTGCAAAAATCCATGATATTAACAGCTGCCTGACCTAGGGCTGGACCAACAGGTGGGCTTGGATTAGCTTCGCCCGCAGGAATCTGCAGTTTTAAAATTGTTGCTATTTTTTTTTCTTTCTTTGCCATTATGTTTTCTCTATTTGCATGAAGTCTAGTTGAACTGGAGTGGATCTACCAAGAATCTGAACTGAGACTTTCGCCTTACTTCTTTCATAATCCACTTCTTCGACTATCCCATTAAAATCATTAAAAGGCCCATCGCAGACTCGGATCACTTCGCCTGGTTCGAATAATGTTTTTGGTCGAGGAGCCTCTTCGCCTACCTCTATTCTATTTAAAATATTATCTACATCGCTCTTAGAAATTGAGGATGGTTTATCTTTCTTGCCGCCAACAAAAGTGCTAACTCTAGGCGTATGCTTCACAAGCTGCCAAGTGTCATCATTCATTTCCATTTCAATAAGGATGTAGCCTGGGAAAAATTTTCTTTCAGTTTTTTTCTTTGCGCCGCTTTTTAACTCAATGACTGATTCTGTTGGGACCAGTATCTCCCCAAATTGATCTTGCAATCCTGCAAGCGCAATACGTTCCTCGATTGCAGCTTTAACTTTAAGCTCGTATCCAGAATATGCCATTATTACGTACCAATTCACTTTATAACTATCCTAAAATTAATTGAGTTAGCCAACTCAACAGAGACTCTAACGCCCAAAAAAATAAACAAAGCACGACAATTGAACCAAAAACAACCATAAAGGTTTGAGTTGTCTCTATCCGAGATGGCCAAACCACCCTTCTCATCTCAGTTCTAGATTCACGCATCAACTTCACGGCACCTTTGCCAAAAACTGTATTAGCAAGAATAAATGTAGCAACAAGAAAAAGTGCTACGACTGCAAGCACTCTATATAGGAATGCAACTTCAGTGTAATAGCCATTTCCAACCACAGCGACTGAAAAGATACCCATGGACAGAAGCCATTTAATCTTATCGGCAATGTTTGATACTTTACCCTTTGCCATATTTTTTAATTTAAACCAGCTCCTTGGCAGGCCAGGAAGGACTTGAACCCTCAACCTACGGCTTTGGAGGCCGTCGCTCTACCAGTTGAGCTACTGGCCTAAATTTTCTCCTATAAATAGAGACAAAAATGCCGAGCGTTAATCTCGGCACAATTGTAAAATTGTTTAATTACTTAATAATCTTTGCTACTACACCGGCTCCGACTGTACGGCCGCCTTCTCTGATTGCAAATTTCAATCCGTCTTCCATAGCAATTGGAGCAATCAATGTAACTGTCATTTTAATGTTATCGCCAGGCATAACCATTTCAACACCTTCAGGCAATGCACATGCACCTGTTACATCAGTAGTTCTGAAATAGAACTGAGGTCTGTAGTTACTAAAGAAAGGAGTGTGTCTTCCACCTTCTTCTTTGCTTAGTACATAAATTTCTGCTTCGAATTCTGTGTGAGGGCTAATAGAGCCTGGAGCACATAGTACTTGGCCTCTTTCAACATCGTCTCTTTCAACACCTCTTAAAAGAACTCCACAATTTTCACCAGCACGACCTTCGTCTAATGATTTTCTGAACATTTCAACACCAGTACAGGTTGTTTTGGTTGTGTCTGTAATACCAACGATCTCAATAGGATCTCCAGTTTTGACAATTCCTTGCTCAATTCTTCCTGTTACAACAGTTCCTCTTCCTGAGATAGTGAAGACGTCCTCAACAGGCATTAAGAAAGGTTTTTCAATTTCTCTTTTAGGCTCTGGAACAAATGAATCCAATGCTTCAATTAATTTTTGTACCGCTGGAACTCCGATGTCTGAAGTGTCGCCTTCCAATGCTTTCAAAGCACTGCCAACGATTATAGGAGTATCGTCGCCTGGGAAGTCATACATATCTAGCAGTTCTCTGATTTCCATCTCAACTAACTCTTGTAGTTCAGCGTCATCAACCTGATCAGCTTTGTTTAGGAATACAACTATCTTTGGAACACCAACTTGCTTGGCAAGAAGAATGTGTTCTCTTGTTTGTGGCATTGGGCCGTCAGCTGCACTAACAACCAATATAGCTCCATCCATCTGAGCAGCACCAGTGATCATGTTTTTTACATAATCGGCATGTCCTGGACAGTCAACGTGAGCGTAATGTCTTGTGCTAGAAACGTATTCAACATGAGATGTTGCAATAGTAATACCGCGCTCTCTTTCTTCAGGAGCGTTATCAATATTAGCGAAGTCAACAATTTCTCCACCATAGACTTCTGAAGCAACTTTAGTTAAAGCAGCAGTTAAAGTAGTTTTGCCATGATCAACGTGACCAATTGTTCCCACGTTTACATGGGGTAGCGTTCTTTCGTATTTTTCTCTAGCCATCTCGTGCCTCTCTATGTTTTAAATTAACTCTAAAATTTACCTTTAAATGGAGCTCATAACCGGACTTGAACCGGTGACCTCTTACTTACCAAGCAAGTGCTCTACCGCTGAGCTATATGAGCCCGTATTACAACATCCAAAATTAAGGTGGCGTATTATCTCTTTAAAAATCGATAAACTCAACCCCTTTTTACGGTAAATATTTCATGAATGGTGGAGGAGGCTGGATTCGAACCAACGTACTCGTAGAGAACAGATTTACAGTCTGCCGCCTTTAACCGCTCGGCCACTCCTCCATATCAAGGTTGCTATTTTTGTTCTAGAATGGATTGAAGTCAACTATATTATTAATAACTTGAGTAAATTAATACAAAATGACGTCCTGAGGGGCCTCAATCAAGATGATCTGGACTGTTATTTCTTTGAGACTATAGATTCAACTAATATTTTTGCCAAGCAAACTAAGCTACAAAAGCCCTTTTTAATCGTACTATCAGAACAGCAAACAGCCGGCAGAGGCAGACATGGTAAAACGTGGCACAGCCCTGAAAGTGGAAATATATATTTAAGTATTAAATATCAAGCTCAGGAATTGGAGCCATCTCTTAGCTTATTGACTGGTCTATTAATAGCTGAAGCCTTGGATGAGACGGCAGGTCAAATAATTAATGCTGGTTTAAAATGGCCCAATGACATTTTGCTTAACAACAAAAAAATTTGCGGCATTCTTATAGAATCTGAAATTACTGACCAAAAAATTGAATGCACCATCGGCATCGGAATTAATTATTCAATCCCTCAAAAAGAATCTTGGTGGGGAGATTTAGGAGCCTTAAAAAAGATGCTGCCAAGAGAGCGATTAATTAATACTATTCTGCAAAAAATTATCTCTTATCAACAAAGCGACTACCCCAATTGGCAGGAAGCTTGGCATAAAAGATGCATGCATCAAAATGCTGAAATCTCAATCCTCACTAGCCAGAAAAAAGAAGTGAAAGGAATCTTTAGAGGTGTCGATAATCAAGGTAAAATGCTGCTTGAAACTAACAATGAAATACAATCTATCAGCGCCGGTGAGTGCTCAATTAAAGGGCTTTATTAAATACCATGGAACATACGATTTTTAAAAAGCAGATTAACTATCATTCTGACCGGTTATCAAAGACGGTCATTTTAGGAGCTGGATGTTTCTGGGGGGTTGAAAGAAAATTTTGGTCCGTGCCTGGGGTTGAGATGACCTCGGTTGGTTATGCTGGTGGCAGCGTGGAAAGCCCAACCTATGAGTCAGTTTGCACTGGGGCTACTGGCCATACCGAGGTTGTAAAAATTCAATTTGATACCTCTGCTATCTCGCTCATGGAAATTTTAAAAATTTTTTGGGAATGCCACGATCCAACTCAAGGCAACAGGCAAGGTAATGACTTAGGCACGCAATATCGCTCCGCATGTTTTTGTGAAAATGAGGAAGATTTAAGATTGGCCGAAGAAACTTTCAAGCGCTACCAAGAGAACCTTTTAGCAGCAGGCTATGGCAAGATCACCACCGAGATGAAGGTGCTTGAAGAATATTATGTAGCTGAAGAGTATCACCAGCAATACCTTGAAAAAAACCCTAACGGCTATTGTGGAATTGGTGGAACTGGATGCTCATTTGATGCTAGTTAGATAATCTATATAGCAACTTCCATCATTTGTTTTAATATTGTAAAATTCCGACCCTGCCGGTATAGCTCAGTTGGTAGAGCAGTTGATTTGTAATCATCAGGTCACGAGTTCGACTCTTGTTGCCGGCACCATCTTCCCTTTTTTAATTTAAATACAAATGGCCTTATTGGCATGGGAATTG